>Ga0157372_10000670_pt1 | contig 37704 bp, 52 predicted proteins | sample C55metaG_FD_115307 | JGI IMG/M metagenome (GOLD analysis project Ga0157372, IMG submission 115307) | Corn rhizosphere microbial communities from Kellogg Biological Station, Michigan, USA - C5-5 metaG | ecosystem: Host-associated > Plants > Roots > Rhizosphere > Soil | place: USA: Michigan...
ACCGCTGGAAACAGACAATGCTTATCGCTATCTGACTGCTTTACGAGCGCAAGGCTATCGGGTGGTTGTAAATATTGGCCGGCTGACGGTGCAAAAAGGTGTTCCTAATCTGTTACGAGCGGCTCAGCAAGTCATTGCTCGCTGTCCGAAGACGATATTTTTGATAGTTGGCAGTGGCGAACAGTATTATGAGCTGATTGAGCAAGCTGCCAGTCTTGGTATTGCCAAAAACGTTATATTTACCGGCTTCTTGCGCGGTAAACAGTGGCGCGACGCTTTTACAGCCAGTGATTTGCTGGTGATGCCGTCGGTATCGGAGCCATTCGGCATTACACCGCTGGAAGCTATCGGTTACGGCACGCCAGCGTTGATTAGCAAGCAATCCGGTGTTGCTGAAATACTCCAGAATTGTCTGAGAGTAGACTTTTGGGATATCAATGAAATGGCTAATAAAATTGCGGCGGTCATTCAAAATGATGCTTTGCGCGACGAGCTGCGGATTGCCGGGCGCCGAGAATTGGACCGCTTAAGCTGGGACGATTCGGCCGCCAAGCTAGTTAAGCTGTATGGTCACCATCTGAAGGAAATAGTGGCGGCATGAGTAAAGCCATTGTTTTGAATTTGCACTTGCACAGCCGGTACCGGGTGCGTAATTATACGATTTTTGATGCCGGCACGACGCACGATTACTTCGACGCGCCATACGAAGATCGCACCAGCAATAAGCGGATCGTCCAGAAGGTGGCCGAGAAATCTTATCTGCCCACCAACGAGCGCCTGCTAAAGCTGTTGCAAGAACATCCTGAATTTAAATTGAGCCTGTCAATTACTGGCACGGTATTGGAGCAACTGGAGCATTGGGCGCTAGAAGCGTTAGTATCGTTTCAAAACCTAGTAAAAACTGGTCGGGTGGAAATTGTAGCCGAAACCTACCATCACAGCCTGGCCTTTTTCTATTCACTGCCGGAGTTCGAGATACAGGTCAGGATGCATCGCGACAAAGTCCAGGATTTATTTGGGCAAACACCCACTATCTTTCGTAATACCGAACTGGCCTACAACAATGAATTGGCGGCCTGGGCAGATCGCCAGGGCTACAAAGGTATTTTAGCCGAGGGTTGGGATACAGTGTTGAACTGGCGCAGTCCAAATTATGTTTATCGACCTGCCGGCACGGAACAGATTAAGCTACTGATGAAAAATTACCGCTTGAGTGATGATATTGCCTTTCGCTTTGGTGATCGAGAATGGGTAGAATGGCCGTTGACCGCTGATAAATTTAGCCACTGGCTCAATGCCGATCAGGAAGCTACTAACTTCAATTTATTCATGGATTATGAAACGTTTGGTGAACATCAATGGCAAGAAAGCGGTATTTTTGACTTCCTGGAGCATTTGCCTGCTGAGTGGCTATCGACAGCCGGTAATAGCTTTATGACAGTTTCTGAGGCCGTCGAGGCATTTGAGGTCCGGGATACTATCGATGTACCGCAAACAGTTACTTGGGCAGACACCGAGCGGGATTTATCGGCCTGGCTGGGTAATAGCATGCAAGCGTCCGCCATTACGGCACTGTATGAATTGCAGGATAAAATCTTGGCAACCGGCGACTGGACGTTAATAGAAGATTGGCGCCGACTCCAGACCTCCGATCATTTTTATTACATGTGTACCAAGTGGTTCAATGACGGCGATATTCACGCCTATTTCAGCCCATACGAAAATCCGTATGACGCCTTTATTGCTTACATGAATGCCTATCACGATTTGCGCTTCCGCTTGAGCGAGAAAGGCCTGACTCTCTAGTCATGGGCCGTCCGGTGGTGCTGAGTAATGGGCAAATGTTCGTCGGCCTTGACGAAAACGGCCTAGTGCATGATTTTTACTATCCATATGTGGGACTCGATAATCTGACGACGGCTCGTTCTAGCCAACATAAGATTGGCATCTGGGTGGACGGTATTTTTAGCTGGACCGATGACGACAGCTGGCAGATAGCGGTCAATTTTGAAGCAGACGCCTTGATCAGTAATATTCATATGCGCTCCGAGACTTTAGGAGTTACACTGCATTTGCAGGACTTTCTAGATCATGAATACAACGCGCTGATCCGCCGGGTGCATATTGGCAACGAAGTTGATTCGGCACGCGATGTACGTTTGTTTATGCATCAAGTCTTTGAGATTTCACGCGGCGGGCGCTCCGACACTGCCCTCTATGTACCGGACGCGCATTATATTTTGGATTACAAAGGTCGCTATTGTTTGTTAATAGCCGGTAAATACGAGGACGGCACGACATTTGACCAATTTGCCGTTGGTAATTATGGTATCGAGAATAAAGCAGGTACCTTCATGGATGCTGAGGATGGCGAATTGTCAGAAAATCCGGTGGAGCATGGCGGCGTGGATAGTGTGCTGCGGTTTCGGCAAGAGATGGCGGCCCATAGTTCGGCCAGTGTCGACTACTGGGTGGTGGCTGGCAGCAGCCAAACAGATGTGGAGGAGGTGCACGATATACTAAAGTCAGAGCCCATAGCTGATCGCTTGCGACGGACGCACCAGCATTGGCAGGAGTGGCTGGAGCCGAGTTCGGAACGTCTAGCAGAGTTGTCGCCGGAACTTAAAGAACCGGTCCAGAAAAGTTTGTTAGTTATAAAAGCCCACTGTGACGATCGAGGCTCCATTCTCGCTAGTGGGGACTCCAGCATTTACAACTTCGGTCGCGACTACTACTGTTATTGCTGGCCGCGTGATGCTGCTTATGCCCTCTGGCCACTGATTCGCCTAGGCCATTACGAGGAAGCTAAAAGCTTTTTTGCCTTTGCTCGCGACACCATGCACCCCAACGGGTACATGATGCATAAATACCAGCCGGATCGAGCCATCGGCAGCACCTGGCACCCTTTAGTGCACAACCGTCACAGTGAGCTAGCTATTCAAGAGGATGAAACCGCCGGGGTAATCTTCATGATTCGGGAATACTATCAGGCTAGCCAGGACCGGCCGTTTGTCGAGAATTTGTATCATAGTTTTGTTGAACCGTGCGCTAACTTTCTGGCTGGTTACATCGATGAAGAGACTGGCTTACCTCATGCTAGTTATGACCTGTGGGAGCAAGTATTCCTCACGACAACCTACTCTACCTGTGTCACTATTGCCGGGCTGGAAGCGGCCGCTGCTTTAGCAGCCGAATTCGAGCACCCGGCCGAAGCCTTGCGCTGGCGAAAAGTAGCCACCGGTATCCGTGAAAACCTGAGTAAGCTTTATCATCCGGAAGGCTATTTCCGACGCGGTCAATTACTGCGTGACGACGGCACTAATGATTATAACGACAGTATGGATATTTCCAGCCTGTACGGGCCATTTATGTATGCCCGCTTGCCGCTGGACGACGAGCGCTTATTATCGACGGCTAAACAGGCTGAAACCCAAATACTGCATACCGGACCAATCGGCGGCGTTATCCGCTACCCTGACGATGATTATTTTCTCCAAAAGCCGCAATATCATGGCAATCCCTGGATAGTCTGCACGTTATGGCTAGCGCAGTACTATCAAGCTTGCGGCCGCCAAACTGAGGCGCAGGATTTATTGCAATGGGCTTTAGATCGTCGCTTGCCCAGCGGAATGTTGAGCGAACAATTTGACCCTGAAGACGGCGCACCCCTCGGTGTAGCACCCCTAGTTTGGAGCCATGCCGAACTCATCAACACTATCTTAGACCTTGCCGAATCGAAAGATTCTTAACTTCACGGTTGCTCAGTTTTGAGTGCAGTTCAGGATGGCACCTGAGCACCGCACCGCAGCGTACACTGAAGTACGTGAGCAGTGGAGCGCAAGGAGTGACGCCTGAAATGTGCCAAAATGAGTAACCGTCAGCGCTTGGGGGCTTCGTTGCGACCTAAGTTCTTCTTAGTTTCAGTGAACACTACGTGTTTACGCAGTTTTGGACTATATTTGCGTAAGCTCAGTTTTTCAGTGGTGTTCATAGTGTTTTTGGAGGTGTAATAAATACGCTCGCCGCTTTCTTCACTAACGAGTCCAATTAATTTTCGCTTGTCGCCTTTTTTGGCCATACCTGTAACCTTGTCGTATATTAGAAATTATGCAATCCGAACTATTCTAACAGATACAAATTCATTTGTAAATAATTTAAGAAACCCCGCGTTAGCGGGGTTTTTAATGCTCGTCGTAAATAACGTTTCTTATCAGGGATACAACCCCACGAGCACGTTGCTATTTAACCCTATGAACAGGAGTGTCACAGTATGATTTTTTACACTTTTAAAACAAGTACGGTTCTATCGATGAAAAATAACAAAACTAACGATTAAGAGTACCCAGAAGCCCAGAAATAGTGCCCCGGCCATAAGCGGCAAGGCGCCTAATACACGAACTTTACGGGACAGCTTCGTTACTGGGCGGCCAGAACTTAGGCCGATGATGGCGAATGCCAGTATCGCCAAATTACCTAAGGTAAAACCATAATACACGAGCTTGCTTGATCGATAATCAGGTAACAACGCTAGCTGAATAAATATCACTATGATAAGTAAACAAATATATAGCAAACGATCATTCTTTGATATATTCATAAAAATGGAGCCACGACTGGGATTTGAACCCAGAACAGCCCGGTGGGCTGTTTCTGTAGCCGCTGAACGAAGTGTCAGCAGTGAAACTATTACTTGCTAACAACTTGGTACAGTGAAAATCACCCTAGAGGTGAGTTTATAATTGGAGCCACGACTGGGATTTGAACCCAGGACCCCTTCCTTACCATGGAAGTGCTCTACCACTGAGCTATCGCGGCGTAAAAGATCTCATAAATAGTAGCAAATCTAAGCTGTTTTTGCTACACTTTGTATCTGTAAGTAATTGCCGCCTTAGCTCAGCTGGTTAGAGCATCAGTTTTGTAAACTGAGGGTCGTCGGTTCGAATCCGACAGGCGGCTCCAGTATAATACATGGCACGCAGGGATACTCAAGCGGTCAACGAGGGGTGACTGTAAATCATCTGGCTTCGCCTTCGGGGGTTCGAATCCCTCTCCCTGCACCAAACAAAGATGCCGACATGAGTCGGTATTTTTGTTTGGTATGGATTGTGATCGCCAATGAAGCCTTGGAGGTGAAACATGCCATCGGCATGTTTCAAGGCAATCTTCCGGAGCAAGCCTGCTTACTGTCGCGCAAGTTGCGGAACGTAACTTGAACTCTCCCTACTACAAATAGGAGCATTGTGGATAGCCGAGCTTTTTCCTATAATTCAAGTATGAACTGTCCCGCCTGCAATAAGCCAATGCGCAAGGTTCGATGGGAAATCACGAACAACTTTAAAATCGGTAAGGATTTTAAAGAGTACGATAAGTTTACGTACGAATGCAAAGATGATGATATTTGGGTAACAACTGAAACGCCGATGCTTAAGAAGCAGCCTGAAAAGTTGTCAAAATAGTCCTATCTCGTTTAATTGCTGCACAGTTAAAAGGAGTTATTGTGAAATTCTTAAAATCGAAAAGGCATCCCATTGCTAATGCAGACAACGAACGATTAGCTATGAAAATCAGTAGTTTATTATGGAACGATGATTTTTACGGGATTGGGATTGGCAGTGACACCCCTAAAGATGAATTTGACCATGAAGCCAGAGAAATTGCAGCGGCACTGAGGGAAAGTGATGACGTCGAGGCGTTTACATATAAATTAATAAACATTTTTAACAAAGCTTTCGATCCCACGCTGCGGTTTGATTATGATAACACCAAAGTATTAGCCCAAAAGATTTATATACTTGATAAAAATTAGAAAATTTGTGCTTGCTGGGTAATAGTACGCTACATTTAAGGATTGACTGTATGCCAAAGAAGAAAAACACAATCCTTTCAATAATTCCTTACTTCTGCTAGGGGCCGGGCTTTATATTCGAGAGACTTTCAAGTCACGGCAAGCCTGCAGCTCCTATTATGATAAGCCTGGCACGAAAGTACTTTGGAAATCGTGCAAGTCCACAAATAAGCTATAATTCTACTTATCATGCGTTTCTTTCGTCGAAAAAAGACATACGACCAGACTCTGCCGCATCAGAGTGGTTTAAGAATTATGTCGGCCGATGAGGAAAATCCATACGAGCCGATTGACAATTATGTGGATGCTAAATCTGATGAGCTCGCTTACTTAGTCATGCATGGAGACGATGGCGGTCAAATATATCTAACTAGTCCTATGCGATTCGTATCATGCAACGAAGAAAGCCTTAAAAAATTGTTAGCCGAAATTGATAGCCTTCGCTGGAATGACCCCCGCACGGCAATGCTGTATTATGAACGATCCAAGCCGGGGAACGGAGTTCCTGGTGGCATGGGCGGCGGAATAATGTTAGATCGACCGTGGGTTCATGATGACCTTAAAAACAAGTATGAGTTAATTGTCGATTATCTAGCTGGTAAAGTTAAGACTATCTTATAAAGCGTAAAAGTTATCTTTGTTCTGACCTGATAAGCTATAAATATTATGAACAATAGGCCACGAATCGGTCTCGGCATAATTATCGTCAGAGACGACGGTAAAATACTGGTTGCCAAAAGGAAGGGCTCACACGCACAGTACTATTCTATTCCGGGTGGGCACCTGGAGCTGGGTGAAACTTTTGAAGCAGGTGCTGTACGCGAAGTCGAGGAAGAACACGGCATTCGTATTCATGATCCTCAGGTAATTGCCATTACGAACAGTCTTGAGACTTACCATAATGAAGGTCTTCACTATATTTCAGTCATACTGCTCACTTCATCGTTCAGTGGAACACCAGAAATTAAAGAGCCTAATAAATGCGAAGGGATTATGTGGGTAGACCCGCGGCATTTACCTGAGCCTCACTTCGATGCCAGTAAATTAGGTATAGAGTGTTGGTTAAAAGGCGTGATGTATCTTGGGGCTAGAAGCTGAAAAATTAGTATAATAAAATTAATGAACGATAATGAGCTTTTGCAACAGGCACGGTTAGCTGCCAAAAAAGCGTATGTTCCCTATTCTAAATTTCCTGTTGGTGCTGCTGTAAGGGGTGAGGACGATAAAATATACACTGGTTGTAATATCGAGAATGCCAGTTATGGGCTAACAGTCTGTGCTGAGCGAGTTGCTATTTTCAAAGCTGTTGCTGCTGGTAATAAAAAGATCCAACGATTGGCTACCAGTTGCATAAAAGGTGATAAAAATCAGCCCGCAACTCTAATGAGTTGCGGGGCCTGTCGGCAGGTTATGAGTGAATTTATGGGTGATGACACTATAATAGTCGTCGATGGAGTTGGCACTTTCACCATGGCTGAATACTTGCCCTCTAGGTTTAAGCTAAATTAAACTACGACCCGGCGGGGGCGGACAATGCGTTTGGGACGGCCGGCGGGGACGATCATCTTCTTCATTTTATCCTGCATAATATCGGCTTCGGCTTCCATGCCGCGGCTTTGAAAGGCTTTTAATAGCAGGCTATAGGTTTCCTTGTTGGGCTCCAGCTCGGCAGCTTTCTCTAACTCTTGGAACATGAGCTTGTCGTTACCAAGCTTTTCTTGCACCTTGGCATAAGCCACATGCCGCGCAGCTAGATTATCCTCTAGCTTCAGGGCTTGCTCGAATGCCACAGCGGCCTTTTCGTAATTTTCGGTTTCGTAATAAATGAGACCGAGGTTGTGCAGGCTGGATGGTGTGGCTTCCATACTGGAAGCAATCTCAAAACAGTCAATGGCATCGCGGTATTCTTTCTGCTTAGCGTACAAAATGCCGAGTCGGTTGTAGGCAGCGGCATTCTTTTCGTCGATTTTGAGGATGGTTAACAAGGCTTTTTCGGCTCGCAAGAAGCGATTTTCGCGCATACCCTGGTGCGCAATATCCCATAATTTGCCCAGCCGATCACCGACTTTACGGGAAACCGCACTAAATTCTTCATCGCGTATGCTTGCGTAGCGATACGTTAGGAAGCCGAAACCTGCGACTAGCGCCAGTTCAAACATATTAAGCTTAAGTATACAACGAGTTTAAGAAAACTTACAGGTTTAACATCAGATTGGTTAAAACCAGCTTTGGTTGTCCGCTCTGCAGTAACTGTTCAGTAGCTTGATAACCCTGTGCTAGTATTCGTTGCCAGATTTTAGCCGGCTTTGAGCCACTGAGTGCCACATGCGCCATTTGTTGCATGATGGCTAGGACATCCAAGGCATATTGTTTTTGCTTGGCTAGCTGATCAACCATGGCTAAGCGTTCAAAAGTAGATTTTTGGATAATTTCGCGGGCGGTAGCGGCTGCGGCGGTTAGCGGATGATCGGTATCATCTTGCAGGAGTGCTGCCATAAGGCCGGGTAGGCCGCCGGACATCAACTGGCTCTTTTGAATAGCTGTGGAAGTATATCCTAAGCCGGCAAAATAATCGTGCAGCATCTGTGGATTGGGCCGCTGCAACGGCAAAACAGTCATCCGCGAGCGAATAGTGGGCAACAGGCTTTGCTCGTGGGCTGCCGTCAGTATCAAAAACGTTCGTTCCGGCGGCTCTTCCAAGGTTTTAAGGATGGCATTTTGGGCCTCTGTGGTTAAGCTATGCGCATCTTCGATTACTACTACCCTATTTTGGCTTCCTGGAACGCGCAAGGCCAGAAAATGTTCCAGTTCGCGCATGGTCTCGATAGAGATACTTTGTTCTTTGCCACTGGTTATATAGCGCAGATGCGGCTGGCCGAATATTCGCTCGATTTCGGTATTAAGCAGCGAAGACGCGATGTGTTGAGCAATGGTACCTTTGCCTAATCCGCGTGGGCCCACAATCAGTAGTGCATGGCTGGGCCGGGCTAAGTGGTTTTGAACCTTGGCTTCGCTCAATGGATGCAAAACAATATTCATGGCTGGCTCATTTGTTTTTCAAAACTTGCTGGTAGCGTGGCACTAAAAGTGCGCCGCTCGCGGTTAGGAAGTGCGATTTCAAGGCTTAAGGCATGCAGGTACAGTCGATCTGCCGGCTTGCCGCCATACAGCTCATCGCCGTAAATAGGATGGCCCAAATTGCTTAAATGAACGCGCAGCTGATGGGTGCGGCCGGTTTTCGGCATCAAACGCAACTCACTCAAGGTTGCACTTTCCTGGAGTACTTCGTATTCTGTGACAGCCGACTTGCCATTGATCCCAACCCGAAAAGTTTGCGGTTTTTTGGGATTACGCTCAATGGGCATGTCAATAATGGCATGTTTGTTTGCCACATGACCAGTTATAATTGCGGCATATGTTTTCTTGACCGTGCGTTGTGAAAACTGCTTCTGCAGCCAACTCAAAGCTGCCGGATTTTTGGCACAAATCATCACACCGCTAGTGGCTCGATCCAGTCGATGCACAATACCAGCCCGCTGATCCTCTGCGCTCTGCGTTCTTTCTTCGTTGTTCGAACCGATATGACGTCGTAGCCAGGTAGCGACCGTCGCTTCGGGGTTAAAAGCCCCTTTGCTATGCGTTAGCACGCCCACTGGTTTATTAATGACCACGCAATCTTCATCTTCATACAAAACCGGCAGTTCGATCTCTGGAATCTGCGCCAGTTCAGTACTATCATAATCTACTTCGATAACATCGTTATCTTTGAGTTTTTGACCAGCTTTAGTAGCCAAGGAGCCATTTACACGCACCCTACCCTGCTCGATCAACTTCCCGGCAAATGCCCGGCTTAGCTCCGGCAGTAGCTCTACGACCTTCTGATCTAACCGTTGCGCCCGAGAAACTTCCAAATTACTCATAAGTTACTCCAAAGGAGAGCCGTTTTTGAGCTCCTTTTCTGGCAAGAGAAATACGGGACCATTTTCACTTTCAAGAGCTAACAACATCCCCTGGCTTACCTCGCCCATCATGGTTCGTGGCGCCAAATTCACCAAAATCGGTACTTGTTTACCAACAAAATCCTCCGGTGCGTAGAATTCTTGCATGCCCGTTAGAATCTGACGCTGCTCGTCACCCAAATCAACTTGCAGCTTAATCAGTTTATCGCTAGCTTCTAAACGCTCGGCTGCTATAACTTTTCCAACCCGGATATCAACTTTAGCAAAGTGTTCAAAGTTAATGTGCTCTGGCTTACGCGCTGCTCCAGCCCGGTGACTGCCCCTTGTTTTCTTAGGGCGAAGACCAACCGCTCTTTGGACACGCGCTAAAGTCGCATTGGCAACCTCATTCATCAAGAACTCATCAGACTCAAGCTTGCGCTGCAGCAGCTCGTCATCTACTTGGGCTAGTCGCTCCTGGAAGCCCTGCAAAAATTCCTTTACCTGTTCGGCAACTTCTTTTTTGAGTTCACCATAGCTGGTTTGGCCTTCGTGATGCGCAATTACAGCTTCTAATGTTTCACTGGATAGTAAGGCATGTAACTGCAATAAGTTACTGACGCCCGGTTGGTTTTCTAGATCATAATGTACGGCGCCGACGGAATCGGTAGTGGCGCTCATGATTTTTTTGGCGGCTTCGTCTGGATTGTCGCTCAAAAAGATAATACCCCGGCTGCTATCATCGCTTTTACTCATTTTTTTACTGGGATCGACTAAATCTTTAATGCGGAGCCCCTGATCTTTGCCGAAGAATTTGTGCTGCTCGGCTACTGATTTTGGTACCACGAACAACGCTCCGAACTTGCTATTAAGCCGCTCAGCGATGTTGCGCGTGTACTCAATATGCTGCCGTTGATCATCACCCACCGGTACATATTCGGCGCCATACAGTAAAATATCGGCGGCCATCAGAGGTGGATAGTTGAATTGGCCGGCACCAATATGTTCTTCACCCAAGCGAGCAGACTTATCCTTGAATTCAGTCATGCGCTTCAGTTCACCATAGCCGGTAAAACAATCAAAGATCCACGTCAACTCGCTGTGCGCCGGAATATAGCTTTGGCGGTACAAATGCACGCTCGGATTATCGAGCGGCAAGCCGGCAGCCACAAAGGTGCGTAAGCTGTTCCAGATAGCGGCTTGCAACTGTGAATGGTTTATAGGAGTTGTGAAGCTGTGCAAATCGGGCATGAATAGATTGATTTCGTATTCGTCGGATTTACTCTTGGCCATATCGATCAAGGGCAACAGAGCGCCGAAATAATTCCCAATATGCAGATCATTGTTAGCCCGTAGGCCGGTCAGAATTACAGGTTTAGCCATTTCTTTCATTATACCTTATGCAAAATAAGTATGGTAAGGGTCGCGAGGAATGCGGAACTGGCCGGTTAAGGAAAGATTTTCTGAAGAAGGACTTGTTAGATAAGGTGCTTCTACTGAAGTTGGCGGTTGCGTTAATTGTGCGGCTGCCGGTAATGTTAGTCTACCTACTAGCCCCGCTGTATGTAAAAGAAGCTCCGGTGATAGTGTGTCTATAAGTTGGTTGGGTTTCTGCGCGTCCATAGTTTTGCCTTTCGTGATCTCTATTATTAAAAAACCGCCTGATTGGCGGCTTCTTCAATGAGTTCATCTTAATTCTTTATGAGCGCACAGAACAAACCGCCACAGGGGTGTCGATAAACCAAATGAAGCGCTTTGTCTGTGTTGACATGCTGATTAATATACCACGCCTGTCAAGCAATTCAAAATTTCGGCTCGTAACTTAATATAGTAGCCACATGCCCAAACGGCTTGTCGGTGAAAGTTACACGGGTATGAGCCGCTTTGAGTTCGTTTACCAGCAACTTCCCATACATATGCGGTATGAAGTGATCCTTAGCGGCTAGAATAATGCGTATATCGTGGCCCTTAAGCGCCTCAATATGGCTCCGAGGTGCCAGTATATCCCACTCCTTTTGCAATTCAAGCAGCGATATTCCCTGTCGTTTATAGGCATTCCGCAAACGACGAGTACGCCAACCCGTCCAAAGTGAGTCAGTCAAGCTGTCGCCAGGCACCACCATAATAACTTTATTAAAATGAGGAAGCTTTTCGGCGGTGATACCTAGTGAGACGTTGCCTGAGCTGATGCCGAGCAGGTCAACCGCGGCGTAATGTTTTTCTTGGCGTAGCCGTTCAATATCACTAGCGATAGACAGCGCGATAAATTCATACGAACTTATTACGGTTGGAGTGTTCGCTTCAATAATGGAGCTATTGAAATAATAAGTTAGCACATTGTTCTTGAGTAGAGTCAAACTTACTTGTAAATGTTGCGCATACCATTCGGGTAGGTGCCATGGCAAAAAGACCACCACCAATTTACGGCTTTTGTGCACTTCCAGCAAAGTAGCCCTCACTATTGCTTGGTCGGCAGTGTATTTGTCATCAAAAACTGGTCGGTGCAATTGTCCAGCTAAAGCCACAAATCCATCAAGCATATGGTTATTATTGTAACTGAAACGCTTATTGATTTACTAAATTTATCTTCACAGCGTTAAGGTACCGAAGCCGAGCAAACCCTCCGTGCCGGCAGTATATTTTAAGGTGTCGATGCGCAGGTGGCCATTTTCGTTGCCACCGATGGTAGTCATGGTATCACCCTCCACCGTCAGCACGATATTTGTATGGCCGCTGCCTTTGCTGTAGATGGCTACGTCGCCAGATTGCGGGCGGTAATTACCTGCCGGCTGCCACCGATGCTTCTCCTGAAAGTAATCCTCTAAGGTGTATACGCCCGGAATGCGCCAGCTGCCAGAATTCGGATTATTAAACGGTTGCCCGGCTTCTCGGAAAATCCAACTGGCAAAATCGGCGCACCAGGGCTCTTTGTTGCCATCGGTGTATTTAAGCACGTTAGCATCAAAGCTGACTGGCTTTTTGGCGTATTCTTGACGAGCCAAAGTTACGATTTTTTGCTGGGTAGTGGTCAGCTGACTAGTGCTAATGATTGGAAACGGTGTAGACGGCGTGCTGTAGACGTGAGCTAGAGCTGTTTGAGTGGTAATCCGAATGTCGCGTCTAAATGGGTGAAATAACAGAGCTAATACTGCACATAAAAAGACCACTGCCAGAATGACGAGCAGTGATCTTTTGAATTTTTTGCGTTGCCAAAAGTGATCCATACGGATCCTCAATTATAGCACTAACGCTTGGTGAACTGGCGCTGTTTGCGGGCGCCTTTGAGACCGAACTTCTTGCGTTCTTTGTCGCGGGGGTCGCGGGATAGTAGGTCGGCTCGCTTAAGGGTAGCTTTCAGATCACCATTAACTTCAACAAGAGCTTTGGCGATGCCGAGCCGAATAGCTTCCAGCTGGCCATCGTGCCCGCCACCGCTGACGCGGGCACTAACATCAAACTTGCCAAGTTGATCCAATACTACAAACGGTTGGGTCAACTTGCCGAGCAAGTATTTGCTGTCGGCAAAGTACACTTCGGCCGGCTTGTCATTGACGGTAATGACGCCTTTACCACTGGTGAGGCGAACGCGAGCAGTGGCGCTTTTTCGGCGTCCGAGGGCGTAGAAATAGTTGTCCTTCGCCATAATTATTTACCTTCCTTTACAGAGATAACTTCTGGTTGCTGGGCTTCGTGCTTGTGCTCGGCATCGGCGTAGATTTTCAGCCGGCTCAGACGGTCGTCACGCAGCTTGTTGACGGGTAGCATGCCACGAATAGCGTGCTCCAAAACCTTTGTAGGGTCAAGATTCATCTGATCTTGCAAGGTACGCTCTCGCAAACCGCCGGGAAAACCGCTGTGGTGGTAGTACATTTTAGTGGTGGCTTTATTGCCAGTAACTTTCAGGTCTTTAGCGTTGATGACGATTACGTAGTCGCCACAATCGATATGCTTAGTGAACTGGGGCTTGCCTTTGCCGGTCAGCAGTGTCGCGATTTGGGTGGCTACACGCCCTAACGGTGCTTGGCTAGCATCAATGACGTACCATTTGCGGGTGACATCGGCGGGTTTGGCACTGTAAGTTTTCACTACTCATCCTCCTTGACGGTTGATGGCTTAGCCGTTGACCGTGTTGCAGCCTTCGCGACCGGAGCTTCTTTCAGATCATCGACAAAACTAACTTGGGCCAGCTGGGCATTGTCACCCCGTCGCAAAGTCGTTTTGGTAATCCGCAAGTGACCGCTGGTGCGACCTGTAAGCTTGGGGGCAATATCGTCAACCAATTTGTGAGCGCTGGTAACTGTTTGCAGGCCGCTGATAACTTGGCGTCGATTGTGCAAATCACCCTTTTTTGCTTTAGTAATTAGCTTCTCGACGTAAGGCACAATTTCTTTGGCCTTTGGCAAAGTAGTTTCGATGGTTTCGTACTTAACGAGCGAATCGGCCAGACCCTTTACCAGGGCATTGCGCTGATCGCGCTCGCGGTGGAATTTCCGACCTTTATATCCGTGACGATGCATGTTTTACAGCTCCAGTTCCGCTAGTTTTTCTTTGACTTCGTCCAAAGCTTTGCTGCCGAAACCCTTCAGCTCGCGCAGCTCGGCATCGTTCAGACTGAAGAGATCTTTGATGCTATGAATGTCGTTGTTAATGAGGGCGTTGGTGGTGCGAGCTGACAGATTAAGATCTTCGATAGAAGTGTTTAGAGCGGCTGGTTCGTCGCCCAAATTGCTGTCGCCACCGATCAGACCGTTATCGCTAGTGCTGATAGGTGCGGCAACGCGAGTCTTGCCTGCCAGCGCGGTGTACTGGTTGACTAAAATAGCAGCGGCTTCTTCGAAAGCGTCGCTTGGGGTAATGGAACCATCGGTATCAACGGTAATCAATAACTTATCCAGGTCGGTAGCTTGACCAACACGGGTGTTCTCAACCTTGTAGCGGACGCGCAGGACCGGGCTAAAGATAGCGTCAAGCGCGATAGCGTCGCTGGCTTTGCGAGCGGCGCCTTCTTCGATAGTACGGTAGCCACGACCGACCTCTACAGTCAAATCCATAACAACCTTAGCCTTGTCATCGTCAATTGTGGCAATTACATGCTCGGGATTAACAACTTCGACATCAGCGTTGGTCTGAATATCTTTGGCGGTAATAGTACCTTTACCCTGCTTCACAATGCGCAAAGTTTGGGCTTCTTCGCCGTAAACACGGAAACGGATACCCTTGAGGTTCATCATAATGTCCACGACGTCTTCTTTAACGCCTGGAACTGTAGTGAACTCGTGGGTAACACCTTCAATTTTAAAAGAGGTGATGGCAGCCCCGGAAATGCTGGACAGTAGTACTCGGCGCAAGGAGTTGCCCAAAGTCATGCCGTAGCCGTTATGCAGTGGCTCAACCGTAAAGGTGCTGCTGGTGGCGCTGTGATCGTCAACGTTGACGACGCCTGGTGTGTGAATGTGGTTTGACATACGAATTGCCTTCCTCCCTTAACGTGAGTAATATTCTACGATTAATTGTTCTTTGATATCAGGTTCTGCATCAGTGCGTGCCGGCAAAGCAGCTACTTTTAGCTCTAGCTTCTTGCGGTTAACGCTTAGCCAGGCCGGTACTACTGAAGGTGCGGGACTAACATCATCTAACTTCTTGAAGTATTCTGTCTGCTTGCTATGATCGCGTGCTACCAGTGTGTCACCGACTTTAACGCGGATAGAAGGTACATCAACGCGAGTGCCATTCAGCATGAAGTGACCATGAGTTACTAATTGCCGGGCAGCTCGCCGTGAGGGTGCGAAACCGGCACGGTAAACGGCATTGTCCAAACGCTGCTCTAATAACTGCAGCAGTACTTCGCCGGATTGGCCTTGGCGGCGGTCAGCTTCGGCCATCAGATTGCTAAACTGGCGCTCTAGCAGGCCGTACAAGCGCTTGACTTTTTGTTTCTCGCGCAGTTGTAAAGCGTATTGGCTTTGCTTGCCCAAGCGCATATTATTGCCATGCTGACCAGGTTTGGTGGGACGCTTGACAAGTGCTTTATGAGCCTTGGGATGAAGGGCGTAGCCTTCGCGGCGGCTCATTTTGACAATAGAGTGAGTATCACGTGCCATTGCTAAATCCTCCGTGCCTTCTTAGGCCGAACACCGCCATGGGGTACGCCGGTTACGTCTTTAATATTCTCGACAGCAATATCCATGCCGGCCAGGACGCGGACAGCCGCATCACGGCCTAAACCTACACCTTTGATGAAAACATCGGCTTTGCTAAAGCCGTATTGTTGCTTGGCAGCTTGGGCAGCGCGCTCGGCAGCGACTTGGGCAGCGTAAGCAGTGCCTTTTTTGGAGCCGCGGAAACCGCAGGCACCAGCGCTAGAACTAGTGAGTAAGCCGCCATTAGCGTCGGTAAATGACACAATGGTGTTGTTGAATGTTGCCAAAACATGCACTTGGCCGTAAGCTACGGTGCGCTTGGACTTCTTACGTCGAGCTGCTGCCGGAGCCGTAGTGGCGGTAGTTGCCGCTTCGGGAGCAGCTGTTGTAGTCGTAGTTTCTTCGTTATCAGCCATAATTTATTCCTTAAGTCTTAGAAGCTACTTTCTTAGCCGTACCACCGACAGTTACTTTACGACCGCGACGAGTGCGAGCATTGGTTTTAGTGCGCTGACCGCGCGACGGTAAATTTTGGGCATGCCGCATACCACGGTAGGACTTGATGTCCTTCAAACGCTTGATGTTGCCGCTCACGATGCGCTGCAGTTCACCTTCCACAGTGTAATTTTCATTGATGATCTCTTGAATCCGGGAAACTTCGGTATCGGTCAGATCTTTAACGCGTATGGTGGGCTCGACTTTAGCAGCTGCCAAGATATCGTAGCTGCTCTTTTGGCCGATGCCATGCACGTAAGTCAAAGCCACCCAGATTTGCTTTTCGTTCGGAATAGTAATACCAGAAATTCTAGCCATGATTAACCTTGCCTCTGCTTATGCTTAGGCTTCATTTTGTTGATAACATACAGTCGGCCTTTGCGGCGGACTATCTTGTCGTCAGGACTGATTTTCTTGACGCTGGCACGCACTTTCATGCGGATCATCTCCTTTCAGAGTGTGACACACTGCTTTAATGGTTGGTATAAGGTTCGCTTTAGGACCTTTACAGGATGGTTCAGGGTGGGATGAAGCGTGAGCACCGAATCGCAGCCTACTAGAGGGTACGTGAGAATCGGAGCGGAGCGTTTCGCCCGCACTGGGCCGTCATGTAAAGGTCCTAAGATTTGCGGTACGTAATGCGACCCTTCGTCAGATCGTAAGGTGTCAATTCTACAGTAACGCTATCGCCCGGGACAATTCGGATAAAATGCTTCCGCATCTTCCCGGCGACGTGAGCTATGATTTGATGGCCATTCTCGAGTTCTACGCGAAATTGAGTCCCTGGTAAGGTCTCAATAATTGTCCCCGTTAGCTCGATAACTTCCTTATTAACAGCCATAAATATAACAATAGTCAATTATAGCAGTATTTACAGCGATCTGTAAAGAGTTTTATTTACTTTAATTTAGGCCCCGCGTTGCCCGGGGCAATTTGTTACTGCTAGTATAGCACGAAAACGCTATTGTTAGTCTTTTTTGCGACCGATGCGCGGTCGAAAACGAAGCTTTGAAGTAGCACCGGCAGCGGCTTCATTGGCATTGAGCGGTTCATAGAAATAGTCGGGCTGGGAATACTGGTCGTAGGTCACCATCAGAGCACGAGATTCAACAGCCCGTAGTGTCTGCAGTGCCACCGATACCAAGATTAAAACGCTAGTGCCACCGATACTAATGTTCTGATTAATAAATATCTGGGCCACAATTGGTATCAGCGCTAGCAAACCAAGGCTGATGGCACCGAACAAAGTCAGCCGGTTAACAATTTTGGCCAGATGCTTTTCGGTTTGTTGGCCAGAGCGCACGCCTTCTAGAAAGCCACCCTGTTTTTGCAGATTTTCAGCGATTTCCTTGGAATTGAAAGCAATACTGGTATAGAAAAAGGTAAAGATAAACACCAAAAAGAAGTACGTTAATGGGTAAATATACGGCGTGAAGCCACCGGCCTCAAACGTCAGCTTGCTGGGTGACTGGAACCAGGTATAAAGGGTTTGGCCCAGATGAGCCAAATGGGTACTATGGTTATTTGTTAATAATTGCCCGACATACGTCGGCACGCTCAAGAAAGCCACCGCGAAGATGATTGGTACCACACCGGCGGTAATCAATTTGACCGGTAAAACAGTGGTAATGCCGCCATAGGTGCGGTTACCCTGCACGCGTTTAGCATAATTGACCGTCAAATTTCGAGCGGCTTCGTTCAGCATTACCACCGCCCAGGTAATAAAGATGACGGCTACGAGCAAAATTAAACTGAAAACCAGGGCATGCCAACTAATCGGCAACGTGTGCCCCAGCACTTTCCAATGCTCTTTTTTATCATAAATGGAGCTACCGATACTAGCGATATTGGACGGCAAGCGGCTGACAATACCGACGGTAATAATCAATGAAATGCCGTTACCGACGCTCTGCTCGGTCACTAGTTCACCCAGCCACATTAGCAGCATTGAACCACCGGTAAGCGCACCGATCATGAGCCCCCATTGCAATAGAGAGGTATGAGCGGTAATGTCGCCGACACCGGCTTGCTGGGAAGCGAACTGTCGGATCAGATACACGGAACCAATGGACTGGATGATAGCCAGCGGCAGCGTCAGAAGACGGGTATATTGATTGATCTTCTTCTGCCCGAACTCACCTTCTTTGTGCAAAGCCTCGAGCTTAGGGATAGCTTTAGTAAGCAGCTGCATGATGATCGAGGCGTTAATGTAGGGACCCAGGCCGGCAATTAGAATAGAGAAGTTAGCCAGTGCTCCGCCAGAAAGAACATTCAAATACCCCAGGAAAGAGGAAGAATTTGAGCTGAAGGCATTAGAAAGCACCTGTTTTAATGTTTCAGAATTGGCGATTGGAACTGGAATCTGAGCCAGAATTCGGAAAACTAGCAGAATACCAAGCACTGCAAAGATGCGCTTGCGCATATCTTTATGCCCTAAACTGCGTAGAATAATGCTCCAGTTCATCTGTTTCCCTTGATTTTGTCTCTAATTCTTCATAAGTATACAGGTTTTGAGCCGCTTGAGTAAGTCTATTTAGCAGTTTTGGCCATTTCTTCACGAGATTTTGGCAGGTAGCCACCACTCTGATGCGCCCATAAAGTAGCATATATGCCGGTTTTATCCTGTAACAGCGCAGTATGCGTGCCCTGCTGTACAATCCGGCCTTTGTCCATAACGATAATGCGGTCCATGCGCTGGATGGTACTGAGGCGATGAGCAATAACCAGCGCCGTGCGGCCTTCCATTAATCGCCACAAGGCTTCCTGGATATAGCGCTCGCTTTCGCTGTCAAGTGCACTGGTGGCTTCGTCGAGTACTAAAATCGGTGCATTTTTGAGCAGTGCCCGGGCGATTGCCACCCGCTGCCGTTGGCCGCCGGAGAGCTTGATACCGCGCTCACCGACAATGGTCTCGTAGCTACTCGGTAAATCACGCACAAATTCATCGACGTAGGCTTTTTGGCTGGCGGTAAGAACTTCGGCCTCGCTGGCTTCGGGTCGTCCGTAACTGATATTTTCGGCTACAGTGCGATGAAATAAGATTGGCTCTTGCGGTACGTAAGCAATCTGATTACGCAGTAAAGCTTGCTGATATTCTTTAATATTTTCGCCGGCAATTTCAATTGTGCCATCGCTGACATCCATGAAGCGTAGCAGCAGTTTGGTGAGCGTAGTTTTGCCGCTGCCGGAATAGCCGACCAGCCCTATTTTTTCGCCCTCATTGATGGTCAATGAAAAATCCTGAATGGCGTAAGCCTGACGTTTAGCTTCAGGGTAACGGTAGCGCACATTTTTGAAATTGATGGTCATGACAAGATCGTCGGGCATGGCCTTTAAAGCAGTTGGTGAGTCAGTGACCTGCGGTTCAATCAACATGGTTTTGACTGGTTGGTAAGCGGCACCCATGGCGGTTTCGTAAATTTTAATAAGATCACCAATTGACTGGGCTGATGAAATCAGGCGGATAACATATAGTTGCACCAAAGCGACAATAGCAATAGAAATCGAATGATTACGATATAAATTAGCTGTTAAAAGCAGTAGTAGCGCGGTCACGCCGGCTACTGAAAGCATGCGGATTACGTCGGCCGGAATAGAAGAAACCCAAGCGGTGTATTGGGCCTGCCCCCACTTTTTGAGGCTTATATTTAAGCGTTCTTTCTCATTGTCTTCGTTGGCAAAACTTTTTACGGCTGTGGCGTGTGTAAGCGCATCACCGATATAGCCGCCCACTTCGCTGCTGGCTTCGCCAACCTCTCGGCGATAGCGCATCCGGTATTTACTGCTGGCAATAGTCATGCTCAGCACTAGGCCGATAGCTGTTAGGGTTACCAACGCCAATAACCAAGATTTGCTGGCAATAATGATAATTCCCGACAAGACAATTGATGTCTGATTGGGACCGCTTAGGAAAAATATTTGGGAGTATTCGTTATAAACTTCGCGAAAACGGATAGCTTGAGTACCAAGCGCGCCTAAGAAAGTGTTGCTGTAAAATTCATAGTCTTTATTGAGGAAATTGGCGAAAATTAATTTTTGCAACCATATGCCGCCATTGCGACCGTTGCGACTAATAGCCACACCGCCGATGGCCCATAATGCACTGTAGGCGATGGCAAGTAGTAGAATATTGATGGCATGGGTGTGGACTCGGTCAAAGTGCTGCTGAATAATGGCCTGCAAACCGTAGGCAATTTGCACCGGGATAAGCATGTTATAGATGAGCAGTGCCGGCCAACGCGTCAAACAAGTAATAATCAGATTTGGTTTATCTAGAAGCGTAGCCTTCCAAAACAAACGGTGAATTTCCCGATGAATGCGTCGCTCCTCTTGCGACTGGGCCTTTGACATACACCCATACTACCGGAGCCTGGCGCTAAGCTACAAGAGTGGCAAGAGTCCCTAAGTGTCTTCCAGGCTCAAATCTATTAGTAAAATAACCTTCGCAGTAGCTAAAGTTGGCTGCGTGTTCATAACCATATGTCGCAAGTAGATTACCTTCAACATCATTTTTGATTCCTACTAAGGCTATAAGACGAGCAGTTAAGTGAGTATTTATCATGGCTTCTTGTAATGATTTGATGTTGCCCATACTTTGACCAGGCAATAAATCAGCGGCTAAGATTAAATGCTCTTGCATAGCTTTAGAGGCTAAAGTGGCGGTTTCAAGGGCACCGGTGTCGTGTGCCGCTTCGAATAATTTTCCCGCCCTTCCGCTGACTCGGTGACGTATAATTGCTTCCATAAATTGTATCTGTCGAGCAGATAGATGTTCGGTCAATATCTCATCATAAAACTGCTGCCGATTAATGGCTTCTTGACGACGCTGTTCAAGTGTTTTTCGACCATATGGTATGTCGCCGACTTTATAGGGCATGTGCTCATGTAAGCTTTCTCCTACGTCGTGGCCTAATAATGCTGCAATGGTTACGGCAGCAGTAAATGGAGGAAGTTGCCTCCCAGCTTCTCTCTCGCTCAGTGCTATCCGGGCACCGTAAATAGCAGCGGCTAGCATGTGCCCGTGGGGTAAAACATCAATCCTTAAGTCGGCTATTTTTTGTGCTCGTTCATATCTAAATTCGGAAAAACGAAGGGGCTGCTTTGTAGCCATATGCTCCATATACTCACTATCAAATGTAGCCTCGGCAATATCAACAAGAGGTAGAGGCGACTGCAGCTCTTTGGCTAAATCCTTAAAATGAGCAAACGCCCAGTCCATGTCTCCTAGTTCATATTGAGAAATGGGGGCGTTTGCGATGCCACTCATGGCGATGTTTATTTGTTAGCTTTAGTGGAAGTTTTAGGCTGCTGCATGCGCTCGGCCTTTTCGAAAGTGCCGCCAGCAGCTTGGACGGCTGCGATGGCGCTTTCTGAGGCGGCCTGTAATTTAACGGTCACCTTTTTGGTAAGATTGCCTCGGCTCAGCAACTTGACGCGAACGTAGGGGCTGCTAATAAGACCGGTGGTCGCTAACAGGTCAGTAGTGACAGTTTTGCCGCTGAATTGCTCCAGCTGATCGGTAAAAACATTCTCGGCTTTGGCGCGGTGCGAACGAAAACCAGGTAACTTAGGTAGTTGCTGCATCAGCGGGTTTTGGCCACCGCTAAAACCTGGCTTGGCGCTGGAACCGGTACGGGCGCCTTGACCTTTGGTACCACGGCCGGCAGTTTTACCTTGCCCGGCAGAAATACCACGACCGACGCGCTTAGCACGCTTGTACTTGGTAATGTTAAGTTCGTTATATTTCATAGTCTATTCCTTGTCCTTGGCTACCTTTTTGGCGGCAGTTTTAGAAGCGGGTTTGCTTTCAGTCTTTGCGACTTTTGGCTTGGCGCTGGCAGTCACCCACTGCTTGGCGGGCACCAGAGATTCCAGGGCGGCGATGGTGGCGTAGGCAGTGTTGGCTTTGTTAGAGGAGCCGAGAGACTTGCTGAGAGCGTTTTTAACACCGGCAACTTCCAAAATAGTGCGTATAACCCCGCCGGCAATCAGGCCGGTACCGGCGCTAGCAGGTTTTAGTAAAATACTGGCACCGGCCACTTTAGCTTCAGCTTCGTGCGGCAAAGTGCCTTTTTAAAGCGACACAGTAATGAAATTTTTCTTGGCAACTTCGGTAGCTTTGGTAATAGCGGCCGTTACATCGGCACCTTTGGCAATACCGATACCGACTTTGTTCTTACGGTCGCCAACTACTACCAGGGCGCGAAAACGGAAGCGACGGCCACCTTTTACGACGCGGGCCACGCGGTCGATGTGCAGCGTGCGCTCATCGAACTGTTTTTCTTCCGGAGCCATCTCTGGTCGGCGTTGGCGGCGCGGTGCTTGTTGTATTTGTGCTTCCATCTAGAACTCCAATCCTGCGTTACGAGCGGCATCGGCCAATGCCTTAACTCGGCCATGGTACAGCTTACTGCTGCGATCAAAAACGACTCGCTTAACTTTAGCGGCTTTAGCTTTCTGGGCAATTTGTTCACCAACCCAGGCGGCTTTTTCAGTCATGCTGCCAGTAGCGGCCTTCTGACCGACGGTTGAGACGGCGGCAATGGTCGCATGGGTTTCATCATTAATAACTTGGGCGCTGACATGAGTATTGCTGACGTGCACGCTCAAGCGCGGACGCTCAGTGGTGCCAGAAACAGTAGCGCGAACACGGTGGGCACGGATGGCACGGTTTTGTAATTTGTGCTTCAGATTATTCACGGCTACTTCTCCTTACCTGACTTACCAGACTTGCGGATAATGCGCTCGCCTTCGTATTTAATACCCTTACCCTTATATGGTTCAGGTTTTTTGAGGGCACGAATCTCGGCGGCTACCTGTCCAACCTGCTGTTTATCGATGCCGCTGATGGTAATGGTGTTTTGCTCAATGGCAGCGGTCACACCGACAGGTAGCTTGTAAATGACATCGTGTGAAAAGCCCAAATTAAATTTCAAATCGGTACCTTGCAGAGCCACCCGATAGCCCACGCCGTTAATTTCCAATTTCTTGGAGAAGCCCTGGCTGACGCCCTGGACCATATTGTTAACCAGCGAACGCATCAAGCCATGCTTGGCCCGGATTTTTGGCTCGTCATTGGCCCGAGTAACGACGATTTGATCGCCTTCCTGGGCAACAGTGATGTCGGGCATCGTAAATTGTTTTAGAGTGCCCTTGCCACCCGCAACCGTGATTTCGGATGCGTCGACAGTGATTGTCACACCGCTGGGAACTGCAATCGGTAGTTTTCCTATTCGACTCATTCTTTAATTCCTTCTAATAAACCTTACAAATTAATTCGCCACCGACGTTTTGCTGCTTGGCGTCCATACCGGTCATCATACCTTTGGAGGTTGACACAATTACCAGTCCACGACCGCGTTTGACGGTTGGAATTTCTTTGGCGTTGACGTAGTAGCGGCGGCCTGGCTTGCTCAAGCGGACAATTTCTGTAATGCGGGCGTTCTCGTCGTCTGTGTTAATAGTGATGACAAGCGATTTGCCGATAGAGGCATTAATGACTTTTACGTCGCTAATGAAATTGCTAGCTTTTAACAATTGTGCAACCGATTCTTTAACGCGTGAATGCGGCAAAGTAATCTCGGTTTTGCGAACGGCAATAGCGTTGCGAATACGGGTCAGCATATCAGCGATTGGGTCTGTAGATGTGGTCATATCGTCTCCTTCCTACCAACTCGATTTCGTTACGCCAGGGATTTCGCCCTTGCTTGCATGTTCGCGGAAACTGATACGAGACAGGCCAAATTGGCGCATGTAGGCGTGCGGTCGGCCGGTTTCGCTACAACGGTTCTTCCAGCGGGTTGGTGATGAATTGCGCGGCAATTTAGCCAAGCCTTCCAGATCGCCCAGCTCTTTCAGTTGAGCGCGCTTAGCAGCGTAGCGCGTGATCATCTTTTGCCGCTTCAAATCGCGAGCAACGGCAGATTTCTTAGCCATATTACTTATTCTCCTTATCATTCATGAGACAAACCTGACGGTTTTTCTCATCGCCCAGGGCGTCGAAATGAATCCGACTGCTCTGGCTGCTCTTTTCCCTTACTTGCTGCCAGGTCATTACTTAGTCTCCTTTTCAAATGGCATACCGAACTTGGTCAGTAATGCCTTAGCGTGTACTGGCTCTTGAGCAGTGATGACGAACACCACTTGCAGGCCGTGCGACGTAGTGGTTTCGTCGAAGGTCAACTCTGGAAATACCGATTGTTCGGTCATACCGAATGAATAGTTGCCAGCTTTGTCGAAAGCCTTGTTACTGACCCCATGGAAGTCGCGCAGACGCGGCATCACGATGTTAATTAAGCGATCGGCGAATTCATACATGCGTTCGCCACGCAGTGTTACTTTCAGGCCAATCTTGTTACCTTCGCGCAGCTTAAAGCTGGCGATAGATTTACGGGCCGTAGTCTGGATTGGTTCCTGGCCGGTGATTTTACGCAGCGTATTGGTGGCAGCTTCCATAACGCGCTTGTCGTCTTTAGCTTTACCAAGGCCCACATTTACTACGATTTTCTCCAGTTTAGGTACCTGATGGACGTTGGCTAAGCCTAGCTCTTGCTTGAGCTCCGGCACAAACTTCTCCATGTATTCGCGGCGAAGTCGAGCCATAGTAACGGATGCAGCTGGTTTCTTGGTCGCAGTAGCCATTATTTGATCTCCTTGCCACTTTTCTTATATACGCGGGTTTTGTTGCCATCTTTATCGAGTTGGTAGCCGATACGAGTAGCTTTCTTGGTAGTCGGATCAACCACGGCAACTTTGCTCACCCAGATTGGTTTGGTCAGCTCAACGATGGCCCCTTGAGGATGCGTGCGGTTGGGCTTAACGTGCTTTTTGACAATATTAATGCCTTCGACTGTCACTTTATTTTCAGCTGGATGAGTAGAGACGATTTTGCCACTCTTGCCCTTGTATTTGCCGCTACGAACTACAACGGTGTCACCCTTTTGTAAACGAATCTTAAACATTAGAGTACCTCCGGTGCGAGTGAAATGATTTTAGCGTAGCCGAAATCACGCAACTCGCGGGGAACCGGCCCGAAAATACGAGTAGCGCGCGGGTTTTTGTCATCGCCAATGATAACGGCGGCGTTGTCATCGAACCGAATGGTAGAACCGTCTTTACGGCGAATCTTTTCGTTGGTGCGGACGATAACGGCTTTCACGACGCTTTTCTTCTTCACTGCACCACTTGGGTTAGCGTCTTTGACGGTAGCCACAATGATGTCACCAACACGAGCGTAACGACGACGAGTACCGCCAAGGACACGGATGCACAAAATTTCTTTGGCACCGCTGTTATCGCAGACATTTAAGCGGGTTTCTTGCTGAATCATGCTGCCTCCTCTTCGGTATCTGTAGCCTTGGAAGGCTTTTTGCCAGTATCTTCAGATTGAGCAGCCGCTAAGGCATCTTCGCGCAAGGCTGGTTTTTCCAGAATACGGTCCAAAGTGAAACGTTTGCGAGCACTTAAAGGACGGGTTTCTACAATACTGACGCGGTCCCCGACGCGCGCTTCATTGTTTTCATCGTGGGCCATAAACTTCTTGCTCATGGTGTATTGCTTGCGGTACAGCGGATGAGTCTTGCGGGTACGAACAGTAACCACAATGGTCTTGTCAGTCTTGTCGGATGAGACAATGCCGGTAATTGTTTTAGCCATTAGTTAGTCTCCTTGGTCAGTTGTTCGCTTAAGACGGTTAGCATACGGGCGAGATCCTTACGGCGGGCCCGAATGACGCGAACATTTTGTAATTCACCACTGCTCAAGCGGCGCTTCAAGTCAGCAATTTCTTCACGAAGTTTGGTGCTTTCAGCGGTTAATTCGGCGGTAGAAAATTTTCGGATTTCAGCGATTTTCATAGCCTTAAGCCTCCTCCCGATTCAAAAACTTAGTCTTTACCGGTAATTTGTGAGCGGCTAAACGCATAGCTTCACGGGCGGTTTCTTCGCTTACACCCTGCATTTCAAACAAAATTGTACCGGGTCGAACTTTAGCCACGAAGAATTCCGGGTTACCCTTACCACTACCCATTTTTACATCCAGCGGTTTACGGGTAACGGGAGTGTGAGGGAAGATACGAATCCAAATTTTACCACCACGCTTGATGTAGCGGGTCATGGCCTGACGAGCAGATTCAATTTGGCGGCTAGTGATGCGCTCATGGCCTTGGGCCTGCAGCGCGTATTCACCAAAGGCAATGTAATTACCGCTAGTAGCGACACCGCGAATCTTACCCTTGCGGACCTTACGGTGTTTGGTTCGATTAGGAACTAACATGAAGGGCCTCCTTCAGAGGCGATTAGCCTGTGACATGTGACATGTGACATGTGAATTGAAAACGAAGTTTTCATGATGCCTCCCCTTTGTAAACCCATACCTTGACACCAATAATACCCGCAGGTGTCTGAGCATTCGTCTGTGCGTAATCAATGTCAGCTCGCAGCGTGTGCAGCGGTACCGAGCCGGCAGTTTCTTTCTCGCGACGGGACATCTCGGCCCCATTCAGCCGGCCCGCCACTTCAATACGAACCCCTTGAGCACCAGCGCGCATAGTAGCGGCAGCGCCAGATTTAATAGCACGCCGGAAACTCATACGACGCTCTAACTGGTGAGCGATGTTTTCGGCTACCAATTTAGCATAGAGCTCAGATTTTTTAACTTCTTCGATGTTAACGCGCGTTGGTGTGGCATAAATCTTTTCGATAGCGTCTTTTAGCTCTTGTACGCCAACACCACCACGACCGATTACCACCCCAGCTTTAGCCGTAGTGATAGTAACGGTTACCAGATTAGGAGTCCGGTTAATGTCAACTTTATTGATAGCAGCCCGACTGCCCAGCTTGTTCTGAATCAGCCGGCGTACCGTCAGGTCATCACTTAAATACTTGGCATAGTTGCGCTTGTCCACAAACCACTTGCTGCGCCAATCTTTATTGACCTGGAGGCGCATGCTGATAGGATTTACTTTTTGGCCCATACCTTTATGCCTCCTCTTTCTTGACGACTGGCTTAGCAGTAGTCGGTTTCTTAACTTCACGCTTTTCACCATCAACCACTACACGAATGTGACTGGTACGACGTTGGAACGGTAGGGCTCGACCATGGGCGGCTGGACGGTAGCGTTTAATACGCGGACCGCTAGTAACGCTAATCTCTGTGATCTGCAAAGTGGCCGGTTTGTAACCGTGATTGTGATCGGCGTTAGCCTGGGCACTTTTGATAACTTTGCTAACTGGCAGTGCCGTGCGGCGAGGAGTATGGTCCAGGATAGTCAAGGCGTCAGCGACGCTGCGGCCTCGTACTAAAGCAGCTACCACGGCTACCTTGCGCGGGCTCATGCGGACGCCTTTAGCGATTGCTTGAACAGCCATTTTTATTTACCTCCCTTAGCAAGCTTGCCACCATGACTGCGGAACTTGCGAGTGGGGCTGAATTCGCCCAGCTTGTGGCCAACCATGTTTTCGGTAATGAATACCGGCACATGGACCTTACCGTTATGGACGGCAATCGTGCGGCCGACAAAATCAGGGGAAATTGTACTGGCGCGAGCCCAAGTCTTGATAATAGTACGGTCATCGTTACCGAGTGCTGCTACTTTCTTGGCAAGCTTGAAATCGATGTACGGACCTTTCTTGAGTGAACGACTCATGACTTACTCCTTATTTCCTCTTAGCCGCGTGACGGCTTCTTACGATAAATTGACTGGTATTCTTGCGGCGACGGGTCTTGTAACCCAAAGTTTTCTGGCCCCAAGGCGTACGTGGATCCTTAGCGGTACCGTGACGACCACCGTCACCACCACCGTGGGGATGGTCAGCAGCGTTCATAACCACGCCACGGACAGTCGGGCGGATACCCATGTGGCGGGAACGCCCGGCTTTACCGATTTTGACGTTCTGGTGCTGCTCATTGCCAATAACTCCCAAAGATGCTGTGCATTCTAGGTTAATCAGACGGACTTCGCCGCTAGGCAGACGAACCTGACCGTACTGTTCTTCCTTGGCCATCAGTTGAGCGCCATTGCCAGCTGATCGAACGAGCTGAGCACCACGCCCAGGCTGCAGTTCAATAGCGTGAATGGTGCTACCAACCGGAATGTTCCTCAACGGCAAGCGATTGCCAGTTTCGATGGTCGCTTCCGAGCCACTGACAATTTTCTGACCGACTTTCATACCGTTGGCGGCAAGTATGTAGTGATAAGTGCCATTACTTTCCTTAATACGCGCAATCCGGGCGCTGCGGTTTGGATCGTATTCGATATGTTCAATAGTTGCTTCGGTGCCGGCAGCCAGCTTGAAATTCACCAGGCGATAGAACTGTTTGGCGCCACCACCTTGGTGTCTAGTAGTGATGCGGCCCTGGTTGTTTCGACCATTACCACGACGCTTGATAACTGTCAGTGAACGCAGGGGCTTCTTGGTTGTGATGCCGCTAAAGTCCTGGCTGGACATGCCGCGACGACCCGGCGTAGTTGGATTGTAGGTCTTAACTGCCATTATTTCTTCTCCTTGGAGGCTTTCTTAGCCTCTTTTTCGGCCTGCTTCTCGGCTACTTTATCAATCTTAGCCTGGGTAGCTTCAGCCTTGGCGGTTTCTTCTTCGATGGCTGCGAAAATAGGTAGGCTGTTGCCCTCGGCCAACCTCACATAAGCCTTCTTGGTATCACTTTCACGGCCTTTGACCTGGCGGCCGCCTTTACGAACGGTACGCTTAGCTTTGCCGGAAATGTTAGCAATGTTTACACTGGTAACTTTAACTTCGAACTGTTCGGCCACTGCCCGAGCAACACTTTGCTTATTGGTATTAGCCGGTACATCAAAAACGTAGGTTCGCAGTGCCTGGCTGGTGCCATAGGCTTTCTCGCTCATGCGAGGGGTTAGAAGGATGGATTTATACATTATTTGGTACCTCCCAGCCATTCAGAGATGGCTGCCAGACCTTTTTGACTGATAACTACTTGGTCGGCGTTCAGAATGTCGAAAACGTTCAGATAATTAGCATTAACAGCTTTGACCCCTTCAAGGTTGCGGGTAGCACGCTCGACTAATTCATCTTTTTGGCTGACAGCCAACAGCACCCTGCCGGTAGCGCCGATTTTCTTCAGTAATGCAGCTGCCGGGGCAACTTTGCCATCCTTGCATTCAAAAGTTTCGATAACGATAACTTTGCCGCTATCGGCTGCTAGGCTCAAAGCTTGGCGAATTGCCAGCCGTTTAGCCTTCACATTCAGATCTTTAGAGTAGTTCTCTTGGCCAGTTGGACCAAAAGCGATACCACCACCAGTCCAGATGGGGTTACGGGTAGAGCCAAAACGAGCGCGGCCGGTACCCTTTTGCTTCCAAGGCTTTTTACCACCACCGCTGACTTCGCCACGGGTTTTGGTGACAGCCAAATTTTCGCGACCATTAGCCAAATAGGTGACATAAGCTTGTTTTAACAATTCATGATTAGTTGGCGTGACGCCAAAGACTGCTTTATCGAGTTTAGCTGCCGTAGTTGCCTTGGTGCCGCTCTTAGTATAAGTTGCGATGGCCATTATGCTTCTCCCTTCAGCACGACGATGCTCTTACGTGGGCCAGGTACAGCACCGGTAACGCCGATAAGGTTGCGCTCAGCATCTACCAAAGCAACCTTCAGGTTACGGACAGTAACTTGCTCGTGGCCATACTGGCCCGCCATTTTCTTGCCTTTCAGAATGTGCTGCGGATACATCGAGCCGATAGAACCGACCTTTCGGGTGTTACCCTTACCACCGTGCGTTTTGCGCTGACGGTGGAAGTTGTGTCGCTTAATGGTGCCAGCCCAACCTTTACCTTTGCTGGTGCCGGTCACATGGACAACGTCCCCAACTGAAAAGACCTCGGGGCTGATGCTTTCTCCAACCTTGAGGTCTTCGGTGATTTCGGATACACGAAACTCGCGTACAATCTTCGGCATAATCTCGCCGCTCTTCTTAAAGTGGCCTTGCTGGGCCTTATTGGTATTTGTTTGCTTTGCTTCTTCAAAACCGAGCTGTACGGCGATGTAGCCGTCTGTTTCGTCGGTTTTCACTTGCGTAATGACGCAAGGACTAGCGGAAAGCAAGGTAACAGCCGTCACAGCGCCATCTTCAGCGATGGTACTGGTCATGCCTACCTTTCGAGTAATGAGTGCTTTCATAGTTCTCCTGTTAGCCCTTCCATAGTTTGCACATTTTGGGCGCTAGCCTGCGCTCCTCATTCCAGCGTACGTCTTTGTACGCTTACATTCCGGTGCTCGGCTATCATCCCAAACTGCACTAAACTATGAAAGTTCTTAGTCTGTTCTCATTTGGATGTCACCATGGAAGATGAGCATAAAAATGCTTGGTTGCTGGCGGTTTCTGCCTCTGTTAAGAGCAGACCTTCCGAACTCACCAAGTACAGAATTTAATAAATACTCTACTAGAGTACCATGTATTCGTTACTACTGTCAACCTGCTGTAAATTCTACTATGTATGCTGCTGCCCCCGCTTAACGGCTCTTAGAATAACTTGCCAATCTAAGGCTGTGGCTCCTGGTGAAACATCGGCTATGCGCTTACGGAAAGATCGAGAGCGAGAGCCGTACGGATTCAGCAACTCACGACTGCCGAGGACCTTACCGTACTCATGGATCTTCTGCATTGCTGACACACTAGTATGAGCTAAATCGCTGATAATTTTAGCGTAATCATCATCCTTACCGCCATAGTCTTCTAGTTGTTTAAGTAGTTTGTACAATACGTGGGCAGATATACCAATTCTGGCATCTCGTCGTCCCGCTTCTGTCTGGAATTGAATTTCATAACGGCGACCTTCATACATGCAAGTTTGCTTGCCTACATGGTAATCCTCGGGCTTCTTAGGAATATCAACGTCCTTGCGGGAGATAATTGGGTTACCATCTTCGTCCAGGTTCTCTGGATGCAACGACAACGCGCCCATCATACTCTGTACGAAGTCCTCACTGCCTTTAATGTGAATTGCTTCAGGGCGTCTAGGCGCCCCTATAAAGCTTAATTCGTCATCATGTGCAATTGCCATGGTCGCTTCGGCGAATAGCTTCGCAACGAGTGATTGGTCTTCGGCCACAATCGTCATAGCCAAAAGATCGGCTGGTATTAATGCGGTATCGGCTAAGCCTGCCCGTTGTTCGATATCGGACTTCCACATAAGTTCCTTGTGATCACTGAGCAGTTTTATAGCCAGCGAACCAACTGATTTAATTCGCCAAATAGCTCGGGCAGCAGTGTAAGTTTCCGACCCACTTATTGAACTAAAAACGCCAATTTCAGCTGTGCCCAAAGTAATACCGTGTCCAGTAGTGTCTCGGAAAGCTTGATCGACTACCACATCACCCAACGCTAGCTTGCCGAGCAATCCCTCAATAGAGCCGAGCGTTTCGGCACGGCTACCCAAACCCTGAATAATTTCTTCGGCTTTGGTGATAAATACGCCGTGGCCTGACTTCTGTAACCTGATAATATTTGACCAGTTCCTTAACGCCGTTGCTAAGCCGTCCCAGCCAAAGTATTCACAGAGCGGCGCATAAAACGATTCCGCATCGTGGATATTACGTAGGATAGACTGCTCATTCTCCGGCGGGTGCATCAGACTGTCTAACTTTTCGACGGCTTTAATTAGTGCCGCTTTAGGGTTCGCACTCTCACCGTTCTCAGTGTCAAATAATCGTTCGATTGCTGCGGGAGGTGTTATTGCACTCGGTTCGAGCCACAGGTACTTATTCTTTACTGGTCCGATATCATGTCCACTGACAATTGCCAGGAGTTCAGTACTTTTACCAGGTGCCGGTAGCCGACGATTGCTTTCAGCGGATCGCTCGACTAAAGAGAGATCGGCAAAGATATCGGTCAAATATTCCCAGCGGCTATACCGCTTACCGCCTTGCTCGATGATTATCTCTTGGGCATAATCCGTTTTAGAGAAACCTTTTAATAGCTTTTGAGCGCCTTTTGTATCGGCATGAGAAGCTTGGCCAGGTTGTGCCCGCTGCGCTATATCGTGCTGTAGCATCGCTGAAAAGTCTTCACGAGGTAACGTAGCGTTTGAAAAATCGCTTAGCAGAGGGCATGTTCTGACAGGATGCTCAATATCGCGTCCATTCCGCGTTACACTATTAGCATAGAGCTCCAAGAGTTCAATCTCATGCTGAAAAGCTTCCCCCACTGTTACTTCATCGGGTGGCCGGTTGGGGCGCGCAGGGGGTAATAGTAATAAAGCTGTCTCTGAAGACATGGTATTATTTTATCATACTTATGGTAATTTGTCTATACCTAAGGACTGCTCATCACTAGAAGGATACATATAAAAGTAAGTCTCGGTAACCCGAGACCTACCCGACAGTCTGGAAATACGGCTGTGCCAGACGATATAATTAACCCTGACACTATAAGTAAATATTTTACGGGAGCGGTTGAGCTGGCTCCTGAGTTAACTAGCCTAGCGCTCCATTAAGCTATTTACATCTTGATTTCGACGTCGCAGCCTGCGGGGAGAGAGAGGTTCATCAGACTATCGATAGTCTTGGGCGTCGGTTCGAAAACGTCAATTAGACGCTTGTGAACGCGCATTTCGAATTGCTCACGACCTTTTTTGTAAACATGCGGGCTTTTTACTACTGTAAAGGTACTCTTGCGGGTTGGTAGCGGGATGGGGCCGGCCAGACTAGCGCCGGTTCGTAGTGCGGTATCCACGATCTGCTTGGCGGCTTGGTCGATCACTTTGTGATCATACGCCTTTAAACGGATGCGAATCCGCTGTTTAGTTTCTGCTGGTTTGGCGTCTGCCATAAATTATATCTCCATGCCGACGTTATTCGGCTCGGCGCTGTAACATGTCCTTTTGAAGTTGTCATGCCCATCTTTTTATTGATGAGATCCCGACTCAAGTTCAGGATGACACTACTTCGCAGGCCACTTTTAGTCAGCACAATTAAGTTTATACGATAATTATATACTAATTCGTAGCGGCATGGAACATAAAACACACTCCTTGCTTGTAGAAAGCAAGGAAGAGTCATCTGCTCAACTGTCTAAGTCGATCGCCAGCTTATACGGCTGGCAGCTTAATACCCTCACGCTTGGCGATGGCAAGTAAATCTTTATAGGTTTCTATTAGTTTCTTTTCAAGATCTTTTTTAGCAAAGCCTGCAATTTTTTGATCTGTTTTCTGCAGTTCAGCAAGCATATGATAAATATCTTTTACATCATTATAGAGAGCTTCAAGCTTGTGGCCCATGGTATCTAGCTTAAGTCGTATGGGTATGAGTTCACTTGAGACTACGGATTTAGCTTCTTCACGTATGATAAGTCGCACGTCTCTTTCTATCTTTTGATCGAGAAGGTCGGCAATTGCCTGTAAATCATCTTTAGTTAAACTCATAGTTTCTTTATTTTACTCTACAACAAAGAAAAAAGAACGCCGTAATTGGCGTTCTTTTTACAATCCTAAACTGGATTACTTTTCGATCTTGGTGACGACGCCGGCACCAACGGTGCGGCCGCCTTCACGGATGGCGAAGCGTAGACCCTGCTCCATAGCGATAGGGGCTAGCAACTTGACCTTGAAGGTTACAGTGTCGCCAGGCATGACCATTTCTTTGTCAGCTGGCAGCTCAACCTCACCAGTTACGTCCGTAGTACGGAAGTAGAACTGGGGCTTGTAGCCCTTGAAGAATGGCGTGTGACGACCACCTTCTTCTTTAGTCAAGATGTAAACTTCGGCATCGAAGTCGGTGTGCGGGGTAATGGTACCCGGCTTGGCCAAGACCTGACCGCGCTCAATGTCGTCGCGCTCAATACCGCGGAGCAAGATACCGACGTTGTCACCGGCTTGTCCCTGGTCTAGGTTTTTCTTGAACATCTCAACACCGGTTACTACACTCTTGCGAGTGTCGCGGATACCGACAATTTCAACTTCTTCGTTGACTTTGACAATACCCTGCTCAACACGACCAGTGGCTACAGTACCACGGCCTTTAATAGAGAAGACATCTTCGATAGGCATCAGGAAGGGCTTGTCGAGCTCGCGCTTTGGTTCTGGAACGTAATCGTCCAGAGCCTTCACCAGCTCCATGATAGCGTCTTCGGAAGCAGCGTCGCCTTCGAGAGCCTTGGTAGCGGAACCCTTGATGATAGGCGCATTGCGGTCGAAACCGTTTTTCTCCAGCAGATCACGAACGTCCTCTTCGACCAGTTCGACCAGTTCTGGGTCGGCCAGGTCCATTTTGTTGAGGAAGACCAAGATAGAAGGTACGCCCACCTGACGGGCCAGCAGAACGTGCTCGCGAGTCTGAGGCAGCGGACCGTCGTTAGCACCAACGACCAAGATAGCGCCGTCAATCTGGGCAGCACCGGTAATCATGTTCTTGACATAGTCGGCGTGACCAGGCATGTCAACGTGGGCGTAGTGACGCTTTTCGCTTTCATACTCCTGGTGGGAAGTGGCGATGGTAATACCACGAGCCTTTTCCTCGGGAGCGTTGTCGATTTCGTCGTAGTTCTTCGGAACGTTAACTTTGCTCGGAAGGCGCTTGGCAAGCACGTGAGTGATTGCAGCCGTTAGGGTTGTTTTACCGTGGTCAACGTGGCCCATAGTACCGACGTTAACGTGGGGCTTACTTCGGTCGAATTGATCTGCCATAAGTAGTAGACTCCTTGTTACGTTATTATTTGCATGAGGATATTGCTTCCGGTTTAATTCGCGCTCTTTTGATGGCGAAGGCGACTTTCAGCATATAGTATTTGCTCTAGCGCTCACACTATAACAGAACTCACACGAGTTACAGGGGGATAGTATAGATGAGCCCTTGGGGTTTGTAAAGGGTTGCGCTTAGCGCCACATGTGCCGCAGTGAAGACGAGGCTTTGGCACGGCCCAACCCAAGATTTAAGCGAGCCGTAGTGGGTGTCAAAGGCAGGGGCAAACGAGGTTGCAAATCATTGATGAGATTGGTAAATCGCTGCTTGGCAGAAGCATTAGCAGGCATTGCCATTTCACTCAGCACCGTACGATAAGCTCGAATATACTGCTTGGCCATAGCCCGATAGTTGAAAAGCTGCTTGGCGCGGGAAGCGATGTAAGCTCGGTCCATCGCAAAACATTCTTCTAGATGATGATAGCCTTCCACGAAATCTTCTACCCACACGCCGGTGCGGCCAAACTCTATCAACTCCGGCATCGAACCGCGGGCAATAGCCAATGTTGGCGTGCCACAGTAGGCCGCCTCGAGCACCGTTAAACCGAACGGCTCACGAAAGTTGGTCGGGTGCAGATTACATTTGGCATGGCTCAGCAGTTCAACCTTTTCGTCGAAGCCAATTTCTCCTAAATATTCAACCAATGGGTGATCTAGATACTTAGCAATATGATGCTCAAAATATTCCTCTCCCTCATGGTCCACTTTGCCCGCAACTTTTATCTTGATGCCATATTCCAGAGCCAACTCTATGGCCAGATGCGGGTTCTTCTTGCGGTCAAAGCGGCCCAGGAAACAAACGTAGTCTTCCGGTTTCCTCACCAGCGGAAACAGTGCCGGATCCTCGCCGTTATAGATAGCGTCTATATAATGCAGCTGAGGACAGCTAGCCTGCAGGTTTTGAGAAACCGAAACGTAATTAAGGTTAGTACGTTGCAGATAGTAGGCCAAGTTGCGGGAATCATTATCGTCATGGAAAACAATCTCATTATGAATGGTGGTGAGATTAGGAAAATCAGCAAAATTCTTCAGATCAAAGCCATGCGAGTGGATGATATCAATCCGTGGCAGCAATTCACGTAATTTTTGCTCGGTTACCTTTTGGGCGTCAGCCACTTGCTTAGCGAAGGTGGCGTAATCCTTAGAAGATTTAGCGAAAGACAGAGCTTTCGGTACTATCGGAATTAATTCACAATCTTCGGTAGAATCACCAGTGGCCAGTAAAACTGGCTCATGACCGGCAGCTCGCAAACCTTTAATCAGATAATGAATGACTAGTTCGGCGCCCCCGTAACCTTTCGGCGGGACTGGCACATAAGGGCCGGCAACAATTGCTATACGCATTCCTAACTCCTTTTCTGTACTCAAAGACTCCACCCTTTAAGTACATACCTCTAGTAAACGGCATCTGTCAATGTCTGACTGTAAGTTTTCTTATAGCGTAGCGCTGCGGCTAACGATTGATCAAGAAGTCATAACGGGGGTAGCGAGCTTTAAGTGCACTGGGATTAAACAGTCGGCCGACTCGAGGCATAGCCACCAATAGCTGCCGCTCTAGCTGTAATTGCCATTTTTCTCGTTCCACGACAGTCGTGGTACTGCGGCCAACCTTGCTTTTAGCCTGTCGCAGAGCCCGTTTGGGGAGGTTAGCTTTCTCGGCCTTTAGCTTAGTGCGGTGAGCTAAGATAGCCATGATGGCCGAGACAGTCCAGGCCTGTACGACCTCTGGTTTGTTGGCGCCATTAATGACAATGGCGTCGCCATGATGATGGGTAGCCGGGCGGGCCGGCAGCACCCGGCCCCGTTCATCTACGTATACAAACTCTGGATAGGCCAAATTGCGCATGCAAATGTTGAGCAGCCGGTTCTCCAGCTCTCGGGCTAACTCCGGAAAGCCTTGTCGGCGCAAGCCTTTGGCAATATCATAGGTTTCCTTGGGCCAGGTGACAAATGAACCATGATAGTCCTTAAAGGGAATCAGCTGCCCTTCACTGAGTGCTCGGCTGCGAATGCCAGCATCAGTCAGAAAGTCATCACCCAGGATACGCTTTACGATACCGCAAACATATTTTTGGCGTTGGGTGTCTGGTAAATCATCAAAAAACTGTGTGTCCAGCAGCGACGCCGGATTGGCAGTAATAGTTTTGATAACCCGCAGTTTACCGTTGTTATCAAAGTCAGTACCAAGTGCGAAATAACTGCGCTTGGGTTGCCAGAGCAACTTTATAGTTTTGCCGCGCAGCTCTTTAGCGGCTGCCACATACTCGGCCTGTTTTGTCGGAAACAGGTGGCCGGCAGCCATAAAGGCATCATATGCCAAGCCCTGCACCTCTATAGAAGCTATCGGCGCGTGGTGGTTGGCTAACTTGCCGTTTTCGTGCACATAAAACTCCGCCGAATCTTTCCAAACCTGATTTTCGATACCCTCAGGATTTTGCCGCAAATACTCTACCAGGCCGCTACGCGAGTTCTGTAAATGCGTCAGCAGCCAGCCTACAGCATGCTCGACCACCTCGCGGAAAAGTACGGTCTTGCCGCTACGCAAGATGACCGGTTGACTCAGCAGTCGATGTGCAC
>Ga0157372_10000674_pt1 | contig 37597 bp, 36 predicted proteins | sample C55metaG_FD_115307 | JGI IMG/M metagenome (GOLD analysis project Ga0157372, IMG submission 115307) | Corn rhizosphere microbial communities from Kellogg Biological Station, Michigan, USA - C5-5 metaG | ecosystem: Host-associated > Plants > Roots > Rhizosphere > Soil | place: USA: Michigan...
ATGATATAACCAAGGAAGAGAAAGAGTCCGCTGCTGTAGATGACCTTTACGTTTTTGAAGACAGCCACCAGTCCGAAGAAGAGGGCGGAGGTAAAGAACATATTGGGTAATATCAGGGTAAGGAAAGGATAGAGATAGTAATAAAAATGATTGGGCCCATAGCTTTCAGCGGAGCTCAGACCGAATGCAGGGCCTATCCGGGTACCCAGCCAGGCGCCCAGTAGCACGCCGATGCTGATCAGCACGACGAAGAGAAAGGAACCCAGCCATCTGCCCCAAAAGTAACCTGCCTTGGTGATGGGGTAGGAGAGATAGTATTCCTTTGTGTTGTGTTCGATGTCGCGGTAGAGGGGAACGCCCATGATGGATGAACTTACCAGCATGAGGAAGATGCTGGCGGCTGCGGAAAAAATGGCCAATACCGCGGGGGCATTGACAAATTCTTTCTCGATGACAGGAACGGCGCCATTGGCGAAGTTCAATAGGGCGAAGATCAGGCCGAAGGCGCAAAATAAATAAAAGGCGGGTCGGCGGAGGCGGTATTTTATTTCGAAGAGAAATATTTGCAGGAACATGGGAAAGATTTATGGGAAGATTATAATGTATTGACGTCCATTTTTTGGGAGATATGGCTGAAATAGACGTCCTCCAGGTTGGGCTCGGCGGAGCTAAATCCATCCGAAGGATGGTTATCAGATAATACGCGGATATAGAGTTCGCCCGCTTTTAGCTGGGTGGAAAGGATGGGGTAACTGGACTGATATTGGCTAATATCCTCTTTTGGGATCATCTTACTATATACGCGGCCTTTCATTTCTTCCATGGCCTGTTCGGGCTGGCCGCTGTACAAAACCTCCCCCTGGCAGATGATAGCAAAGCGGGAGCAGAGTGTGCTGACGTCCTCCACGATGTGGGTCGAGAGGATGACGATGGTGTTTTCTCCCAGATGGCTTAGGAGGTTATAGAACCGATTGCGCTCGGCAGGGTCCAGGCCGGCCGTGGGTTCATCTACGATGATCAGCTTTGGCTGACCGATAAGGGCCTGTGCGATGCCCCAGCGTTGTTTCATGCCGCCGGAGAAAGTGCCTAATTTCTTCTTTCTGTCCTTGTACAGGTTGACATTGTTGAGCAGCTCGCCTACCAGCTCTTTTCTTTCACCGGCCTGCTGTACGCCTTTCAGACGGGCCACATGGTCCAGCATCTGTTCGGCGGAGATGCGTGGGTATACGCCAAACTCCTGGGGAAGATAGCCCAGTAATTTACGGACCTCCGTCTTTTTATGGAGGACGTCCAGGCCATCGAGGAAGATAGTGCCTTCATCGGCCTCCTGCAGGGTGGCGATGGTGCGCATGAGAGAGGATTTACCGGCGCCGTTGGGGCCGAGGAGACCGAACATACCGTTGGCCAGTGTCAGATTGACGTCCTTTAGAGCGCGTACGCCGCCCTTGTAGGTCTTGGAGAGACCCCGAATGACTAGTTGCATAATAAATTTGTTATGGTGAATTGAGTTACATGGCTATTTTTCGGGTGGGACCAGTTCCCGCACTTTTAGTTTATCAAGGGTAGCGCCTTTGAGGTTGATCTTCGACTGCGGCCCATATTGGAGATGAAGAGCGCCAAGCGTTCCCTTCATATCATTGAGCTCCGAATGGTCGTCGAGGTCGGCGGAAAGCTGGTTGATCTCTGCATTCTGATGTATGATCAGGTCGCTGTTTATCTCTTTTATGTGTACGGAATCAAAGTAGTAAGTAGGATAGTAAGCGCCCTCCATGCCATAGGTTTCGCCCAGCCAGATCTGGCTGGTGATGGCCTGAATATCGAAGCGCACTTTCCCTGGTTTGCGGGCGCCGCGGAATAATGCCAGCTGTCCTTCCAGGCGGATAAGGCTCACGCTGGAAGGGATGTCTATCGACACCCAGGGGCGGTCGTTGTAGTTTTGATAAAAAGTATGCGGATTGAGGGGCAGCGTATCCTCGCTGCTGACGATCATGGAATCTCCCGACAGTTGGGAACGGATCTTGCCGGCGGCCTCTTCCTGTACTTCTACGCTAAAGCTGTCCGACGGTATTAACGTGACATTGATATTGCCTTTTATGGTGATCTTCGAAGGAGCCCTGCCTTGATAAGTGCGCACCCAACCGCCCCGAGAGTCCATACTTTTGAGATGTCCCGCCTTCATCCGCGCATAGAGCGTAAGATTGATGGCCCCGAAAACGCCCAGTATCAGCAGGGCCAATGTCAGTAATAGTTTATCGCTGGTCTTCATATTAACAATGTTGTGCACCTGGCTGGGTGCTATGGCTATGAAAAAAACTGTTTTCGATATTGTTCGTATCCGGGTCGCAGCGCTTCGGGGTCCATGCCCAGTAAATAGAGGCTGCGGAATACCTGGGGCAGCTCTTTTTCGATGAATACCTGTTTACGGTAATCCACTGCCCGCTGAATGGCGTCGGCCGAGGTAAAGAAACCAATGCCCCGCTGGTTGTAGATGATCCCCTGCTGCTGGAGGAATTCATAGGTACGCATGACCGTGTTGGGATTTACTTCCAGCTGGACGGCCAGCTCCCTCACCGAAGGGATGCGTTCACCCTCTACCCATTCCTTCAACAGGACTTTCTCGCAGACATAGTCCGCGATCTGTAGGTATATGCTTTGTGATTCTCTGAATTGCATGATGGCTTACACTTCTTTTTCTTTCAGACGGAAATACGTGATGATCCAAAGTATAGGGGGCAGGCTGCATTGCATCAAAAAGATCAATATCCTTTCCACTGTGTCCGGCAAGGTGACTACGCTGGCGACTGCTATATTCTCCGTATTATTTGTCCAGCGTAGAAGATCGTAGGGACGCCAGCCATTGGGGAGATGCTCGGCAATTCCCTTTTGAGCGTATAAAATAAATGCTACCCAGAACACCAGCAGCGACACCACCGTCTTGATAAAGCTCCAGCGGGTAAAATAGACAGAGCCCAGCAGGAACGCGGACTGGATGGCAAAGTAGCCGCACAAAAAGAAATGATATTTTCTGTCGATGATAGGCGCCCACCCCGTGTTCCAGATATTGAGCACGCCCACGCTGCCAATCGGCTGGAAAGTGTTGGGCCAGTGCTGCTGCTCACCCGCGATGATGCGGTTGGCCAGAGAGACCATGGGTATATCCACCATATAGAAAACAATGGTAAAGGCTACGAAGAAAAGCACCACGCCAAAGAGGATGCCACACAATAGTTTTTCCAGGTGACTGGCGGGTACGGACAGATATTGTGTAGCGCGCGACTTGCTGCCCAGCTCGGAGAAGAAGGTGCTGGCATAAAAGCATCCCACCAGAAAAAGCCCGCAGTAATAAGTGGCGTACTGTATGAAGAGATTCAGCGGGCCGAAATGATCGAGCATCAGCAGAAAGCCGTACCAGCCTGCCAGCAATCCTCCCACGGCCAGCAGGGCCAGCAAATAACGTTTACGGTGTTCCGCCCAGTGACTGGCTACCAGCATCTGCCATCTGGGGAAATAGAAGGTTTGATTCATGATTTCGAGTTTAATGTTTGTAGGCCTTTGGTCGGGCCTGCTTCGACACGGAGCTACGCTCATAACCTTCGTTGGTTCCAACACTGTTGGACCCGCCTCGGTTACCTCGGTCGTAACCTTCGCCAAAGGCTCGGTTATGGACGAACCGCTTCCAGCGGTTCCTGAAAATGCCTGTTTATCTTTTCTCCTGACAGAATGATGGCTTTGTAAAGCATTTCCAGGTCCGGCCTGCTGTCTTCTCCTTCCGTATTGGGCAGCACAAGCGCATTGCCTTTTAAAGAGGTCTCGCTGTAAAACGCCCTGACTGTCTCTTCCGGATCGAACGACAGCGTGAAGCTCAGCCGCCGTGCAATGGAGTCCATGCCCTGGTCGAAAAGAATCCTGCCTTCTTCGATGACGAGGATACGATCGATGAGATTTTCCAGGTCCTTGACCTGGTGGGTACTGATGAGGATGCATTTCTTCTCGTCCACAGCGCCTGCGATGATCTTACGGAACTGGCTTTTGCTGAGGATATCCAGACCGTTGGTAGGTTCATCCATTAACAGGACGGGAGAGTTGACGGCAAGGGCAAAGCTGATGAGCAGCTTTTTCTGCTGACCATAGCTCATTTCCTGCATGCCTCCCTGCATGGGGATGTCGAACCCCGCAGCGTATTTATAGAACTGGTCCATATTGAAAAGGGAATAGAACCTGGCCGCGTGCTCCACCCAGCGGGCGATGGAGATGGGAGGCAGGTAAAACTCTTCCGGAAGAAGAAATACCTGCTGCAGAAAGGCCGGCTGCCGCCGGCGAGGCTCGAAACCCAGCGCGTCTATCCGGCCGGATTGAGGGAAAAGGAAGCCCGCAATATTGCGTAGCAGGGTGGACTTGCCTGTGCCATTCCTGCCTAACAATCCGTAGATATGGCCGGCTTGTAGATTGAGGTCCAATCCTTTAAAGACGGGTTTGCGTTTGTAGGAAAAGCTCAGGTCCTGGATGTTGATCATGGATGATTCTTAGTGTACTAGTTAAGTAATACACTAAATTCCATAAAAACTTCGAAACTTCCAAGGACTTTCAAAAAAAATCCCCGGACATGCCGGGGACCTTCATAGCATAAGGTGCGTAAGTTATCGGCTTGCATAATCCCTCTCGTGGCCATGACTGTCCATATAGAGGGTCTTATAAACACCCTGCTGTTTCACGCGGACCCTGTACAGATCGCGTTTCATCGGTCTTTCAATCTTTGTATAATGATGTTCGTACCGGCCAGGATATCTTACGTCTACCTGTTCGACGACTTTATTAGGCACCGCTGTCCGAGCTAAAGCATATCGCGAGTCGATGTGATGTCCTTTGGAATTATAACATGCATTCATATCCCTGTTACCATCCATTTTGTGGAAGCTGGCGTTCCATCTTCCACTCGTATATGTCCAGTGTACCGCAGTAGCGTCCGGATAATTCTTATGGAAGCTTTCCACTACATGCAGCGGCACTTTTCTTTCCGGTGTTATACGGGCCGAAGGCGCGTTGGCGTAAGTAAACGTCGTTGCCGACAATAAACAAAGGCCAATAATGATCTTCTTCATAACTTTCAATTTAGTGAGTAAATCAGATCATAGTAGCAGGCTCAATAACCCTGCCACTGCCTGGGAGGGGGCTCAAACCCTTGCTGGATGGCCTTTTTTTTCTACAAACACGGGTATTCGTTCAACAGCAGATAGAATTATGTAAAAAGGATGTTAAAATCTGTATATTCACAGGATGGGACGGCGTGTCCAGTTAATTTTATTCATCCTGTTATGGCTCAACCAACAACAACTATTGCAACCCCCTCTCAACGACTTTATTCCCTCGATGCGCTGCGTGGTCTGGACATGTTCTGGATCATTGGCGGAGAAGAGATCTTCCACTCGCTGGCTAAGATCACAGGCAGTCCCTTTTGGGGCGCGCTGTCGGAGCAGTTCGATCATCCCAAGTGGAATGGATTTCATTTCTATGATCTGATCTTTCCCCTCTTTCTTTTTATTGCCGGCGTTGCGACGCCTTATTCGGTAGGCAGGGACCTGGAGAAGGGGGTGCAGCGTCAAAAGCTGCTATGGCGGGTGATCCGCAGGGGACTGACCCTGGTGATACTCGGGATCATTTACAACAACGGATTAAAGATACATCCCTTGTCGGAAGTGCGATTCCCCAGCGTGCTGGGACGTATCGGCCTGGCATATATGTTTGCCAATATCATTTACCTGTATACGAAGCAAAAGGGCCAGATGATCTGGTTCGTAGGATTGCTGGTGGGGTACTGGCTGCTGCTTATGTTCAATTCAGCGCCCGGGCATCCGATGGGCGACCTTACAATGGAAGGGAATTTCGCCAGCTACATCGACAGAAGCATCATACCCGGTCATCTCTACCTGGGCATCCATGACCCTGAAGGCCTGGTGTCCACCATTCCTGCCATCGGCACCGGACTGATGGGGATACTTACGGGACAGCTGCTGCGGAACAGTCCATTGGCGCCCACGACCAAAGCAATGCGTATGGCCATCGCCGGGATCATCTGCGTAGCTATATCTCTGTTATGGAACATGGTATTCCCCATCAACAAGAATCTTTGGACCAGCAGCTTTGTCATGTTGGTGGGCGGTCTTAGCCTGCTGTTCCTTTCCCTGTTCTATTACATCATCGATGTGCTGGGACACAGAAAATGGGCCTTCTTCTTTAAAGTGATAGGCATGAATTCCATTCTTATCTATATGTCCAGCAGGTTTATCAACTGGAAATATGCCACGGATGGATTTTTTATGTGGTTCAACCAGCTGGTGGGCGAGCCGTGGAATGCTTTTACGTGGGTGTTCTGCTTTCTGGCCGTCAAATGGGCGTTGCTGTATTTTCTGTATAAGAAGAAAGTGTTTTTGAGGGTATAGGGATGATGGTCTCGCTGAACTGGCACATCAGGTCCAGCAATCCCGAGAGCTCGGTCCCTTTGTCCGTAAGGGCATATTCAACTTTGGGAGGTATCTCATCGTAGTCAGTCCTTGTGATCAATCCGTATTTTTCGAGAAGCTTTAACCTGTCGGACAAAATAGTATCGCTGATATATTTCAGATCGTCCTTGATCAGCTTGAAGCGATTGTTGCCTTCCTCGATACAAAATAATACGTCAGTGAACCATCTTTTGCTGACAAGGTCGAGCAGCTCATTGAGGGAGCATTTTTCCTCGAGATAGGCCTGATTACGATAGTTGGTGGAAGTTATTTTTCTCTCTGACATGATCACGATGTTTGAACTTTAACAGTTTCGGGCCCCAGGTGGTTTAGTCTCCGCTAAAAAACGACTAATTTAATGCCAAAGTTGCCCGTAATTTCACCTATGCTTATTAAATTTTAACTCCGGCGTCATATTATGAAAAAATCGTATTCGCTGTTTTTGCTGCTTTTTTGTTTTGGCTGCCGTAATCCTTCCGCCCCTGCGCTGGAAAAGGAATATCAGTCGCTGCTGGATCAGAAAGAATATTTCAGATTGAGGGACAAAATGCAGCAAAACAGGAAAATAAATATCGATCGTGTGAAAGACCTGTATTTCAATGCCTGTCTAGATAATGTCTTTAACCTGAACGGCGGGTCGGAGCATACGATAAACGTGCTGCTGGATAACTATAAAAATGATATGCCCGACTCGATGGTAGCCCGTTTGCTGCTGCTGGCGGAGGATAACTATTTCAAGACCTACCAATACAAGCTGGCCGCCCAGGCTGACAACAGGATCATCGGGAATTACCGGCATGCCATGGACAGCGCCACCTATGCGGATGTAAAGAATACGGCTATTATCACGAATGCCCTGTCCAAAGAGGCCCCGCAGGAGGCGCAGATCCGGGGGGATCAGACCATCCCCTGGACAAAGAATAAAGTAGGTTTGATGCAGATACCGGTGCAGAGCGGTGACAGCAATTATCTCGCCATATTCGATACCCGGGCGAACATATCCAGCATCTCGGCCACGTATGCAAAGAAGCTGGGCATACGAATGCTGAATGTTACCTATGATGAGGGGTCGGGTATTACCGGGCAGGTTTTCAAGTGCAGCCTGGGAGTGGCGGACAGTCTTCGTATCAACAATATCCTGATGAAGAATGTCGTGTTCCAGGTGATGCCGGATGAAGTGCTGTATATCGCCCCCATCGATCTGAGCCTGCCCATTATCATCGGCTATCCCGTGATAGCCCAGTGGCGGGAGATACATATTCATCGGAATGGGACCATGACCATACCCGCCGAACCTCATCCTTCCGACCTCCACAACATGGCGCTGGATGGGCTCGACCCCGTGGTAATAGCCATTGTGGATGGAGATACACTGGGCTTTAAGTTCGACACGGGCGCTTCGACGTCCGACATCTTCGACAACTATTTCCGCCGGCATAAAGAGGATATCATGCGGCGGGGAAAGGCCTCTACCATCAAGCTGGGCGGCGCGGGGGGCGTTGTCGAAAAAGAAGTGTATACGATCGAGAACTTTTCCATCAAGGTGGGGAGCAAGACGGCGACATTAAAACAGGTGTCCGTGCACAAGGACCCGATTCCCAATCTGAACGAGAAATTCTATGGCAACCTGGGTCAGGACCTTATGGGACAATTCGGGGAGATGATCCTGAACTTTCAGGACATGTATGTGGATTTCAGATAATGGTGCAGGATTTGCATGCGCAGCATTAAATGCATCATTATGAAGAAGAAGACCAGGCCCATCCGCAAAAAGGAGCAGGTGCAGCAGAGCAATGACGAGCGCATCGACCAGGACTTTCCCGGATTCCCGCATCATCCATCGAAGAAGGAAATTATAACCCACAACGGGTCGGCAAACGCTTTTGGCGGTACGGAAACCCCGCGGGATGAGGAAGAGGGGAGCGGCCCTAAAAGGAATAACGTTTTCCCTGATCGGGGAAAATAAGCTTTACATGCAACGGATTATTGGCCTCCAGCTCCTGTTTTATAATAGATTCCTGATCACCCGAGGGTTTGCGGTGGGTGATGACGATGGGGAAATCATTCAATGCTTTTGTCCCCGCCACACGGGCCAGCCTGTTCAGTTCTTCCATCAGCAGGCGGGGAGTAAGATGTCCAAAGAGTGTCTTTTCGGGTTGTGAATTGGGAAAAGAGGTCTCGATAAAGATGGCTTTCAATTTACCCGTCCTGATCAGAGGGCCTGCTACCTGCCATAATGCCGCCAGCCTGCCCGCATGTTCTATCGTGTCGGCGCCGGTGTCTCCCAGATAAAGTAAACAGGCCTCTCCGCTGTGTACCAGAAAAGCCGTGCTCTGATAAGGTTCGCCATGGCTCAGGGGATAAGCGGTGACCGTCATCGTGGTGCCTGTCAGGGAAATTTCCTTACCTGCCTCCAGGGCGGCATAGTGATATTTTTTTAGCACAGGGGCTTCTCCCTTGTCGCCGAAATTGGCCCAGGCCGCCCAGGTGAAATATTTTTCTTCCAGCACTTTTAAGGTAGAGGGCATCCCATAGATGGTCTTGGCGGTGTCGTCGGGGGAATTGATGATCAGTCCTGCGAGGTGGTCCAGGTGAGGGTGGGAGATAAGATATCCCTTTATATCCTGTCTCAGGACCTTGCCGGCGGGAAGGTGGAATATGCCTGCGTCTACCGCCCGCTGGATACCGCTGTAAAGGGTGCCTGCATCCAGGCATACATAATCGCTGCTTCCTTCAGGAGCCACCATATAGGCGGAAAGATTGCTTTCATCGAGACCGCCTTTTACACCCAGCGGGATGACGGTGAAGGCGGGCGTCTGAGACATGAGGGATAAAGGTAACAGCAATACCAGCAGACATAGCAATTTATTCATGCCCTAAAGCTACCTTTATCCTATGGAAAAAACACATCATTACACCACGATCCTCACCTGGACGGGCAATAAGGGGGAAGGAACCTCCGGCTACAGGGCTTATGGGAGGGATCATATTCTTTCCGTTGCCGGCAAGCCGGATCTGCCGGCCTCTTCCGACCCTTCGTTCCGTGGTAATCCTGCACGATACAATCCGGAGGAACTGCTGGTGGCTTCGTTGTCATCCTGTCACATGCTGTGGTACCTGCACCTGTGCTCCGTCAATGATATTGTCGTCGTCGACTACCAGGACAGGGCGGAAGGCATCATGATGGAAAAGGAGGATGGCAGCGGGTATTTTAAAGAGGTGATATTGCGTCCCGCGATCGCCATTACCAACCCGGCCCGGATCGAGCGTGCGCGGGAGCTGCATCATGAGGCGAATAAGCGCTGTTTTATCGCCAGCTCCGTGAATTTTCCGGTGAAGCACGAGCCGGAATTTAAGATCAGTTGACTTTTAAGATGATCTTGCCTACGTGCTCGTTGCTCTCCATCAGCGCCTGTGCGGCGGCGGCTTCTTTCAATGGGAAAACTTTATAGATAAAGGGTCTTATAAGACCTTTCGTCACCAGCGGCCAGACATGCTTCTCCACCTCCGCGGCCAGGGCCGATTTGAAAGCGGCGTCCCTTGGTTTGAGCATGCTGCCCGTCAGCAGGAGACGCTTGCGCATGATCTCGCCGATGTCGATCATCCCACTCTTGCCGCGCATGGCATTGATGAATATCATTCTACCGCCCTCTTTCAACAATCGAATATTCTTGACGGTAAAGTCCCCGCCCGTCATATCCAGTATCACGTCCATGCCTGTATTTTTCAATTCCGCCTCGAAGTCGGCCAGCTTGTAGTTGATACAACGGGTCGCGCCCAGGGTTTCGCACCAGCGGCATTTATCGTTGGTGCCGGCCGTCGCATAGACAGGGGAGCCCAGGGCTGTAGCCATCTGGATTGCGGTGACGCCGATACCGCTGCTGCCTCCATGTACAAGCAGGCTCTCTCCCGGCTGCAGTCTGCCTGTCTGAAATACATTCAGCCAGACGGTGAAGACCGTCTCGGGCAGGGCGGCGGCTTCTTCCATGCTGATCCCATTGGGAACAGGAAGACACTGGCCTTCGGGGGCGGTGACATATTCCGCGTATCCTCCGCCTGTCACCAGGGCGCAGACAGCATCTCCTTTTTTCCAGCGGGTAACATGGGGGCCGCAGGCTTCTATATATCCGGAGACTTCCAGGCCGGGTATGGCCAGCTTGTCCTTGCTTCCGTAAGAGGATGAGCTGCGGGAATAAATATCACTGCGATTGAGCCCTGCCGCGGTAACCCTTATCAATACTTCATTCGGGGCTGGCACCGGGGCAGGCAATTGTTGTATCTCCAAAACTTCGGGTCCACCTGTACGTGTGATCAAAATGGCTTTCATCGGCACAAAGGTATTTTTTTATGAGGGAATAGTTGCATCTTGCAGTATGCCGAGGGAAAAATTACCGTTGATCAGGCAGCTGGCTTATGCGGCAGGCATGATGGGGTGGAGCATTCTTACGAATACTATCATTGTAATGCTGCCCTATTTTTATTTACCGCCCAGCAACGCCAAACTGACGCCCCTCGTACCACAGTTGCTTATCTTAGGCGCGCTGAATATCCTATCGCTGATAGCGGCTTCGGGCCGGCTGGTGGACGCCTTCTTCGATCCTTTTATCGCGTCGCTGAGCGACAAGAGCCGCCATCCGAAGGGACGCCGGATCCCTTTTATGAGAGTAGCGGTATTGCCGGCCGCCCTATTTTGCTTTCTCACTTTTCATCCGCTGGTAAAGGGAGAGAGCATCAGCAATGCCTGGTGGCTCACGGTGACGCTGATACTTTTTTTTGTTTCCGCCACTACTTATATCATTCCCTATAATGCCCTGCTGCCGGAGATGACGGAAACGCCGGGAGAGAAGGTGAAGCTCTCTTCTTTTCAACAGGCCGGCTTTGTCATGGGCATCATTTTATCGGGCGTGATCAATAACCTGGCGGATGGCGTACAGCATATCCTTCCTATTGCCGACCGGGATACGGCCATACAGGTGACTGTGGGAGGGCTTTGCGGGCTGGCGGCGCTGATCATGTTCATACCCGTCCTGGCCATCGATGAAAGAAGGTACTCTGACAGCAAGCCTTCGCGTCTTCCCCTGTGGTCTGCTATCCGGAAGACATTTGCCAACCGGAATTTCAGGTATTATCTTATATCGGACTTCTCCTGGTATATGGCATTGAGCATTATTTCCAGCGGCCTGCTGTATTTTGTCAAGGTGCTGCTGCGGCTGCCCGAGTCGATGAGCGGGATGTTGACCGGGGTGATGGTGGTCGTGTCGCTGGTATTTTATCCGTTGATCAATTGGCTGGCCGGTCGCTGGGGCAGGAAGCCGATCGTCTTATTTTCCTTTGTTCTGCTGGGCGGGCTGTTTATCGCCATCTATTTCCTGGGGAGATTTCCCCTGTCGCCAACCTTCCAGATCTATGCGCTGGTAATCCTTGCCGCCTTCCCGCTGGCGTCCTTGGGGATCTTGCCCAATGCCATTCTTGCGGGGATTGCACAGCGGGATGCCGCCCGGACGGGCGAGAACAGGGAGGGAATGTTCTTTGCCGTGAAATATTTCTTTGTGAAGCTGGGGCAGACATTGGGTATCTCCCTCTTTGCCTGGCTGACCATTTTTGGAAAGGATCCGGGTCATGACCAGGGGTTGCGGTTGAACGGAGTTTGCGGGTGCGCGCTTTGTATTGCTGCGTTCGTATTCTTCAGCAGATTCCAGGAGAAAGACTGAGCCTTCACTTGCGCCGGGTCAAACTCATTTGTGTACGGGGTGGAATAAATAATGACTGACGATCCACTCCCTGCCATCCCGGTAATTCCATAATTCCGCACAGGCCATAAAGAACAGCCGCCACCATGCCCACCATTGGGAGGTGTCCTGCTCGCCATAAGTCTGCCGGAAGAGGGGCAGGATATCTGTACGGTGGTGGTCCATGTTCTGCAGCCAGGCTTCGGCCGTCCGGCCGTAGTGCCGTCCACTGACCTGCCAGTGTTTTTCTATTACCATATCGTCGTTGAAATAGAAAAGCAGATGATCGCTGGGCATGATGCCGCCTGTAAAGAAGTATCTGTTCATCCAGTCGGATTCGCCCCTTGCTTCGAAGAGATAGGCGTATTTGTGATGGGTGAACAGGTGTACAAAGAGCTTGCCGTCCGGCCGGAGAAAGGCGGCTATCTTTTTCAGGAGCAACTGGTAGTTACGCATGTGTTCGAACATCTCCACCGATACTACCCTATCGAAGGTGCCGGCATCGACGCCGCCTGTCCTGCCCGGGGACTGGCTGGTATTCTCCCTGGCGCCGAAATGGTTCATATCGGCTGTGATCACCCGCAGATTGTGCAGTCCTCTGGTCCTGATCTGTTCCTCGATGTACTCTTTTTGTGTTCGTGAGCCGGTGACCGCGGTGAACTGACCGGCAGGATATTGTTCCGCCATGTAAAAAGACAGCGATCCCCAGCCACAACCCAGCTCCAGCACTTTCTGACCGTCCTTAAGGGCTGCCCGCTGGCAGGTGAGCTCCAGCATATCTTTTTCGGCTGTATCCAGGTCGGTGGTATCCGGCTTCCAGTATCCGCAGGAGAATTTGAGATATTTTCCCAGGCAATGTCGATAAAAGGCGGCAGGAGGCTCAGGGCGCTGTCCGTCGCCGGAATATAGAGCAATGGGGGAAGATCTTAGCTGATCGATGAGCTGTGACAGATGGGTCTGCTGCGCCTCGGGATCCCCTTTATCCTCTTCTATCAGGCGTTGCCGCAGGAGCCGCCGGATGCCCTGTCGCAGCAGCGGATCAGGGAGCTTGTTTTGGACAATCCATTTGTCATACCACATAGGAAGAAAGTTTTAAATCAGAACGGGCCGAAGGTCCGTTGTCCGAAAGATCAGATATGACCGCAAGGTCACGACCAAGGAGGAGCGAATGCCCGGAGCTCCGACGAAGGCATCTTTCCGGAAAACGGGCTTTATTTCCCCGGAGGGCCGTTTTTGGGACATAATTCTTCGGTTAGGGATGACAAGAGCAACTTACGAAATTAGGTAGTTTTTGGATTAGATAATTTTTTCCACAGGAACGATCCTTTTATACAGACCATTGATAAAATAAGCACTAAGGTCAGAAAACCCGCTATGCTTTGGACGATCCCGCCCAGGTAGAAGCTGCGGGGATGGAAGACGAAGCGGATGATGTGCCGGCCTGCGGGAATGGATATCCCTCTCAGTACATAGTTGGTCCGGAAGATGGGGGTTTCTTTGCCGTCGATATAAGCTTTCCATCCGCGGGGGTAATAGATCTCGCTGAATACGGCGAAGCTTTTGTGGTCGCTGTAGGACTGGTAGACCATCTCGTCGTTGTTGTTGAGGGTAAGGCGGATGGTGCCGGCCGATGCACCGCGGGCGGGCTGTCGGCGCGGTAGGCTGTCAGATACAAGCTGACCAGGCGCTGTGCTGTCGGATGCGAAGAGGATAGCGGTGTCTTTGACAGGCAAGGTGGTTAGTCCTTCCATGACGGCTTTGGCGTTGGGGGCGAACACAATGTCCCTGACGAACCAGGCGGGTCCGGGAGCGCCTTCATTACGGATGACGGTGTCGCCATGGGGGCCACTTTCTATGAGGTAGCGGGTATTGAGCATATCGATCGCGGGCTGGCAATGGGGATATTTCTCCAGCTGATGTTCGATGAGGTCCTGGTAGATGCTGAGCTTGGCGGCGTTGTAACCTCCGATGGTGCGGTGGAACCAGGCTGTGGCGGCTCCGTAGGTGAGGGTATAGTCAGGGCCGTAACGCAGATCGAACACACGGTAGTATCCTGTATCCTTTAAGATAAGGCTGTCTGTTGCGGTGGCGACCTGATTGCCCGGGGAACTGGCCGCCGGCTTGTAGTTGGAGCTGCTGAGATAGTCGAGATCGATGCCGATGATGTCGATATAGGACAGGGCGCCGATGGTGAGGAGCAGGCTCCAGCTTGTTGTCTTTCCTTTGAGGTAGAGCGTTGCCGTGACAGCGGCGGCTGCAGTCAGGAACAGGCTGCGAAGCAGCGAATGGAGAAAGAGGGTGCGTCTGTCGTCCTGCAGGCCGGTGAAGAAGGGCTTTGCCTGATCGCCTGCACGTTGCAGGAAGTGGGCGTCAAACCATGTGGTATAGTCGAAGTGGAAGTAGAGGGCTGCGAGCCCGAGAAATACCGTTGCTGTGAGCAGCATTCCCCGACAATATTTTTTAAATAGGATGCCGGGAGCTGTCAATATGCGTTGCAGGCTAAGGGTAGCCAGCACCGTGAGGAGGAACACCGGTATGACCAGGATGACGCTGGGGGCGCGGAACTTGTTGTACATGGGCAGATATTTCAGCAGCAGCCCGTTGAATCCCGGGAGATAGCCGCCCCAGCTCATGAGAAGGGCCAGCGCGCAGGTGGCCGCTATCCACCATTTGTGCTTATTGTCCAGAACGAACATGCCTATCAATGCGAAGAAGCAGATGACGGCTCCTTCATAGGCGGGACCTGCCGTACTGCCGATGCCTCCCCAGTACCAGGTGAGTAGATCGTTCCGTCGTATCTGTGCGGCTATTGGCTGCGGCAGGTTGTAGAGGGCGGCAACGGCTTTCGACCTGTTGTCGGGAAGCTCCTGTCCTGAGCTGCCGCCGTATATTTTAGGCACCATCAGGACGAAGGATTCGTTGGGATAGAGGCTATAGCTAAAAGCATAGTCTGTGCTGAGCCCTTTTTGGGCGGAGGGATCTTCGGCGAGCTCGCTGCCGCCCCGGATGGTGGCCTTGCTGAAATCGTAGGTGGTGAAGATGACCACGGCATTGCATAGGACACCTGTCAGCCAGCAGCCTGCCGCGAGAGGGAGGGCGAGCAAAAAGTGTTTCCATTCCCGGTGGATGATCCAGCGGATGGAGTAGCCGATGGTCATGCCGGCTGCGATGATCAGTCCATAATAAAATATCTGCATGTGGTTGGCCGAGACGAGGAGGGCCGTACCCAGGACGGTCATGGCGGCGCCCCAGCCATAACGTTTGTCGTAGATAAGGATGAGTCCACCGATAAAGGCGGGGAGCATGGCGATAGACTGCATTTTTGTTTCGTGGCCGACAGAGATGATCACGGGGTTGTAGGTGGCATAGGCGTATGCCAGGCTGGTGATGATGCCGATGTATGGGTTTACGCGGAGCGTCTGGGTGAGGAAGTAAAGACAGATACAGGCCAGGAAAAAGAAATTGGCCGGGGAGGGAAGATGAATGGTGAGGATGTCGTAGACATAGCTCTGAGGTGCGAAGGCGTGGGCTTCCATGGCGATGAGATAGGCGGGCATGCCGCTGAACATGCTTTCGGTCCAGAGGGGGAAGTGGCCGTGCCGGGCCTTGTAGACAAATGAGCTTTGGGCCATGGCTTTCCATTGTGTGATATCCTCTTGTACAAGCACCTGGTGGTGGAATGCCGGTGCGCAGTATGCGAAGGCTGCCAGCAGAAAGATACACAGGGCCAGGGCGTGCGGGAAGAGGCGGAGGAGCCATTCTTTTTTCGTCATGGAGGTAAAAATAGGGGAAATTTTTTATTGAACTTTTCGGCCAAACTGTTCATTACCGTGCACTCTGAACCTTTTGATCTTGTACAGGTATTCAAAGCTGAATAGGTTTGTGCCATATGAAAAAGCTCGTGCAAAAAATGGTTACCTACGGGTTGTACCCTATGCTGCTGGTTGCAGTCCTTTTGGTCATCGTAATCACTGTGAACAGGAATGGCAGCTATGGGTATATGGATCAACGACGCTGGTCCTCGTGGTGATACTGATGGTGACCGTTGCGGCTTATTCTCTCTCAAGGGAGTGGCTAATGATCGGCTTCCAGGGGCTGGTCTCTCACTTTAATGTGGATATCCGTGCGGGCTGGCTGAACTACATTTTTATCGGCACGGAGACGCATCGATACCATCACAGCGCCGCTAAAGAGGAAGCCGAGAATTATGGGGTGGTGCTTGCTTTGTGGGACATTGTGTTTGGGACCTTCTACTATCGCCCAGGGGTCACGCCTGAAAAACTTGGTGTTGAGCATCCGGAGGACTATCCGTCTTCAGAGAACCTGGTGAGTGTGTTTCGGCTGCCGTTCAGAAAATAGCCGTATTTCTGAATTTTATACTGTTGTTCTGTTCCCAGACACAAAGTATCCTATTATCCGGCAACGCCATGGATTGAAGAAAGCTGCCATTGCCGACAGTGATTGTTTTTTGCTGTGAAGGCCGCACCAGCTCCAGCGCATCGCCGTCCTGCATGGACAGGATAGGGGTCTGACCGATGAGGGCGATGCTGCATTCCCGGCCCTTTCCCATATTCACTTCTTTTTTGCCGGGCTCGCAGTAATAGACAAAACCTTTTCGCTGCCATACGGTGTGTATCGTGCCGGACGGACCGATGGCGAGGCCGCCGCCATCCATGGGACAGCCGTTGAGCTGCCAGGTGCCCTCACCTAATTTCTGCGCTTTTTCGAAAGTCCGGCCTTTGTTGGAGGATTGTAATAAATAGAGGTCACGCGAACCGTTGAGCCAGTTCCTGAACATAACGGCCACTTCGTTGCCTTCGGCATAGATACTGGGCTTGCAACATTCGCAGACATGTCCGTCAGGAGATTGGTAGATCAGCGTATTGGGCGACCAGCGGACCGAACTTCCGGACAAGGATGAAAAATAGACCTGGTTCCGTCTGCCCGTACGGATATCCAGCCAGACAGCATAAAAATTGTCATTTTTGTCAGCGGCGATGCTCATGAGCCCCTCGGGGGAGGACCCCTTCAGATCGTTGACCGTGCCCAGTTTTTTCCATTCTTTGGCAGCACCGGGCTGTGCGGTCTTCAACGGCGCCGAATTGTCGAGGCGAAAGCAATGGATGTCCCCTGCCTTGTCCATGGCGGTGATGATGGAGTAATGGGCCGAGCTGGCAATCTGCGGTCCTCTTGACATTCCCAGATGCATGCCGGGAATTTCGGCGACGAGGACAGGCGAGGAGAAGGAAATTCCATTGTCGCCGGATGTGGTGCAGTATATTTTGTTTTTCTGTCCATAAACGACCCTGATGATCCCTTTTGTGTCGCGGCTGACATGGGGCTGCTCACCGCTGCCGATGGTAGTTGGATCGTTGGTCACCAAATACAAGGGTAATAGATAGAGTAGCCAGTTCATGGTATGAAGATAACCTGTTTAGCTCAGTTATACGCTACAAAAAATCTACAGAATCTTTCCCTAATTTAACCCGCCATGAGATTCGCTGGCCTGCTTATACTCTTGACTGTGCTGTCCCTGGCCGCCTGGGCGCAGCAGGCCCCCCAAATAACCACCCCGGCAAGATCAGCGGCAGGATCGTCGATTCCGCCTCCACCCAGCCCATCGAATATGCCAGCGTTACGATCCCGATTCCATTGTATTTCACCAATTTCTATACGAATTTGGCACAGGTCCGACCGGCATATTCGCCGGCGGGGTCTTAGCGCTCACGATAACGACGTCCCTTATTCCCCTTCCACCATTGACGCTGCTGTCTGCAACTTTTATTTCCGTCCCATAATGCCAGACCCTTTTGTCATTCCAAAAAATTAGCCGCCCGGGATGAATGACCGAGTTGAACACGAGATCATCTGTCTTTTTGCCGTGGTCATCCAGAACATACTGGCTCACACCCGAATCGCCGGTCAAATTGACCCGATCGACGACAAGCATACCCACGTGTCTGTTGCCGTCCTGGTGAAAACCTTCGACAGCCGGAAAGCCAATTCGATTGGCGAAACAGTCTACGCGTTGAAACTGCACAAGTACAATGGCGTCGCTCCATCCAAAAAAGGAAGCGTAGCAATCTAATAATTTATGGAAATCGGCACTATCCGTGACCTGCTCGCTTATCCGCTGATACTCGCGCCGTAGATCGCCATGCACGGGATTGTATTTTATGGATTGCTGCAAAGCATATTGCGGCAGATTCCAGCAGGCGTACCCTGTTTCATCGGACTGCCAGGCAGGCGGTCCACTAAGATACTCCCTGCTTGTTTCCTCACTCATCCCGCTTAATCGGTTGACTTCGGCGAGATGCGTGTCAATTTCCGCCATGGGCGCCACCTTCGTATGTTTAACCCTGAACCAGGCAATCGACTTGTACCGGTAACCGTCTTTTATATACGGGTCAATCGGAATCATGTCAAAAAATGGCGACCAGCGCTGCACATCTATAAATTGCGAAGCATCAATGGATTCGAATAGGAATGAGGATAAATCAAGTTCGACCGGCGGGAGGTCACGCGATGTGGAATGCTTACTTGCAAGCGGCATGGTTGATACTTGTGTTACGACTTCCATGCAAAGATATAGATTATCTTGCGTGATCTCTTATCGCAATTGCAGTCAGAAACTCGCTCCAAAGGAAACATAGGCGGACCGCCCGATCGCAGGAATGATGCCAGGGCCCGGATATTCGTCCGTTCGCAAAGTAAAGTATCGTTTGTCCGTGAGGTTGTTCACTCCCGCTTTGACATTCCAACCGCCTTTCAATCGCAACGTCGCCGACCAATCCAACACTGTGTAGGCGGGGATAATTCCCACGATGGCGTCGGTGCTGGAGACTGTGTTATTGGCATCCCCGAAGGATTTGGCGGTATGACTCACCAGGAAAGTGGTAGAGAAGGGCCGGAGGCACCAGGTAAGGCCCGAACGTAGTATCGTCTGCGGCGCATTTTCTACAAAATTGCCCTTGTACTCGCCGGTGGTATACGTAGCATGTACATAGGCAAAGGAGCTGAAGACGCTCCAATTCCCAAACGCCGGGGAAGTCTTTGCGAACTTGGTCGGACTGAACTCGATATAGGTTTCGAATCCTTTATGCACGCTATTCGCCACATTGGTGCGGTAGGTGTAAGGATTGCCGTTGGCGTCGTTCAGCTGTACGAGCCCTATCCGATGATCATAGGCCAGATAAAAGGCATTTACATCGAAATTGAGATACCTGCCGAAGGTGCCCCGCCACCCCAGGTCGGCGTTATATCCACGGGCGTCTTTCAGATTGGGGTCGATGCGGGAGGCGACGGCATAGGGCGTGACCTGGTCGTAGGTGATCGGCTTATACGCCTGGGAGATATTGGCATAGACGTTGGTCGTGTGCGTGGTCTTGTATTGCAAGCCAATGCCAAATAAGGGTATATACCGGTTGCGAGCGCTGTCCGTCGTTACTTCCGTTCCCTCATCGGTGATATAGCCTTTTGCCGCGGAACGGAGCCATTCGAACCGCAGGCCGGGGGTGATGGAGAAGCGGTCGTTTAGCCGAAAAATATTCTCTGCGAAAAGCGCAATGTTGCTAGTGTGGAAATTGAGGTCGTATTCATAGTGCGGGTCGAGGAGGCTGAGGTCGAAACCGCTGCCAGTGGTGCCCAGGCCACCGCCCTGTCGTTTGAACTTGCCGGCAAAGACCCGCATGCCGGCGGCCAGGGTATTGTTCATTCCTGCCAGCTTATAGTTGGAGAGGATGCGGATCTCTGTGGTGAGGCTGTTCATTTTCTCCCGTTGTACTTCCCTGTTGACATATTGTAAGGTGGCGGTGCTGATGCTATCGGGCGTGCCAGGGCCACCGTCCTCATTCTTCCAGACGAGGTTGCGGGCACTGAACAGCCAGGCAGAAGTGATGTGCAGGGAAGTGCTGGTAGAAAGGGAATAGTCAAGGTGCGCGGCGATGATGTTCCAGGGACTTTCCAGCCAGTTCCTCGCCCGGTAGGACGTGTCGCTGTTGTGGGCGAACTGGGCGTCGGTGAAGCCTCCGGGCATATGTATCCGGTTGCGGAACAGCGTATACTCCAGTCCGAGTCGGAGCCGGGAGTTGGCCTGGTAGCTCAACTTGCCAAAGGCGCTGATCTGCCGGTAATCGGAATTGGGCCGCCAGCCCTGCATCGCCTGGTATTGAACGAAGGTGTAATAGTTGAATTTGCCCAGTTGTCCACCCAGGGAATGAAAGGAATTGAACAGCCCGTAACTGCCACCGGTCTGTTGCATGGTATATTCCAGGGGCCGGCCGGAGGGGCCATCCCGGAGGATATAGTTGATCACACCCCCAAACTGTGGACCGAATTGAAGCGATGATTCTCCCCGGGTGACCTCGATCCGCTGTACCGCTTCAAGGGGCGGCTGATAGTATGATTCGGAATAGCCGTAGATATCGGCTGCAAGGTTGTAGCCGTTTTGGCGGGTATTGGTTTCCACCGATTGGGTAGGGTTTAATCCCCGGAAGCCGATGCCATTGGATGGGAACCCGCTGCCCTGCGTCTCGGAATAATTGGCGCCGGGGATCCTGCCGAGCACCTGTCGGGGGTTGTTTTGGGCGGTATTCGCGTCCAGGCTGTCCAGCAGTAAGACCTCCGTCTTTTTTCCTGAGTAGATCGCGCCGTTATGCACCTCGTCCAGCCGGCCCATTCCGCTGATGGTCCTCACTCCATTAACAATAACGGACTGTAGGGTCCTCACCGTGTCCCGATGGGTTGGCTGGACTCCAGGGTTTTGGCTATGGCCGGCAACATACGAGAGAAGAAACAAGACAGAAAAGGGAAAAAACGTGCGAATTGCTTTCATGGAAGCCGATAGATTTTCCGGCAAAGGAACGATGGTTCGCCTCCTGGGCTTTGCCCTATCGGGAAAAATGTTTACGGAACCGGGAAAAATCTCTTCGGTTACCAGCGAAGGGAAAGTGACTGGTCTGGTAACAGGTTTTCCAGGTTATGGAGACCACTTCAATAACCAGTTGGCTCCCGGGCCGGATGGCAAGATCTATTTTGGCCAGGGGGCAGCGACCAGCTCAGGCGTGTTGGGTCTCGATAATGGCTATCCTTTTGTATGGTTGCTGCTTCCGGGATACTTCTTGTGGAAAATAGTATACGGCACAAGAGGACAATAAGTCCTTTATACTATAAATTTGGCTATAACTATGAAATGGATCACGCGTGAAAAGCCCAAGATCGACCGCCTGGCATGCCCCTGGCTGATAAGGCGGTTTATTGACCGGGAGGCGGAGATCATCTATGTACCGTATGACCAGGTGCTGGAAAAAGCCAGGGAGCTGGCCGCGACGCCTTTCGATATTCCGGGTGTAGAGTATACCCATTATGGTGCGGAATGTACTTTCGACTATTTCATCCGAAAACATACTATTCAGGACCCGGCTGTCCATGCTATGGCAGTAATTGTCAGAGGCGCGGACACGGACCACCATGAGCTGGCGTCACAGTGTTCCGGATTTTGGGCAGTCTCCGCCGGATTGGCGCATAATTACCGCGATGATCATGAGCTGCTGGAAATAGGAATGATCCTGTATGATGCTCTTTACAGCTGGGCAGGGCATCTCCAGGACGTCAGGCATACGCAGCAACCCTTCGAGCATTTATTATTGAATGTGTTCCATACATACCTGAAACAAAAACCAGGGAGAAAGGTCCCCGGCTGGGTGCAGGAATTGAAAGAAACCATCCAGGACCACATTGACGATAACCTGACACTGAAAGAGCTGTCCAAGGGGCTGGACATCAATCCCTCTTATTTATCCCGTGAGTTCTCCAAATATTTCGAAGACCTGTCCTTTGGAGAATATATCCGCAAGCTGCGCATTGAAAAGGCGAAGGAGCTGATGGAGAATCCCGCCTATTCCCTCACTGAAATTGCCTATCTCACCGGATTCTCGGATCAAAGTCATTTTACCCGCATATTTAAGAAACACACGGGGCAAAGCCCTTCCGGGTTTAAGAAAACGCTGACAGAAAAGTAACTTCTGTACAAGCGGGTCATTTCTGTTCTATTCTATTAATTCACACGGGTGTAGCATTGCAATTTTAAAATAGTAATGAATACACATCCCGGCTATACACTGCGTCAGCTATGTCTTTATTTTCTGAAACTGGGCACTATCGGCTTTGGAGGGCCGGTGGCCCTGGTAGGTTATATGCACCAGGACCTGGTGGAACGCCGGAAGTGGATGACGGAGGAGGAGTATAAGGAAGGGCTTGCATTGGCTCAATTAGCGCCGGGGCCGTTGGCGGCACAGCTTAGCATTTATCTGGGGTTTGTTCATTACCGTCATCGTGGTGCGGCGATGGTTGGGACTGCCTTTGTTCTGCCGTCTTTCCTGATGGTGGTGTTATTGGGGATGGCCTATAAATTATTTGGAGGCATGCCCTGGATGCGGGCCGTCTTTTACGGCGTGGGAGCCGCCGTTACGGGCATTATAGCCATCAGCTGTTACAAGCTGGGTATAAAATCCATCAGCAGGCTGTCGCTGGCGCAGGTCCGGCAGCATTGGATGCTGTGGACGGCCTGGCTCATCGGGCTGGTCATGACGGTGGTCACCCGTTCGGAACCCTTATGGTGGCTCATCGGGGCGGCATTGGTGTATATGTTCGTCAAAGCTCCTCCTGCCTGGTGGCGGACAACCGGATCTTCTGTTCCTTCGTTGTTCTTTTTGGGAGTCGGTTTCTGGGATGCGGCGCCGGGGGCTTTGGAGAAGATCGGCTGGTTCTTTTTTAAGGCGGGAGCCTTTGTATTTGGCAGTGGGCTGGCTATTGTACCATTCCTGCATGGCGGCGTGGTGGAGGGATATCACTGGCTGAATGAAACGGAATTTCTCGATGCGGTGGCCGTGGCGATGATCACGCCCGGCCCTGTGGTGATCACGGTAGGCTTTATAGGCTACCTGGTAGCGGGCTTCCCGGGAGCAGCAGTAGCGGCCCTGGCTACGTTTTTGCCGTGCTATTTATTTACGGTGATCCCGGCCCCTCATTTCAAGCGGATTGCCGGGAATGTATCCATCAAGGCCTTTGTGGATGGGATCACTGCTGCCGTTGTAGGGTCGCTGACAGGCTCCGTTGTTCTTATCGCCATGCGTAGCGTTTATGACTGGCCCACCGGATTGCTGGCGGTGGCAAGCTGTCTCGCACTGATCTATATTAAAAAACTAAAAGAACCTTACATCATATTAATAGCCGCAACAGTAGGATTTATCTTGAAAACGGTCATTCATTAAACCACCAAATACAAAGTTATGAAATACGAAGTATTCACGAACTCCATTGAAAAGACATTTATTGTGAGTAAAAGGTCAACGTGTTGCATGCTCATCGTTTTATTAGCGTCTCAGGTCCACGCACAGATAGATTCCATAGCCCTGGAAAAAGCTTTTGGCAAAAAAGGTACCGTACAGGGTGATGTTTACCGGGTCACCTTTCCCCGATCGGACCTGAAAGTAACGATCGGCGGATTCCCGGTCGCGCCCGGACTGGCCCTAACGTCCTGGGTAGCCATTCACAAAATGGGGCAAAGCTCTATGATGATGGGCGACTTCGTCATGCTGGACTCGGAAGAGCCTGCTGTGGTCGCCAGGCTGGTCAGCCTGGGGTTGGGTGTAACGGCCATCCATAACCACCTGGTAAATGAGCGGCCGGCTATTAAATTTCTCCATTTCTCCGGCAAGGGGGATGCCGTAATGCTGGCTGAGACGATAAGATCTGTGTTCACCCTGACAGGAACACCTCTGGGACCAGCACCAACGCCTGCCGGAAGCACCGTTGACTGGTCGGCTGTAGAAGCAGTCCTTGGCAGAAAAGGAAAAAAGACCGGGTCTGTGATCTCCTACAGCTTTCCGCGGAATGAGAAGCTGCTCGAGGGTGGAATGGAAATGCCGCCGGCCATGGGTATGGCGACGGGTATCAATTTACAGATGAAAGGAGGCAAGGCTGCCACGACCGGCGACTTTGTCCTGCTGGCCGATGAAGTAAATCCGGTGGTAAAAGCATTGGTGGAAAATGGCATCAATGTCACGGCCATCCACAATCATATGCTGTATGATGAGCCGCGGCTGTTCATGCTGCATTTTTGGGGAGTGGGCGATCCGGGAAGGATAGCGGCAGGCCTGAAGGCGGCGCTGGATAAGACCAACTCGAAAAAATAAATCCACTGGCATGCTGCAAATAGCCATTATTGTCCGGGGTGCGGACGCAGATCGTTTTGACCTGGCGGCACAGAACGCCGGGTTATGGGCTATCTCTGCCGGGTCGTCGTATATTTATAAAGACGATCAGGAGCAGCTGGCGGAGGGTATGAAGATCTATGATGCGTTGTATGCCTGGACGAAGTTTGTGCAGGGGGAGCGGCATACGTGGAATCCTGGAGCATAATAAAAAATGAAAGCTATGATGTGGATATACATGACGTTGTTGCTGGCCTGTCAGCATGGGCCGGACACGTCGCATTTGGAAAAGGACCTGCTGCATCTGGAGGCGAAGATCCCGTTGCCGGGGGTCGGCGGCCGGATAGACCATCTGGCGTATGATACGGCGGGGCGGCGTGTGTTCGTTGCCGCCCTGGGCAATAATACGGTGGAAGTGGTGGACCTTGCAGGCCGGAAGCGCCTGCACTCGATAGCGGGTTTGCATGAGCCGCAAGGCGTTCAGTATCTCCCATCTTTAGAGCGGCTGGTCGTAGCGAATGGCAGCGACGGGACCTGTGTCTTTTATGACAGCAGAACCTATGCGGAAGTAGGGCGTGTTGCCCTGGGGGATGACGCCGATAATATACGGTATGATGGATCACGGGTCTATGTAGGATATGGGAGTGGCGGGATTGCCGTCATTGACCCCGTGGCTATGCGAAAGATGGGCCAGCTTCCTTTAAAAGGCCATCCGGAATCCTTTCAGCTGGGAGATTCGGGGCGGGTGTTTATCAATGTGCCGGATGCCGGTGAGATCGTTGATGCAGATCTGGGTACGCTGAAGGCACACGGTTATTGGAAAAATAATGGCGCCTCTGCCAATTTCCCCATGGCGCTGGACCGTCGGGGCAGGCGTCTGTTTATTGCCTATCGCCACCCGGCGCAGCTGCGGGTGTTGGACAGCCGGACGGGTGTGGTGAAAGCTTCGGCGCCCTGTGTGGGCGATGCGGACGATGTATTTTACGATCAGGCGTCGGGGTTGGCCTTTGTTTCAGGGGGTGAGGGGTACGTGGATGTGTTCAGGGGCGCCGTGCTGATCAATCATATTGCGACTCGCCGGGGCGCCCGGACAGGATTATGGCTGCCGGGTGAAAAGGAGCTGGTGCTGGCGGTCCCGGCCAGGGGCGGCGACGAGGCGTCGTTGTGGGTGTATAAGATGTAGTAATTTCGCTGCATGGAGCAAGTTGTACATATCCCTGTAGATTACCAGGGTGTCGAACGGGAGTTTGAAGCGCGTGTGCAGGTATGGCAGTACGGACGCCGATTTTTTGTCCAGGTGGAAGGGGTGGAGCTGGTCTACGAGCGGGATGACTCCGGTGAATACAGAGCCCTTGCGCCGGAAGGGTACACAGGGAAGCTGCCCGACCGGGGACTGGTCCAGGCTATCGCAGAGGTGCTGGATGCGCTGTAATCCGCTGGACCTTATGCTCGCTTAAAGGAACAGAAAAGAAAATTCTGCACCGTATTGAAGGGCGTAAGATGATCTTCTGTTATGCACTTTAATTTCCGGAAACCATTGTTCAGCTCCTGTGCAAGCTCTTGTTCGGTGTATTGATGAATGGGCAGACCGCTGCATTTTTGGGGACCATTTTCCGAAAAGGTACCTATAACGGCATAACCTCCGGTGTGTACGGCTGCACGCGCAATAGACAGATAACGGTTGACCTGAGGCTGCCGGGTAAGAAAATGAAAAGTCGCACGGTCATGCCAAAGATCATAGTGATCGCCGGGTTGAAATTCCGTGATATCAGAAACAACCCATCTGACAAGGGATGCTTTTTCTCCCAGGCGAAGCCGCGCTCTCTGCAATGCTTCTTCCGATATGTCCAGAACGGTAATATCCTGGAAACCTTCCTCCAGTAGAAAATCAGCCAGGCGACTATCGCCACCACCTATGTCAATGATCCGGGCTGTCCTGGGCAGCTGAAAGGCATCGATAAAGTCCAGCGAGGTCTGGGGCACAGCCTGTGTCCAGCTCAGCTGATCCGGCGTTTTTGTTCCATAGACTTTTTCCCAGTGCGCTTTGCTATTCATGCCCCAAAGTTAGCCTGTTTTCTTTGCTATTCATGCTCCAAAGTTAGCCTGTTTTCTTGAAGGTGGTGATGGCTATCCGTTGTTATTCCAGTCCGGAGAGAGCTGGAAGGGAGTGCCCCTGGTGGATAGACAACATCCTCACGACCTGTTCTCCGAATTGTCCGTCGCCTACACACATGCCTTTTCCGCTCCTTCCCATCATTTAACAAAAGCTGATTTTGACAATCAAAAATTAAAGCTACTTTTGCATTGGCATTCGAATGAAAAAAGTCCTGGCGACCATATTGGCCATTATCTATCTCTCCACCTCGATGGGAGCTACCGTGCATCTGCACTATTGCATGGGTAAGCTGGTTGCCTGGGGATTGCTGGACCATTCCGGCAAGGATTGCTCCTTCTGCGGCATGCCAAACATGCGGTCAGCCAAGGGTGCTGGGGTTAGCTCAAAGGATTGTTGCCACGACGAGCAACGGCAGATCAAGATGGATAAGGATCAGAAGGTGGATCAAAGCTCCCTGGAATTTGCCAAAATAATCCCGTCTGTAGCCGTTCTTTCTTACAATACCTGGACATGTTCTTTTGTTACTTCTTCTGTCCTGGAGCAGCCCTTAATCAAAGGGCCGCCATTAATTGCCGGCATTCCCGTCTTCCTACGCAACTGTAATTTCCGCATCTGATCTATCTCTTTCTGGTATAGCCTGGCGTTCTGTCGGGCTTTCGTGCTTTATGCATGAAAAAGATCATTGTTCATGATAATAAAATAGCATGGTCCAAAGATTAATTGAATGGTCTCTTCGCAACAGGCTTGTCGTGCTGCTCATGGCGGCGGGTATGTTTGCCTGGGGCTTGTTTTCCGTACAGCAAAACCCCATCGACGCGATCCCGGACCTGTCCGAGAACCAGGTGATCGTTTTCACGGAATGGCCGGGGCGCAGCCCCCAGATCATCGAAGATCAGGTGACCTATCCGCTGGTGAGCAACCTCCAGGGCATACCCGAGGTAAAGAACGTGCGGGGAACCTCCATGTTTGGGATGAGCTTCGTGTACATCATCTTCAACGACAACGTCGACGTTTACTGGGCGCGGACACGGGTGCTGGAACGGCTGAGCTATGCGCAGCGGCTGCTGCCGCCGGATGTTACGCCGTCGCTCGGACCGGATGGAACAGGTGTCGGACATGTATTCTGGTACACGCTCTCGGCCAAAAAGATGGACCTGGGCGAGCAGCGGGCCTTGCAGGACTGGTATGTCAAGCTGGGACTGCAAACCGTACCCGGAGTGGCGGAAGTGGCTTCCTTCGGAGGATTTGAAAAACAATACCAGCTGGCCGTCGATCCCATCAAGCTCCAATACTATAATGTATCCATGATGGATGTGATGAGCAAGGTCCGGGCCGGCAACAATGACGTGGGAGGACGAAAATTCGAGATGGGCGATATGGCCTATATCATCCGGGGCCTGGGATATGTAAAGAATAAGGATGACCTGGAAAATATTGCTGTCGGGAATTACAAAGGCGTACCCGTCCGGGTGAAGGACATCGGGACGGTGCAGATGGGCGGTGACCTCCGCCTCGGGATTTTTGACGAGAACGGCGAAGGCGAGGTAGTAGGCGGCATCGTGGTCATGCGGTATGGCGAGAATGCGGATAAGGTGATCGAGAGCGTAAAGAAAAAAATGGCGGACCTGCAACGGGGACTGCCGGAAGGAGCGACGTTTAAGGTTGCGTACGATAGGAGTGAGCTGATCAAAGCTGCCGTCGGCAATGTAAAGGATAAGCTCATCGAGGAAATGATCGTGGTGTCGGTCATCGTCATCCTGTTCCTGCTGCATTGGCGGAGCGCGCTCAGCATCATTATCCAGATACCGCTGACGGTTGCAACGAGCTTTATCCTGCTGAATGCATTCGGCCTGTCCTCCAATATCATGTCCCTCACGGGGATCGCGCTGGCCATCGGCGTCATCGTCGACAACGGGATCATTATGTCTGAGAACTCCTACCGTCACCTGGCAGAGGAACAGCAAAAGCTACCGGCCGGACAGCGGCTTGGGGCAGCCACTCGTATGGAGGTGATCCGCCGGGCCTGCATCCAGGTATCCAGGGGCGTATTCTTTTCCACCGTCATCATTATTGCCTCCTTCCTGCCCGTATTTCTGCTGACAGGACAAGAGGGTAAGCTTTTCCATCCATTGGCTTATACAAAGACCTTTATCCTGGTGGTGGATGCATTACTTGTGATCACGCTGGCCCCGGTGCTCATCTCCTTATTCATGAAGGGCAGGTTCCGCCCCGAAGGCGCCAACCCCATCAACCGGGTGCTGGAAAGGATCTACGAGCCGGTGATCCGGGCCTGTATCAAATGGCGGAAAACAACCATCGGCATCAATATCCTGGCGCTGGCAGTCAGCATTCCCCTGGTGTTGAGCCTGGGACGGGAATTCATGCCACCGCTGGACGAGGGTTCGTTGCTATTCATGCCCGTGACCCTGCCGGATGTCTCCAATGCCGAAGTAAAACGCCTGCTCCAGGTGCAGGACAGGATCATCAAGTCCGTGCCGGAGGTAGACAATGTGCTGGGCAAGGCGGGCAGAGCCAACACCGCCACGGATAATTCCCCGATTTCCATGATCGAGACCATCGTCCTGCTCAAACCCAAGACGCAATGGCGTGCCGGAGTGACAAAGGACAGTCTTATCCGGGAGCTGAACGAGAAATTGCAGATCCCCGGAGTCACCAACGGGTGGACGCAGCCGATCATCAACCGTATCAATATGCTCTCTACCGGTATCCGTACGGATGTAGGCGTCAAAGTGTACGGACAAAACCTGGATTCGATCAATGTGTTTGCCCAGCAGATAAGGAATGCGCTCAATGGTATACCTGGAGTGAAAGACCTGTATGTGGAACCTATTACGGGTGGCAAATATATCGACATCGTCGTAAAAAGGGAAGAGATAGGCCGGTACGGGCTGAGCGTAGACGATGTCAATACCATCATCGAGAGCGCTCTGGGCGGTAAGAAGCTGACCACCACCGTGGAAGGCCGGCAGCGATTCTCTGTGAACGTACGATTTGGCCAGGATTTCCGGAACAATCTACAGGCGTTGAAGAGACTGCAGGTGCCTACCATGAACTTCGGTCCCATTCCACTGGAAGCAGTAGCCGATATAAAGATCACGGAAGGACCGCCGATGATCAGTTCGGAGAACGCCTCCCTTCGGGGCACCGTCCTGTTCAATGTCCGGGATCGTGATCTGGGAAGTACGGTAAAGGAGGCGCAGGACAAGCTGGATAAACTATTGACCCGGCTGCCCAAGGGATATTACATCGAATGGAGCGGACAATATGAGAACCTTATCCGGAGCGAGCGGACTTTAAAGCTGATCCTGCCGGTAGTGCTGATCATCATTTTCCTGGCCATGTACTTTGCATTTCATTCGGCCAGGGAGGCGTTCTTCAGCCTGATCTCCATTCCTTTCGCGCTCATCGGTGGCGCCTTTATGGTATACTTCTGGGGCGTGAACCTGTCGGTGGCCGTAGCAGTGGGATTTATCGCGCTTTTTGGACTGGCGGTGGAGACAGGCATCGTAATGGTTATTTATCTCAATGATGCCATGCAGCAGCTGGTTGCCCAAAAGGGAAACTCAAGGGAGACCATTACCCGCGAGGATTTGAGAGAATACGTGATCGCAGGAGCCGCTAAAAGACTGCGGCCAAAGCTGATGACCGTGTTCGTGTCCCTGTTTGCCTTGATACCCATCCTTTGGAGCAGCGGGGTCGGTAGCGACGTAATGAAGCCTATCGTGCTCCCCATGGTGGGAGGCGTGATCACCTCCGCGACACATATCCTGCTGGTAACGCCCCTGATCTTTCTGATGACCAAGGAATATGAGCTCCGGAAGTTTGGGAAGATAGAATGTCTGGAAAACAGGCCACCTGAAAAATATAACCCGTCTTCCAGAAAGATCTAATGTCTGTCCTTCGGACAACGAGCCTCCGGTTCGTTCTGGCTGGATGCAAAACATTAATAGTATGAACAAGATAATAATATCGACGATAGCGATCCTTGGCAGCCTGACAGCAAGGTCCCAGCCGACGATGAGTCTGGACAGCATCTTTGCGGCGATCAGTCAGGGCAATCCTTCACTTAGGTCTTCCGATGCGCTGGTCCGTAGCCTGGACGAGGCGGCAAAGGGAGCCCGGAGCTGGGACGCGCCCCAGCTTAGCACGGGATTGTGGATGACGCCGTACAACCCGAATCTCTGGAAGAGGATGGCGGATGGCAGTCCCGGTATGGGACAATATATGGTCTCGGCTGAACAGATGCTCCCCAACCGTCGCCGGCTGGATGCGGAAGAGGCGTATATGCAGGGTATGTCTGCAGTGGAGAAGCAAAAGAAAGGCGCCACCTTGAATGAGCTGTATGCGGCGGCCAAACAGGGCTATTACCAATGGATGATGATCCAAAAAAAGCTAAAGGTGCTGGATCAAAATGCAAAGCTGCTGGATTTTATGATCCGCGACGCGGAACTAAAGTACAAGAACAACCTGGGTAGGATCAGCGTCTACTACAAGGCGAAGGCTGCCCTGGGCAATGTGGAAAGTTTGCGGATCGACCTGGAGAATGAGATCATTCAAAAAAGAGTGATGCTGAACACGTTGATGCACCGGGACAAGTCTACGGTCTTTGCCATCGACACGGTTTATACGATAAAAGACCTTGCCATTCCTACAGTTGACAGCGCTTATTTGCAGGAGGCACGCAGCGATATCAAGGCGGTGCAACAGGACATCCGGCTGGTAAGCCTGCAGCAGCAGGCGGAGCGAACGAAGCTAAGACCGGAGTTCGGCGTACGGTTTGACCACATGTTTGGCTTTGGCGGAGTGCCGATGCAGTACTCCCTGATGGGTATGATGCGCCTGCCAATGCCGTGGTCGACCAGAAGCACGAAGGCTGCCATTGAAAGCCTGAGATGGAAAACCGAGTCGTTGAACCAGGAAAAGGAAAAAATGATCAATGAGGCGGAAGGATCGTATTATGGTCTGCAACAGGAAATCATCTCCAAACAGCGACAGCTTCGCGTGCTTGAGGAAAAGGTGATCCCTGCGCTGCAAAAGAACTATCAGACGATGCTGCTGGCCTATGAGCAGAATACGGAAGAGCTTTTTAACCTCTATGATGCCTGGGAGACGCTGAACAATACTCAATTGGAATATTGGGATAGGGTTCAGCAATTGCTCCTTATGCAGGTGGAGCTGCAACGAATACTGGAAATAAAATAAAATAAGATGAAGACATTTTCCCTGGTGCTGGCGCTGGTCACTATTTCGTTGGTGGCATGCAAAGACAAGGGTCACACGCATACCACGCCTGCTGCAACAGCGCCCAAAGAGCTGTGGACCTGCTCCATGCACCCGGAGATCATCCGGGACCAGCCGGGTGTCTGTCCCATTTGCGGGATGGACCTTGTGCGCAAAAAAGATGACATGGGCAAGGTAACAGATATCCGGCTGGATGAGCTGCTGCAGCCTGCAGACAGGTTTGTCGTCTCTTCCATTCCCGTGACTACCCTCCAAAAGGAGAAGGTGGCCCCTGAAGTGAAGGCATTGGGCGTCATTAGCTACGACACACGCCTGATCCATACCATCTCTGCACGGGTGTCCGGACGCATCGAAAAATTATATGTGCATTACCGTTACCAGCACATACACAAGGGAGCCCGGATCATGGACATCTATAGCCCCGAGCTTGCGACAGGGCAGCAGGACCTGCTGTTCCTGGTAAAGAATGATCCGGATAATACCGCCCTGATCGATGCGGCAAAGCAGAAGTTGCTGTTGCTGGGAATGAGCGAAGGACAATTGCAGGATGTCATCAGGACAGGAAAGCCATCCCTAACCGTCACCGTTTATAGCAGCTACAGCGGACATATACACGAAGCCGGCAATACCATGCCGGATGCCGGTGAACCGCTGCTGCGTACGGATGTATCGGCAACCATGGGAGAGCTTCCGGTAAAAGAGGGGGTGTATGTTGAAAAGGGACAGACGGTATTTCAGCTTTTCAATACAGATCGCAGCTGGGTATTGTTGCAGCTGCTCCCCGAACAGGCAGTAGTGAAAGCCGGTGATGCGGTGCATATAGTGCCGGAGACAGCGCCTGAGCGCGATTTTCGTGGAAAGATCGACTTTATCGAGCCGGTGTTCCGGAAAGAAAGTAAAACACTTACAGCCAGGGTATATTTTGACAATAGCACTTTACAGATCCCTATTGGAAGCCAGGTGACTGCTGCCATTTTTCCCAGCCCCATTACCGGCGGCTGGCTTCCCAAAGAGGCCGTGCTGTCCCTGGGTATGGACAAGGTGGCTTTTGTCCGGGCTGAAGGCGGGTTCAGGGCTCATAAGATAGAGACGGGTATGGTGTATCGCGACCGGGTGCAGGTCCTGTCCGGGCTGACGGCAACGGACTCCGTGGCAGCCAACGCACAGTATTTAATGGATAGCGAAAGCTTTATTAAAGTAAACAAATAAGTATGCGGTATTTTCTTATCACAGCAGCAGCTTTAATGCTGTGGGCTTGCAAGGGACAGCCGACGCAGAAGGAGGCGACAGCCAAAGGCGAGGCGCCCAAAAGCGATGTGTATTACACCTGCTCCATGCATCCGCAGGTGATGCAGGATGCACCGGGTAAATGCCCTATCTGCGGGATGGAGCTTATTTCCGTGAGCAAAGGCAAAGGTGCGGCAGAGGAGAACCTTGTTTTGAGCGACCTGCAGGTGCAGCTTGGGAATATACAGGTAGATACGATGTCGGGCGGCAGCATGGGGAATAAGGTTACGCTGACGGCAACGCTGGATGTAGACGAGACGAGGAGCACCTCCGTCAATGCCCGTATCGCCGGCAGGATCGAAAAGCTATACTTCAAAAATACGGGTGACTATGTGCACAAGCGAGACAAGCTATACGACCTCTACAGCGAAGAATTGAACAATGCCAAACAGGAATATCTTTTGGCGCTGGAAAGACAAAGAACGCTGGACAATGGGGTCGTCGATTTTAAACAGCTGATAGAGGCTGCCCATAATAAGCTGCTGTTATGGGGTATGAGTGAAGCGCAGATAGAAGAGCTGGCGAGGATGAAGAAGGCTTCGCCTGTGACAACTTTCTACAGTCCCGTTGCCGGTGTGATCATGAGCCTGGAAGGACATGAGGGCGATGGAGTTGCACAGGGGGCGACCATTCTGCGATTGAGCGACCTTTCGACGCTTTGGGTGGAGGCCCAGGTCTATAGCTCTCAATTGCCGGCCCTGGATCGGGGCGCAGCAGCGATCGTTCATCTGCCGGACCTGCCGGGGAAGGAATGGACAGGCCGGATCGAATTCGTCAACCCGGAGATCAATCCCGACACAAGGATCAACCTGGTGCGGATACAGCTGCCTAACACCGGTGGGTTGTTAAAGCCAGGCATGGTTGCTTATGTGACGCTGGTAAGCCGTGCATCCCATTCCCTGACCCTGCCCCAGGAGGCGGTGATCCGGACAGGCAACGGCAATGTCGTTTGGGTGCAGGTGGGACATAATACCTACCGGTGGGTGATGGTGGAGACGGGGCTGGAGGATGGGGATAGGATCGAGATCAGGTCAGGATTAAAAGCGGGCGATGCGGTAGTGACCAGCGGGGCGTATTTGCTGAACAGTGAATATGTGTTCAGGCGTGGGGCGGACCCGATGGCAGGCATGGACATGAAAAAAATGTAAACTTATGGAACATCAACATCACTCCCAACCGAAAATAAGTGAACATGCACAGGGGCAGCATGGCGGACATGATCATCACGCTATGATGATCGCGGAATTTCGAAAACGCTTTTGGGTGGTGCTGGCGCTGACGGCGCCGGTAATGATACTTTCCCCCATGATCCAGCACTGGTTAAATCTGTCCATACGATTTACAGGTGACTTGTATGTTTTGGCTGGTTTGTCCTCTGTAATCTTTTTCTATGGCGGCTGGCCTTTCCTCACCGGCTGGTGGGACGAAATGAAGACCAGGAATCCCGGCATGATGACGCTGATCGGTTTTGCGATCACCGTGGCCTATGTCTATAGTGTTGCAACCGTATTCGGATTAAAGGGGATGGATTTCTTTTGGGAGCTGGCGACCCTGATCCTCATCATGCTGCTGGGACATTGGATCGAAATGAGGTCGGTGGCGGGTGCATCGAAGGAGCTCGAATTGTTAGTGCAGCTTATGCCGGACGAGGCGCACCTGATACATGGCGATCATATAATGGACGTAAAGACGGAGAGCCTGAAAGAGCAGGACGTCATTCTTATAAAACCAGGCGAAAAGATTGCTGCGGATGGCAAGATTGTCGAAGGGGAAAGCTATCTGAACGAAAGCCTGCTGACGGGAGAGTCCAAACCGGCGGAAAAGAAGAAGGGGGATAAAGTGATCGCTGGCGCAATCAATGGTAACGGCGCCCTGCGGGTGGAGGTGTCCCACGGCGCAAAAGATTCCTATTTATCACAGGTGATCAGGCTGGTCGAAGATGCGCAAAAGAATAGGTCAAAAACCCAGCTGTTGGCCGACAAGGCGGCAAGATGGCTGACAATAATAGCCATTGCCGCCGGGATTGCCACTTTCCTGGCCTGGTATCTGTCAGGCCGGGACCTGGCGTTTTCGATAGAAAGAATGGTGACCGTCATTGTGATCTGCTGCCCTCATGCGCTTGGATTGGCTGTGCCTCTGGTCGTGGCAAAGTCGACGGCCTTATCCGCAAAAAATGGGCTGCTGATCCGAAACAGGACAGCATTCGAAAATGCCCGGAGGATCACCACGCTGGTATTCGATAAGACGGGCACGCTCACCTTGGGAAAGTTTGAAGTGTCTGGCGTTGTAGCCTCGGATAAGGGTATGAATGAAAATGAATTGTTAAGGCTGACAGCAGCCCTGGAGCAGAATTCGGAACACCCCATAGCGATGGGCATATTGGAAAAAGCAAAGGCTTCAGGACTCTCTCTGCCAAAGGCAGATAGTTTCAAGGCCCTCACAGGTCAGGGCGTAGAGGCGACGGTGGAGGGACGCCATGTACGGGTGGTAAGCCCCGGCTATCTGAAGGCCCATGGTAAGGCGCTTCCTTCAGATGTCGACGAGGTGGCAGGTGAGACAAGGGTATTTGTCCTGGTGGATGATCAGCCCGCCGGCTATATATCTCTTTCGGACAGAATTCGTCCGGAATCCCCGGAAGCCATCCGGACCCTGCATGCGGCAGGGATCAAATGTGTATTGCTGACAGGGGATAACAGCCTGGTAGCCGAAAAAGTGAGTAAAGACCTGGGGATGGACGGTTACTTTGCCGAAGTGCTGCCCCATGAAAAACAGGATAAGATCAAAGAGCTCCAGAAAAAGGGTGAGTTTGTGGCGATGACAGGAGATGGCATCAACGATGCCCCGGCCCTGGCTCAGGCAGATGTTGGCATTGCGGTTGGTTCAGGATCGGATATTGCGGCGGAGACGGCCGGGATCGTTTTGGTCAACAGCAACCCGTCCGACATTGTAAAATTGATACTCTTTGGCAAGGCCACTTATCGTAAAATGATCCAGAATCTGGCATGGGCTACGGGCTATAATGTGGTGGCATTGCCCCTTGCTGCCGGCGTATTATATAAAGCCGGAATACTCTTAAGTCCTGCGGCCGGAGCAGTGCTGATGAGCGCCAGCACAATAGTGGTCGCTATCAATGCGGGGTTGTTGAAAGTAAGATGATCTCCGGTTGACTGCGATCACCACTTAAGCTTTATGCCCCCGTTGACGACGATGCCATCCAAAGGAGCGTAGATATCCCGGAATGTGGGCTTGCTGACGGTCCCGGTATAGATCGTATCAAATCGGGTCTGACGGCTATCGGTAAAATTTTCAAAGTTCAGGAAAAGTGAAAAATGTTCCCAGATCTTTTCCGCCATGAAGCCCAGGGTCCAGTATGACCTGCCAAAGCCGCCATCGGTGAGGGGCTGACGGCTATAATAGTATGCTTCGAACCCCAGTTTCCATTCATCTTCTTTTTCATAGATCAGCACATTATTCAAGCGATGCCTTGCCGTCAATGGATTTTCGCGCGTGGCGCCATTGTTTTTGAGATGTGCATCCGTAAAAGTGTACCCCAGATAAAGCTTGAAATCCTTGTAGCCCAGCCTGACATTGGTTTCCCAGCCCTTGCTGTCCATATGCCCACTGTTATTGGCCAGCTTGTAAACCGGGCCAGGCAACGTATCGAGCAGCAGCGGATGGCCGATATGGGTGAAGAAAAAAAGCTGATTGAAGGTAAGGCTGATCCCGCCAAGCGTTGTCCGGTAGTTGACATCCAGGTTGACGCCATACGATTTTTCCAGGCTATTGGTACGGGAGCTTACAGGGGATACGGAGCGGAATTGAATACGCTCTGTTTCTTCCGTAAAGATGGTCGGGGTCTTATAGCCCATGCCTCCGCCAAAGCGCGATGTCAGGCGGGGAGCAATCTTAAACAGCGCGGATACCCGTGGCAGCAGGACAAAGCCATAGTCGGTGACATAATCTACCCGCAGTCCTGCTTCCGTCTGAAGCCAGGGTGCAATGGCGGCGGTGTTTTGTGCGAAGGCGCCAAACGTGTGCTGCTGATAGTTCCTGGGCAGGGAGCTGTCCCGGGGGAACTCTTTAAAATCATCGCTATAGAAATTTACCCCGGCGATCCAGTCCGCCCTTCCCTTATGATGAAAGGAAAGCTCCGAATAGGAAGACCATTGTCTGCCGTCAAACCTGTATTCCGGGATGTCGATGGTGCGGGTGAATTTGCTAAGAGAACCCTTCAAAGTCAGCTGATCTTTGTCGTTCCAGCGATGATCTATGGTGAGCCCACCGGACAGCCGATGGGAGCTATTGTCTTCAAAGTACTGATGGACGCTGTCTTTCCTGCCATGAAGATATTGAATGTCGCCGCCCTGGCGACTCTCCCAGGTGGCGCTGACGCCGGCGGTAAGCTTTGTATGCGCACCCAGGTCCAGGAATAGTTTAGGCTCGATGTAATTGCGCCGGGTTCTGGGAATGGCTGTAAATGGGGTGCTCCCCGGG
>Ga0157372_10000676_pt1 | contig 37536 bp, 43 predicted proteins | sample C55metaG_FD_115307 | JGI IMG/M metagenome (GOLD analysis project Ga0157372, IMG submission 115307) | Corn rhizosphere microbial communities from Kellogg Biological Station, Michigan, USA - C5-5 metaG | ecosystem: Host-associated > Plants > Roots > Rhizosphere > Soil | place: USA: Michigan...
ATTTCTTTGCCAGGACAGCCATGCCAGTAGGCCCATGAAGGTCGACCTCAAAATGTGGTGACCGGTATGAAGAGCCGGGGATAAGATCTAAATATAATTTTGTCCATTAAACTCCGACAATATATCTATAAAAAGTCGCTAATCGTATTCTAATCCTCTTTTAACCTTGTTTTAAGCTGATAAAGATAGATTTGGAAGTATAAATCCCTCAAATGCCTATCTTCGAGGCCGAAAAAACAGATTTACCGTCTATGACAAAGATCAATCCCTTTTTGCCTGTCCTGATGGCAGGTTTTTTTCTTTTTACAGCATGTGTTCCCACCAGTAAATTCAATGCCTGTCAAATGGCGTTGTCGTCCGCAAGATATGACAGTACGCAACTGGCAGGAAAGGTGAAGGACCTGCAATCGTCCCTTGCGCAGGCGAACCAATTGTCCAAGGACCAGCAGCAACGGATCGACTCCCTGTCGAAGGAGCTGGGAGATGCATATCGCAAGCTTGCGGGTCTGAACAAGCAGATAGAGGACCTGACGGCAAAGAACCATGACCTGTCGGCCGAGTCGGATAAACGGCTCTCGCTGCTGAGCAAGAGCAAACAGGACCTGGTGAACCAGCAAGCCAAGCTGGAACATCTGCAGGCGCTGATGGATGCACAGAAAAAGGCTATCGAGGCCATCCGCAAGAAAATGACGGATGCATTGGTGGGGTTCAAGTCCGACGAGCTATCAGTAGCTATCAAGAACGGTAAGGTCTATGTAAGCTTGCAGGAAAACCTGCTGTTCCCGTCCGGCAGCGCCGTGGTCAACCCCAAAGGTAAAGTGGCGCTTGGTAAGCTGGCGGAGGTGCTGAATCAGAATCCGGATATAACTGTCGATATCGAAGGCCATACGGATTCCATTCCCATCCATGGCAAGTACCAGGACAACTGGGACCTTAGCCTGGCGCGTTCGGCTTCCATCGTACGTATACTGACTGTAGATTATAAAGTGGATCCCAAACGGGTCATTGCGTCGGGACATAGCCAGTTTGACCCTGTCCAGACGAACAGCACGCCGGAAGGCAGGGCGCTGAACAGAAGGACGGATATTATCCTTTCGCCAAAGCTGGATGAATTATACAGACTGTTGCAGACGCCGGACAATATGTAAGACCGGCAAAAGGCGGGCGGATGCCAGGGTCAATTGTGCTGGTTGTCGTTCTGGCCCTGGCCATTCTGGTTGTTGTTGATGCTGCATGCATATACAATATCGAACTTTCCGCTTAGCGGAACGATGGGACCCATTGTTCCATATGTGCCGGGGAAGGAGAGAGGAAGATCGCTTTTATTATATGCCGAAGCCTGGAAGCTATTGTTCAGGCTGAAATTATTACAAACAAACATCCATATTTTATTGGTGCGCAAAAGACTCAGATGGGAATCGTATGTTACGCCCTGAACGACCAGGTTGCTATTGGCGTCATACTGGAAGCTATAGGCAGTGCCATATTGTGAAGAGCCCGGACCAAATACTGAATCCGTACGCGTCATGACCCTGCCTTGTGTGTCATAGCTGAACTGGCTAACCCAATAGCCATCCCTCTCGGGATGGGCAACGGGTATCGAATCGACATAGTCGCCAAAAGTATACTGGGTATCGCGGACGACCTGGCCACCGTTGTTGTAGACGTATTTGGTCCATGTCTCAAAAGTCCCATTGTCATAGGGCCTGATCATTTCCTTTATTTTGCCCTGATTGTTGTATTTGAATACTGCATTGGGGTTCCCGGTGCCTACTGCGGTGTTTTTGACAACGATCGGATCGCCTGCCGCATTGTAGCTAAATGTATAAATGACGGAGGCCGGCTCCTGCCCGTCGGTGGCATGCACTGTGATCTGGCTGATCTGGCAGGGTTTATAATTTTTTTGTTCAGAACCTTTGTAAGAATCGACGGCCTTGTAAGAATCGCTGCCCTTATAGTAATCGACTTCCTTGTGGCAGCTGGCTGAAAGAAGGGCAATAGCGGAGACCATAGTAATGGTGACAGGGGTACAAATTTTCATCATAAACAGGGTTTTTTTTAAGTCTATGCACAATTCATGCCCTGCCAATAAAAATTATTTCTCACGCCGTCCAATTGCTGTCCTGTCAAGCATTATAGAGATGTAACGAGCTAATCAATCATCTAAAAAAATTTGATCTATGGCAGTATCTCAAAGAGTTACGTCTTCACCTACTTTCACAGGAATGGCTGCAGGCAGGCTGATCCGGATAATTTGCTACTGGGTCTTTACCGTCTTTATTGCCTGGGAAATGGCCCTTGGTGCATACTGGGATATGTTTCAGACACCCTATGTGAGGAATGTATTTACCCATCTGCATCTTCCATCGTATTTTCTCATCGTCATGGGTATTTGGAAATTGCCCTGCGCGGTGATATTACTGACCCCCGGAGCCACGCGGATGAAAGAGTGGGCATATGCAGGCGCATTCTTCACTTATTCAGGCGCGGCCGTAATGCATCTATCTGTAGGTGATAACATGGGCGGTTGGGCGGCTCCAGCACTATACGCACTATTCACTGTAGCCTCCTGGATATTGCGACCGCCGTCACGCAGGCTTGCGGCAATGTCCGATGCTGACAATAAGCCGGAAAAATCTCAAAGGGGCAAATTAATCGTTTATTGGATAACCACCGTCCTGATAGCGTTTGTATTGATCTCGGGAGGAATCGTTGAGCTGGCGAATTCGAAAGCAGCTATTGACGGCATGCTCTCCCTGGGCTACCCAGTGTATTTTACCCATCTTCTGGGATACTGGAAGATAGCGGGCGGGATCGTTCTGCTGGCTCCCCGTCTGTCATTGGTCAAGGAATGGGCGTATATTGGTATATTCCTGGATATGACCGGGGCATTCATGACACATATAGTTTGTCACAGTGTAGCGTACCACCTGGTGATCACGGGACTTTTCTCCTTACTTACGGTCCTTTCATGGGCGCTTCGTCCTGCTACACGAAAGATAGAGGGGCCGATATTTTAGAGCGCATCCCCCCTGATCAGCACGATGCGGTCAACAGATGTTTCTTTTAAGTGCAGCATGGATGCTCTTTCGGGATCCTCCCCAAAATCCTCGAAGTCTTTTTCGGAAGGAAAAGTTACCAGGTGGATCTCATAGGGGAGTTCCGTCTCGCCCTGGATAAAGGACGAAGTGTCCGGGCGTATGCGGAGCAGCAGCTGTCCTCTGTAACGGCTGATCAATGGGATGGCAACCTGTTCAAAGGCTTCGAATGTGCGTTCCTGGCCTGGTTTGATATAGACGAGCTGGGTAATGTAGATCATAAGGGTAGTAAAATATATAATAATCCCGGTATCTTTATGCTATGAATAGCAAAAAGAAATTAGTCTTTGGAATTTTCCTTGTGCTCATCGGGATGACAGTGATCTCCTTTGTCCGGCAGACCGAACCATGGACGGCCGAACAGCTGATGGCGCCCGCTGATCTGGCTGCCCGCATTAATAAAACAGGCGCTTCCCAACCGCTGCTGGTTAGTGTCGGTCCCTCGGGTATCATCAAGGGGTCTATCGAGACGGGACCGGCCCGCGACAAGGAAAATCTGGATAAGCTCAGGAAGCTGCTGAAGAAAGAGGATCGTAACCGGGAGGTGGTCATCTATTGTGGATGCTGTCCTTTTGAGCACTGTCCCAATGTCCGGCCGGCGTTTGCCTTGCTGACGGAGATGCACTTTGCGCATGCGAAACTGCTTAATCTTTCCCACAATATTAAAGTCGACTGGATCGACCATGGTTATCCTGTCAAATAAGATGGTTTGAATGGGAACGGAATGCTATTTGCAGTCTTATCCATGTAACCGATTATAACCATCAAAAAGAGACCCTGTGGCAAATGACCCACTGGAAGACCTGTCTGTTTCAAATCTGCGTACTCTGCTCATTTCTGAAATTCAAGACTTTATAAGGGGGCTCGAATTAAAGTCATCCATCGAAAAACTCACCCACAAAAGGGATTATATCCGTCGCCTGATCGAAGTATTATCTATAAAGGAGAATGTCGAATTTGAGGAGATAGTGGGGCGGTATTTTCACAGTTATAAACAAAAGCTTTCCCCATAATGATGAAGCGGGACTGCTTTAAAAAGATGATATAAAGTCTGTATTCAGAATAAGGATAAGGTTTAAAGGCTATGGAGCTGATTAGTAAGCCCGTCATTTATGACGGGCTGTTTTTTTTATATCTATGGCCCGGCAATTGCAATTACTATTATAGGCTTTTAATAGGATATTGGATTTTAGCAACGGCCTGGATTTCTATCTGGGCTTTTTTATTTTCAGTCCTTCGGTCCCAATGAAAAGTACCTCCGGACTGAAAATATTTAATGATGGCCCTTCGGGCAACCGACCTGTGGTCGGTTTTTGTTCAGTCCTTCGGTCCCAATGAAAAGTACCTCCGGACTGAAAATATTTAATGATGGCCCTTCGGACTACCGACCTGCGGTCGGTTTTTTTTCCGGCTGTCCTTTTCCGGACGCGATCAATTCTGCCAGGCTGCCGGAGATATAATATCCCCAGGCATTGGAACAGTCCTTATAGCACTCGATATCCGGAACCAGTCCTACATGTGTAAATTGAAGCCGCGTTTTATTCCCATGAGCAGAGATGTCAAATACTATCCGGGTGTCCGTCCATTCCTGCTTGTTTTGAAGGAAGTTGAGCCGGCTGTCCGTTATAAGCCATACAATCTTTTTGTCCGGAACAACTTCGATCAGTCTTTGTTTTGAATAATGAACGTCACCGAACTGGACGGTGAATTCATCATCGAGCGTTTTTGTTTTGCCCCTGATATCTTCTGTCCACCATTTCGAGACATTACAAACAGCATTGAATACTTCATGTGCCGGCTGGTCGACATCGACGGTGATAATTAGATTTTTGTTGGTCATAATGTATTATGTTTTATTAAACGATGATCATGCCTGTGATCTTTATCCAGATCAAAGCTATTTTTTAAAATAAAAAATTCCAGGGTGTGAAATAGACTTTATAGCGGGCCGAATTGGACAGGCGGATCAGGACTGCTCCAGGATGGGGAATGAGTCGAAGATGTCCGTGATTATTTTTGGAATGGGAGACAATAGTTTCCGTTGCCGGGTATCGATCCATGCGCCGTCCACTGTAATTACGGCACAGCTTTTATTGTCTGAGGAGGTGAACTCATGCTGGATCGTCCAGCGCGAAGCGTCTGCATTACGCCTGGCGAGCCTGCAATGAAGGGTGATCGTATCGGACAAGCGTATCTCCTTTTTGAAAATACATTCTTCACGAAATAATATTGGTCCAAAATGTTGCTCCTGCATTAATCTCAGAGTAAGGCCCAGGCTTTCAATGATCTCTATCCGTTGCTGTGCGCCAAAGTCATAATAGGCGCTGTGCCGCATGTGAAAATTGGGGTCAATATCCGACCAGCGAATAGAAATGATCTTGCTGAACGAGGTCATGCTTTATTATTTAAAATTCCTTCTATTGACTAAAAATAAGGAAAGCCCCGCGTAAATGCGAGGCTTTCTGTCAATATTACTGCAGGATCAACGGCCGTCCTGGTAGAGGCGGAAATACAGTGCTTTTCTCAGTGAGACATAGGCTGCTTTCAAGTCGGCTTCGGCCTGTGCCTTATGACCGCCAAAATCATCGGGGGCATTGTGCAAAGCCTGCATGGACTTTTCGATGTCATGCATGGCCCTTGCTACATTGGGGTGTTTTCCCTCCTCTGCCCTCATCAATTGTGCCTCGTTGGGGGCCGGTGGCCGGCTGCCAATGATCACATCAATACTAATTACCTTTTGTGCATGTGAGACGGATGCGGCGAGCATCAGGATGCAGGAGAAGATCAGAACTTTTTTCATAATTTTTCAAATTGTTAAATAATTGGATTTTGCCTTCGACGGGAACCCTAAGAGAACGTTTAATTCTTTAGAAAAATTAATACAAGTGTCTATCCATTTGTTATTGAATGGTTAATGACGAGCGTTGGCCAATCCGGCGAAGACATTGCGTTCCGAGTGAGCAGGCTCTTCGACCTGCGCCGGCGAAGACCTATTGTTTGCGGTGGATCTTCATTACCTGTCTGCCATTTTCGTATATGACCAATGTATCGGTATCAGGAAATTCCATCTGTACGTCGTATCCGTCCAAAAAGAACCTGGTCCCGGACTCGGGGAATAATACGGCCGTGGGCGCTCCATCGCCAGAGACTTTTAAGGCATTGCCCTCTTTTTCGACCTTCAGCAGCTTGCCATTGCTTTGCTCATACACGCCTGCGTAACGTTGGAGGGTGGCATCAGACAGCTGGACCCTTATATGTTCGGTAGCCCCTTTATTCATCATAGCCAGGATCTGCGCGCCGTAAGGCAGCGCTCTTTTAATGACCTTGTCGGAAATGAACATGCCATTGTCTCCATTGGTCATGACTACGACGCCGGAGCCCGACACTGGCAAGAAGATAGCCATGGTGCGTACGCCGACATCCGAGCCGCCATGCTCGAGTGCGTACTCGCGATTGGGCAGGCCTTTTACCAATCCCCATCCCAGGCCACGATAATAGTTCTCCTTGATCCTGACCTGCGGGCTTGTCATGTCGGAAAACAGGCTGTCGGAGAGGCCGGCGCCCTTCATCGTATATATACCCAGGCGACAATAATCTTCCACTGTAGTGATCAGGTCGTCGGCAGCGCTGACGGATGTCTGGATGGAGACGGGATAGCGGCGACCCTGGCCGTCATGCCATTGAGCAAAGCGGGTGGTATCCAGGTTTCTGGTCCAATAGCGGGTATCCTTCATGTGCAGGGGAGTCGTCAGGATGGAATCGAGGAGCACATCCAGCGTCCGGTGAAATTTTTGTTCGAGCGCACGACGCAGGTATTCGAACCCTTCTCCGGAATAGCCGAATTTTGTTCCGGGCTCAAAAAGGAAACGGAGGCTGGTCCCGCCATTGTCCGTGCGCCAGTTGGGAAAGCCGGACTGATGGCTCAATACCAGGCGGGTAGTGAGCTTATCCAGGTAGGGGTCATTTCGGATGTCCGGGTCGATCCAATAATGAGACAGGGGTTCGTCCAGGCTCCATTTTCCTGCCTGTACCAGTTTTAAGGTAAGCATAGCTGTCACCGGCTTGGTTTGAGAAGCTATGTTGAAAAGGGTATTGGGAGGGGCGGGGCGGCCGGTCTGCAGCTGGCCGAAAACTTTTACCCATTTGATCTTTCCATGTTCGATCAGTCCCACTCCTACACAGGGCACATGGTTCGCGGCCATCCAGGCGGGGACATCTTTGAGCAGAGATGCTTGCAGGGTATCTTTCTGGGCCAGGGCTGGGTGGATGGTGAGGAGGGCTATTGTAATAAAAAGCAGTAAATATCTCATATTAATTTCTAAACTGAATCAAGATTATATAGCATATCTGCTATTGTCTGTAAGTCTTGCCATTCTTCCGGGCAGGTATGCCATTTGTATATGGTTTTAACATCGTCCACACCGATGGTCAAAGTATAGTTACTTCCATCAAGTGCAAAAAATTTAAGCGTGTCAATACGCGGTGCTATTGAGAGTCCTTTTATCAACAAGATCAATTTTTCTATCCTGGAAATATCTGCTTCCCCGTTTTCGTATTTTATAGCAGGTTGAGGAGTGTGGTGGAAATATTTTAAGCTTTCGGTGACACTGAAATCATACGTTTCAGTGGTCTTAAGCCAGGTGGTCCTGAACCAGTTTACGTTTTTGTCTTTCCAATTCAGCTGAACCAGGACAGGATTGTCAAAGGATGGTTCAAACAGCGCCTGGATGTAGGAGCGCCGTGTATTTATCTGCTGCCCCTTTCTGACCAGTTCCATGGCGGCTAAGCTAAATTTGTTCCAGGGTTCATTATTCATGTAGAGGAGATATCACAAGATAAGGCTAATTATTGGAAGAAGGTCCGGCCTGGATTAGGCTGGTCAGGAATTCTTTTGCTTTATAGCTCTCCGACTTGAAACCAATGGTCATCAAAGCATATCCAAAGATGAACATCTCAAACGGGATCAAAGAGGGCAGTGCGTCGGAGGTGATCTAGAGGTGATCTATAAAGACAAGCGTAACTATAGGCATGCGCACCCGAATATGGACGAAAGTCCTGTCTTTATCGGTGGTATAGCGACCTATGATGGTGGGAGCAAAAGAGTTTCGGTAGCGGATGATCTGTTGGATCTTAAAGCCTGCTTCGCTCACCTTGCCCTGAAAGGGTTTGGTCTCATGGCTCCTGATATAGCTCCAGCTTCGTTTTGGCTCCAGGTGATCCAACATTCGCTGGCAAACCTGTTCAACGGGCATGGAGGTGGATAGGGTGTATTGCTCAAATGGGATCAGGAGGGATTCAATCCTTCTCATCTTTCACTGTCTTGGTGTCGCAGGCATAGCCAAAGAGGCATCTTTCCTTTATTATAGCTGCTACTTCCGCCGGGACATATTCCTCCCATCCGTCTGCTCCCTGTTTGATCAGGTGCAGGACCTTGTCCGTATCGACATGGAGATTGTCCTCCGAAAAATGCCGGATGTCCTCGATCTTGTTGTTGGCGATGAGATACCGGTACAGATCGACCAGCAAGGGGGGAGGGTTGAATCGAAGACAGTTCCAGATGATACCATCACGTAACGTGGGGTAGATAAAGAGCTTTACTTTCCGGCTGAACAGGGTGGCAAAGGCTTCGAGAATGCCGCCGGGCAGGTCCTGGTAGTGGTCCTGGAATATATATTCGAGATTGGGATAACCCATTACCACTCCCATCTTCAGCTTGGTGATCTTTGACAGGTATGCTACCAGCTTGTAATATTCGTGGAAGTCGGAGATCAGCACGGTTTGTCCCAGGGCGCAAAGGATGTCAACCCTGTCGAGAAAGTCCTTTTCGTCTATCTCCGCCGTGGGGTCGGCATCCCGTTCTTTCAATGCCTGGAGGGTCAGCTCCGTGATCACCACGACATTGTCCTTGTCCACGTCTGTCTCCTGCACGAATTGCTTGACACCATTGTTTAGCATATCCATGTGTACGTTGATGACGGGGCGGAACCTTCCGCGCACCACCGCGACATGTTTCTTATACAGGATCTCAGAAGGCTGCATATTCTTTCCGTCCGGGCCAAAAAGGGCTGCATCGGAAAAGCCGTATTTTACCAGGTGCAGGCTCATCAGCCTGTTATCGACGTTCTTGAACCCGGGCCCTTCAAATCGGATCATGTCTATCTGCATTGCATCCTTTGTCAGGTTGTCCATCAGCGACAGGAGAAAGATATTGGGATGGGTATGATAATAAAAACAGGCATAGATCAGGTTGACGCCCAACACACCGACAGCATTCTGCTGTAGAATGCCGTCGTTATCCAGCAGCTTCACATGGATGATCACGTCATTGTATTCACCGTTGGGCTCCAACTGGAAGCGAACGCCCATCCAGCCATGTCCTTCATTCGTCTTATGATAATTGAGGGCCGACATGGTATCGGCAAAGGAAAAAAAGGTTGTTTTATCGCCGCGGCTCTCGGCGAGGCGCTCGATCAGCAGGCCATATTCCTTTTCCTGCATTGCCAGCAACCTTGCTTCGCTGACATAACGCCGGCTTTTTTGCGCCCCGTAGATTGCATCGGAAAAGGTCATGTCATAGGCGGACATCGTCTTGGCAATGGTGCCGGAAGAGGCCCCTGCCTTGAAAAAATTGGCTGCAACATCCTGTCCGGCGCCAATCTCAGCGAATGAGCCGTAAATTTGGGGATCGAGATTAATGGCAAGCGCTTTCTGTTTGGTTCCTAAATCCTTATTGTGAGTAACGCTCATAGAATTTGTCATTTATATATACCGCAGCCATAATCAACATTTATGAGCAGAAAAGACGCACAAAGTTACGACTTCCCGCCTTGATCGAAAAATAGTTTATCGTCAATTCTTTTTTTCTGCCGGAGATGATGCCGCATATGCATTTCAGCAAACTGGAGCCATTCCAGCGCATTGAAGAACTGGAATCCCGGATGCTGGGTCTTGCCCGTGGAGACGGATGGGTCGGAGGCAAAATACAGCTGGTTGACTTTATCCTTTATGGATGTCAGCCCTTCCTGCAGCTCCTCCCTTGTTTCCGGCTGCCGCATACTGACACCCGTGGAGGGGCCAGTGAGCTGCATATCGGGGAATTCATTGATCCGGAACATGGCTTTGGCATGCTCATGCATTTCTTTTTCGCTATTAGCATCAGTGAGCAGGCAGATCCTTACCTGCTCCACAAACCAGGTGGTATCCTCTATGATATGTATATATACCTGTCCCAGGGACCAGGAGCCGGTCAGGGGCTGCTGGCAAAGCATTTCCAGGGTATAATTGTCCAGGGCGCCGATCCATTTTTCGATGGTCTCATTAAAGCGATCCAGTATGATATGAGCCTTGTTGGGTTCCATGAATTCCGGCGGTGGGTTAACCTAATAACGGTGAGAAACAACGATTTATTACTGTCACCGGTCGGGGAAGTTTAGGGAAAACCTATACATGCGCAGCTGATCTTTCTTTTTTTTCGATGTTCCTGGCGATCTTTCGCGCATCCAGTCCAATCTCCCGGATCTGACCTGTCGGACTGACCCAGTAGCCACAAAAGTACAGGCCATCCTTTCCAAAAAACCGTTGTTTATCGACGCCGACCTTCAAATCCAGGAAACGCTCCTGATCCACTTCCAGGAATTCCGCATAGTCACGGTAATACCCCCCGAATTGCCAAAGCCTACTACCAATACCTGCTGTCCCGAAAAGCCCTGTCCGGCCCTGTAATCATAGCTGTGCAGTATCCTGCCCGGGAAGGTCTCCATTCCTTTGAGCTGAACGGGTTTTGGCCGGCCATAGGCGCCTGTGGCCATGATCAGGTGCTTCGACCGGAATGTCTGTTCATTGGTGGTCGTGATCCAATAATCTCCCTCTCTTCTAACAGACCTGGCCTCCGTATTGAAAAGAGGATTGATATTAAATTCCCGTTGATAGTCTTCCAGGTATTCGATGATCTGTAGCCTGGAGGGATACCGGGGATAATTGCCGGCCATTTCTTTATACGGCAGCTGGGAGAATCTTTTGCAGGTGTGCAGGTGCAGACGATGATAATGATTATGCCAGGGGCTGGCTATCTGTCCCTGCTTCTCTATGATGACGTATTCAATATTTTTTTTCTGCAGGCAGGCAGCGGAAGCCAAACCCGGGATGCTTGCTCCGACGATGAGAGTGTTCGTATTCATTTTGCATTCCTGACCTTTGTCACCTCTTCCGTGGCGATGGGGCTGTATGTCTTATTAAACCGGCCTTTGACATAGGTGAGTATCGAGGCCACCGCATGATCATCGAGCAGGGCGCCATGGGCTGGCATAACTCCATTATATGTCTTTCCACTCACCTGTATATTACCTTGCAGACCTTGTAAGAGAACCCTGATCAGCCTGCCTTTGTCCCCCGTGACCCATTCGGAGCCGACCAGCGGAGGATAGCGGCTTTCATCTCCCCTGCCATCCCGCTGGTGACAGGTCGCGCAATACGAATTATATAAGATCAGCCCTTCCATTTCACCTCCCTGACCCAGGTTGTCCTTTACTGAATCCGGTGTTTTTATATAAGTGCGGGATTTTCGCTGCTCCATCGACATCAGCTGTGCCGTTCCGAAGTGTGCTCTGTCACCCTTGTACATGATCCGCCATATCTTACCTTTATTCGACTCGGAAAGGTAGAGTGATCCATCGGGGCCTTCGGCAAGGCCCATAGGCCGGTATTTTGCATCATGCGTATTGACCACCGTGTCCACTCCCGTAAAACCATCGGCGAAGACCTCCCACTTACCTGTAGGGACGCCATTCTCAAAGGGCACAAAGGCCACGAAATAGCCGGCCTGGGGATAGGGGCTGCGATCCGTCGATCCGTGGAATGCTACGAAAACGCCTTGCTTGTATCGTTCAGGGAACTGATCTCCCCTGTAGAACAGCATGTCCATCGGCGCCCAATGTCCCGGAAAGCCGAGTATGGGCTTATCAAAAGCGGCGGCCTTGCCTACCATCTTCCCGTCCCCACCATAGGCGGGTTGCAGTACGTTCTTACCCTGTATCTGGTCATAGTAGGCATAGGGCCAACCGTAGTCGCCGTGTTCTCTGACCTTTAACAGCGGTTCCGATGGGAGTACGGCCGCCTGCCAGGAAGAATAAACCGTGGGGTAGCGGGTATGAAAATTATCAATGCCATTCATCACAGCATACAGGCTGTTGTCCAGGGGACTCCAGGCCATACCCAGTACGCTCCGGATGCCGGTGGCATATTTGTATCCGTCCTTTTGTGTCTGCCCTATCCTGTCAGCGCTGAATCTCCATATACCTGCATGGGTAGCAAGGTCGGGGGAGGGATCCAGCCCTTTGCCGTTGGGGACACCGGCAGGGCTCGCCTTGACCATATCCTGTCCCCCATCATTGGGGGCGCCGAAAGGGACATACATATTTCCCTCGTTGTCGAAGGCCAGGGTCTTATGCGAATGCCAGTGCTTAAACAGGTCGGGGTCGTCGTCGGTGAGGATCACTTCCGTCGGGCCTGTTGGGATAAGCTCACCCGGGGTCAGCTTGTTGCGTAAAACATATTTTACCGTGGTGGTATACAGATAGCCGTCATGGATGGAAATGCCTGCGGGAAGACCTCCTTCGTCCTTGTAATCCCCGAAGTAAGTGATGATATCTGCCTTGCCGTCGCCCGTGGCATCCCTCAGCGCCACTGTTCCTCCCTGGCCATGCATGATGTCGTTGTAAGAGAGTTTGACATAGATGTCGCCGTTGTTATTCACGGTGATGTGCCTTGCCCGGCCAATGCTGTCGGCAACGACCACTGCCTGGAAGCCATCCGGAAGCAGCAGGCCCCCATTGTCCTTGTCACCGGACGGCAGACCTGGCCGCTGATGCGTGCAGCTTTGCAGAAGCGCGGCCGAAAACAGAAGAACGAGGACAGGGTTAGACATATGCTGAAAATAATAAATTTATCGGGAAAATGGTACCCTTCTATAAAAGTGACGGCATGCGACGGATTGTAACTATTGTTTTGACCTTATTTTGACCAGCAGCAGCAATCCCGCCAGGTCCCAGAGAAAATGGAAAATGATGGCCACTTTGATATTCCGGTACTTCCAATAGTAAATCGCCAATCCCAGTCCAATGAGGAAAGGGTCGATTACATTCTTTATCGTACCGTACCTGAAATGGGCTAAACCGAAGATCAACGAGGAAATAAAAATGGCCCAGTATGGATTCTTAAAGATCAGTTCCAGCCTTGGCTGCAGATAACCTCTAAAAATGAGCTCTTCCGTGACGCCAGCCGTCAATGCTGTATAGACAAGCAGGAACTTATTGGTCCGGAGGAAATCGACGATCCTGTGCAACACTTTGCTGGGTTCCTCATGCGTCAGGGGAGAAATGAAAACATTGATACAGACGACGCTTATCAATATAACAAAGAACAAGGAAAATACATGCGATATATGCGTGGCTACGGAATACCTGTTTTCCTGCCAGATAAGCAGCGGCTGTTTTTCTTTCTTTATCGCATAAACCCAAAGCACAGCTGCGAACAGCCAATAAAAAGTCCTTTCAATGAAATAGGCAACATCGGGGTGATCTGTCGCAATGGGCCGGAGGAGCGGGGTATCGAGGCCCGTTGCCAATATAAGCAATAGGAGGATGGTTAATAAGATGCCTCCGAGGACAGCAGACGATCTTGCTTTGGCAGATGAAACTGACATGGTTTAAAATTTATACAGATCGCCGTTCAGGTATTTCAGCCCTGAGTCGACAATGATGGTGACGATCTTCTTACCCGGACCCGATGCCATCCAATTTGTGGGTTCCCGATATATCGCCTCCTGATAATGCCCGTACATGCAGGGGTTCGATGGGAATACAGCGAATGCCGGGGATCTTTTCTTTGAGGTATTCAGCGTTGCCTGAAAAAGACCCTCCCGTGCCTACTCCTGTGATGAATTCGTCGATATCTGTTCCCAGTACGTCGATAATCTCTTTCGCCATCTGGTGATAAGCGTTCCTGTTGTCGATGTTATTGAACTGGTCCGTCCAGAATGTATTGGGCGCTTTACTCAGCTCTCTTGCCCGGGCTATCATGTCATCGATCAATTTGGCGGTGATGCCTTTTTCGCTGTGGATAAGCTCCAGTCCGGCCCCGAATATACGCATCGTCTGCAGCTTCTCTTTGGCAAATGCTTCCGAGGATACGAAGTGCGCGCGGTAGCCTTTTTTGGCGCATACCATGGCCAGCGAGCCGCCGGTGCTCCCACCTGTGTATTCCACGACTGTGCCTCCCGTCCGAAGCTGCCCTCTTTTCCCGGCGCCTTCGATCATGGCCAGGGCCATTCTGTCCTTCATGCTGCCTGTGGGGTTGGCGCCCTCATATTTTACGTAGATGTCCGCGCAGTTTGGTTCCGAGAGCCGCTCCAACTTCAATAAGGGGGTATTTCCTATTGCCGCCATATTATAGTGATTTTATCATCCAGTCCACCAGCTCTTTCTTGTTGATGAGGTTCCAGGTAGTGGATTGTCTTCGCATGCCATTCTTTAAAGGCCCGGTGAGGCTGCTGCTGTATACGATGAGCGACGCAGTTTTATTCCCTGCCAGCACCTGTTCGTTGATAAAACCCGACATGTCTGGATAATTACTGTCATATATGCCTTTACCCTGGGCAGAGAACCAATACCGGATGTCGGCATATGTATATGCCCGGATTGCCAGGTCCTTATACAATTTCGGCTTTTCCATTTTTGTATCAAAGTAGCTGTAGGGGGAGAAGTCGATGAATTTCCGGATGTTGGTGGCCGGCGTGGCGTTTATATGCCGGGCAAAGAGATAGGTTATAAAATTACCTTCAAAGTCGCCGGTGTGATCCCGTACCTGTTTCTGACATTCATACCATTGCCGGACCCAGTCGATGGCGCTCTCGCAAAGCACGACTCCCTTTATGGAGGGATTGAATACGGACCTTCCTTTCTTACAGTATTCGATATATTTTAAAGCGCGATGGCCTGCCATCATGGCGCCTACCAGAAAGATATTTTTATTGGGCAGGTGATAGCTGGAAAAAACCTGTTTTATCAGTGAATCCGCATAAACGAGCGAGCTTTCCGAGAAATAGAGATCAACGGGGATGCCCGTCGAGATATACAAGGTTGCCAGTCCCCGGGTATTGGCCGGCTGATGGATATTGGAGGTGTCGGAAAGATTGGGCTTATCGTCTCCCAGGATAAGCACCGTGCCGGAGACTTCACTGCCGCCGTCAGGCAAAATAAGCGTATATCCCCTGTGGGTGGGCGGTAGGATCTCATTACTGCCCGGACCGTAGTGTACGGTGTCTTTCGACAGCGTATAGTCCTGATACATTTTTTGAGCATGGCCATGGCCAGCCAGGAGCAGGGCCGGAATGACGAATGATACTATTTTCATGATCGAGGTTAACCCATTGAAAATACATCCTTTTCCGGGGAAATTAAAACTGTGTTTTTACGGATGCGAAGGGGGACGGGTGTCGACATGGTACCAGCCAGGTGCGTTTATGGGAAACTGACAATAGCCGGTGGGATGCTGTCGTAAGAGGCTGTCCGGGAAGGGAGGATACCGCCGGAAGCCATATTCGTCTATGAAGCGGTAGATGTCATCTATGTCCGCATCCGACAAGTGCGGGAAGGGGGGCATGGGGGTCTGATTGAATTCGTTATAAATGGCGTTGGCGTATTGATCTCCGGCGGCTCTTAGTTTTTCATTGTCCCTGGTAAATGCGCGTAGCCATTGGCGATCGTGCCGTTGGGTGGCATAGTGCAACGGATCTGGTTCGTAGGCACGTTGCAGGTTATGACATGCAGTGCAGGTGTTGGAGAACAATTCCTTGCCGTGGAAAAACTCGACCGTTGGAGGATACCTGAAGGTGGGCTGCGGGTCCTTCCAGAAGCGGAGGTGGCCATCTGGGTCCGAGGTTCCTTTGTACAACCATTTGTTTTGTGCGGGAGTGGAGGCCGGCAGGGCGATATATATGGCATCGGAGAATGTCACCGGTTGGCCTTTGACGGCTTCTAAATCGATAAAGTCTTCGTTTTGGCGGATAATGAGGCGGATCCTTTTGGCGTCGCCGGCTGTCAGGGCACGGGAAGATATATGGATGAGCGCTCCATTGGGCGTATGAAGAATGGTGTCCCGGGCGGTGTCGACCTCGACGGGGAAGGGAGGCAGGTCTTCCGGCCGGGGTTGATTGCAGCAGCAAAGGGTGAAGAGAAGGATCGTCAGGAGACAGCGGCCGGTCATTACTTGCTGGATGGTTGAGTGGTCATCCGCCGGATACGCCAGCCTCCTTCCTTTTTTATCCAGACCCATTGAGCATGATAGCTGCCTTTGACATGAAAGGTATCTTTTTCATTGATCACGCCGGACTGTTGATAATGTCCGCTCTGAAAGGCCGTATCTCCTGTCATGGTCAGCGAGTCGGTGCTGGAGGTGACTTCCAATACTCTTACGTTCTTAAAGGAGGAAAGAAAGCGGCGGATAGAATCCCTGCCATGTGCGATCCCACCCAGATCGCCATCTGCCGTGTATAATAATGCAATGCTGTCTGCATCCATTTTCTGGATCAGCCTGTCGTAATGCTGCATGGCGTCCTGCACTTCCTGCTGGCGGTGTACATAGCTGACGCAGGAGGTCAGAAAAAGCAGCACGAATAAGTAGACTTTTTTCATATCGAGGCTTTATTTGGAATAAAACTAGTGAAATTCCACTAACATTCCTTTAACAATATCAGGCTGAAATGCTGGACAGGATGGTATCTGCGCCCCTTTTGAGCAAATAATTCTACAGAAGTTTCTGTATAAAATACCATTGTATGCAATGGCATCCGATTTGATCTGTACACCGGTATAGTCTTTCACTAAACGTGATTTTTATGCGAAATAAGAATAAGATAACCCGAGTGTTGCTAATAGCCGCTGTCTCCATGGGAGCGCTGGCGGCGTGTACGGATCAGGGCGATAAGACGAGTGACAGGTCCCCTATGATCACGGATACAACTGCAACCGCCAGGAGCAGTACCAGCGAATATGCAACAAAGAAAGCTTCTTCTTCCAGCACCACCGTTGCTAAAAGAAAGGCCCGGACCACGATATCCACTCCTGCAGCGAATGAAGATAGAATGGTGAGGGATAAAGAAGGCGTCTATAACAAGGCGCAGGTAATGCCCCAGTTCCCTGGTGGGCAAAAAGCGCTGGCTACCTATGTAAACAATCATGTGGAATATCCACAGCAGGCCATTGACAATAATACAACGGGTACGGTAATGGTATCTTTTGTTGTAGATGAGAGAGGTAAGATAAAGGACGCCCATGTTATAGGCAGTCAAATGCCCAAGGACGGCCTGGATCAGGAGGCATTACGAGTAGTCAATAATATGCCTGACTGGAGACCCGGTAAGGTAAGAGGTAAGAATGTAAAAACAAGATTGGAGCTTCCGATCAACTTCCAACTGGAAGCGTGATCGGCTTTGGTTATGTACAACGCGAGGCCATGAGTAGTCTTACTCATGGCTTTTTGCTTGTCCTGCGCGGAACAGTTCGTTCAGCTGTGCGTAGGGCGTTGCTGTCTGTATATAAGAAAAGCTGCCTTTTTGAGATATCTCATCCGTTGCGCGAATAAGGCCTCCATAGGCCGCCCTGGCCAGGGAGGACCCGATGCTGATTCTTTTGACGCCCATTTCTTCCAGCTCCTTTACCGTGAGGTTACCAAGGGATAACACATTTACAGGTTTAGGCGCCACGGCCTTAACAACGGCCGTGATCTCTTCCCTCGTCTTCAATCCGGGAGCGAACAGAACGTCTGCGCCGGCTTCGGCAAAAGCTGTCAGGCGACGAATGGTATCGGGAAGATCGGGGCGGCCGTGGAGGAAGTTTTCCGCCCTGGCTGTCAGGATGAAGGGAAAGGGGAGGCTGCGGGCTGCCTGCACGGCTGCCTGGACCCGCTGTACAGATAATTCAAATGAGTAGATAGGATCGTCCTCCCGCCCTGTGGCGTCTTCGATGGATCCGCCTACGGCGCCTGCCCCTGCCGCCATCAGGATAGTTTGTGCGCAGTATTCCGGATCGTCGCCATACCCATTCTCAAGATCGGCTGACAGCGGCAGAGAGGTAGCTGCCGCGATGGATCGCACATTTTCCAGCGCTTCGTCACGGGTGACTACTCCATCCCCATCGGGTTTGCCGATGGAAAAGGACATACCTGCGCTGGTGGTGGCCAGCGCCTTGAATCCCCTGTTTGCCAGAATCTTAGCCGAGCCGGCGTCCCAGGGATTGGGTATGACGAAAATACCCGGTCCGGCATGTAATTGAAAAAAAGCGGCCGCCCGGGCGGCCTGGGAAGGAAGTGTCATATGATAAGAATGATATTTTTTACAATTTAGAAAATACTCCTGACATAGGGTTGACAGTACCTGATCGTTCCTTTGTAAGGAGAACAAAAGTGTATGAGCAATAACTTTCATAAGGACGATGATCAGCCGGCTGCCCGGAGTGCACAGTTCTGGGCTTTCTCTGTCGAGGAGGCGGGTGGGTGTCCGGAAATGTCGCTGGAGCTCCTGTCTACCTCCTCCGCAGCCTGGGCATGGTTGTTCTTTTGCGGGAAAGAGGTTGACCATTCTATCATCGAACAGTATCCATTGCCAATACTCTGATCATGGATCGTCCGCCCAGCAGGATTTTTGCCTTGTGCGGGATCAGAGGGTCAAATCTGTCGGGGGTGAAAAATAACACCAACAGGACCAGCAGCGGATATAACGCAAATACGAAGGTGGTGACCCAGATCCCGGAAGGCAGCAACCAACCGGGGGTCTCAGCCATCCATACCAGGTCATACGTTATAAAGGGGCCGATGAGCAGGATAAACAGCAACAGAAAGAAGTGATTTCGGCTCAGGAGCAGGTGCCCCTTATTCAAGGCCATCAGCAGACGGGCTTCTTCCTCCAATTCGCGCAGCTCCTCTTTATAAAAGCTCCGGATAGTGGTTGCATAGAACTGTGTGAAGTCTCCGCCTTCTTCCAGGTGGTTCTCGATGAGGATGCAGATATGATCCAGCAGATTCATACGCATGCTTTCCGTCTCGATGCCCCGCTGGCGGAGGTCGGTGAGTATAAGATCTATCTGTTGGTCATTGAGCTGATACATCAGGCCATTTTTGGTTTTATTTCCAATAAGGCGATCATCGTATCCATAAAGTTGGTCAGTTCCTTCAGTTTTTCACGGGTGGCTGCTTTGCCGGTGGGGCTCAGGCTATAATATTTCCTTATCCTCTTTCCTATGTACTCTACTTCCGTCGTCACCAGTCCATCAGCTTCCAGCGCGTGCAATGTCGGGTATAGAGCTCCTTCCGTGATCTGTATCTTGTCACGTGTCAGCTCTTTTACCCTCTGGGTAATCTCATAGCCATACATTTTTTTATTGTCGGCCAGGAGCTTCATCACGATAGTCTTTAATGTACCCTTTAACAATTCCGATGAATAGGTCATGGTGAAAGAATTCGTACAACGAATATACATACAATAGTTCACTCCGTCCTGAACACCTTGTTCAGGATATGATTGGTGTGTTTCAGCGTGGTGGTGAGCTCTTCGGCCTTCTCTGTACTGATAGGCTGGGATTGTTTGGGTTGTTCTTCCTCGCGGGGGCCCTTACCCCATTCCATCACTCCATATAAAAAGAAGATGCCTACTTCCGTGAGCAGTCCTGACGTCAGGGCGATGCTGCCGTAGTCCTTATGTTCCAGCTTGGCCCAGGCGCCGAATATTACCACGGCTGCTGCAAAAGAATACACGGTGTTGATCAGTTTTTCAAGACGCATAATTGTGTGTTTTAGCGTAGAGGTTCATTGCATAGGACAAATATACATAAGAATTAGATGTATTTTGAATAAAATTTTTTGAGGGGCGGAGGCGGCGGATCTATTTCTCCGCCAGCGCTGTGAGTCCCGTGATCATATACGACTGATTAACAAAATTTTGAGGTTTACGGTCGTGTTTGTACAGCCATGTGATGGCTCTTTTTATGAAGAAGGAATAGAGTATTCTTCTTATTTTATTGGAGAGTCCGGACCTGTTGAGCCACAGGGCGAGCATCTGTCCCAGGCTCGCATTCCAGCCGCCCAATGCCTTTACCTGTATATTATTATAGCCCGCATTGAACAGGTGTTTTTCGAGAGAAAAAGGCGTATATCTGTATTCGTCATAGGGCATATCATGCAGTGGCCATAAAAAAGGCACTGTGATGAACAGGTGTCCTCCTTTACGCAATACCCGCCAGGTTTCTTTTAACAGCCTGGCCGGATCAAAGCAATGTTCCAGCACTTCCGTCAGCATTACGGAATCCATGCATCCTGCGGTAAGGGGAATGGTCCTGCCATCCCAAAGCAAGTCGGGCCTTGTCGCAGAATAGGTGTCGGCCACGGGTATATCCAAGTCCAGCCCCACATATTTTTCCGTATGTCCCTGTGGCTGTAGCAATATTTCCCTGTAAGGCATCTTTCCGCATCCTACATCCAGTAAAATGCCCGTGAGGTATTGCCGATGTTCCCGTATGGCATCCAGAATGGAAGTCCGCGCGTAGTACCTGTCGATGGAGCCTAAGCTAAAATCAGGCAAAAGATAATCTTTAACAGATGGGGCATGCATCGGATTATTTTTTCTTTATATCCAACTACTGTGCCAAGCTAAAAGTCCACCCAGCAGGCCTGCCATGAGGGTATTGAGGAAGTTGACCATGTCATTGCCAATCCAGCCCTTTCTTTCCAGGGAGGCGCCCAATATGGAATCCATGAGATTGCCGATAGTGCCTGATAATACAATGATCCAAAACCCGCTGTTCCAACCATGTCCCGCTGCGTACAGCAGGGCGATGATCGAGGAGCCGGCCACTCCGATGAGAGCGCCTTCCAGGCTAACGACACCGTCAAGGCCCCGCTGGTCACGTCTTCCTGTCAATACATTATAATAGCGGCGACCATACACCATACCCAGCTCGGAGCTCAGGGTATCTGCCGTTGCCGAAGAAAGACTTGCCGCCATCAATATTTCCAGCCCCTGCCGCTGCTCCGGGAGATAGATAATACCCAGGCCCGCGAGGGCGGCGACTCCTCCATTGGCCAGCACCTGACCTGTAGTACGGGTCGACTGGGCTGCGGCGCCCTTTTGATTGTCGGCGCGAGGTTCGTCGTCAGACGGGCGGGCTTTAGCATGCCAGCTGGTGGCAGCCGTGCCCAGGATGAAGAAGGTGGCCAGCATCAATATGCCTGTGTAGCCTCCGCCTGTGTATACCAGCCAGCCAGCCACTCCACCAGCCAACGCTGCGGGAATGGTCAGCTTCTTCCACCGGATGCTGGCGGCTACGCCTACTACCAATAATAACAATACGATAATATCTCCTGCCAGATGCATGTGTTGGAAAACCCGCCATTTAGGAAGGCGGACAAAGATAACCTATTCAGATCCGCGGATCCGGAATAATGTCCGGCAGGACTTCCGCATGGCAGCCCAGCTCCTTTAACAGCCCGATGACGCGTCGTGATTCTACAGATCCTGTGACGGATAGCACTCGCAGGATCCGGTCGCAATCTTCGAGGTCAAAATTTGCCCTGTAGCCTGTAAAAGCCGCGTGTATCCGCTCGAGCAGCCTTTGCGCATCCCGCTGGCCCTTTACATCGGTGATAAAGACTTCCACCATGCCTGTAAGTTACAGTCAATCGCCTTTTTATACAGGGGGGTATTATGACATATTAAGGGTTTATCGTGACATTTTTCCCTTCCAGATAAGCGGGCAGCATATCGCCGACGATAGCAGTCCAGCCTGCGACAAAGTTTTCTTTTCTAAAGTCGGCTATATCCGGGAATGTTTCGAGCCCTTCGTGTGTGAGCTTTAACCTTGTCTTATTCCCTTCTGCAAACAATTCGAAGGTGACGAAGGACAGCCCTTCATACCCCTTGTACGTCCAGCTGTATTTCAGCTTGCGACCTGTCACCACCTCCGTCACCTTACAAAGATGAAGATATATACGGCCTTCATTATTACCCTCGAACTGGAATTCAAAACCTACTTCGGGCTTGAAGTCGCTGACATCAAAATACCATTGCTTCATTTCATTCTTGTCGCTGATGGCCTTCCAGACCCTTTCTATGGGCGCTCCGTAAACACGCTCGATGACAAATGGCTCGTTGTTCATGTTCTGTAATTTTTGGTGAGAGCAATATTGTTTGCTTATATGTAACTGATCGGTTACAAATTTATAGGATCCCGCCGGCTTATGCAAAATTTTTTTATTTATTGCGGTATTTTTTGGCTGTAACATCGGCGGTCCTGTCTGCGTCTTAACAGTATTTTAAAAGAAGAGAGTGGGATTTTATTGTATTTTGTTCTGCTCTCAACAGGATACCCTATCAAAATATATTCCGTCCTGTGCGTCCAGCCCCTATGCAACATTTGCCTTTTTGCTGTGTCTTTATCGAACCGGGGAACCTGTCCCCGGTATATGAATAATAATCACTAAACGCATGCCCATGTGTTTTAAAGCCTCTATGATCATTATCCATCGTCCCTTTAGGGCTGTACAAGAAGAAATGTTGTTGAGTCACTTGAATTTCAATGATCTGGAGTTTCGGGAGACCACGACAATGGAGAATTGTATCTATCCGGGGGATAAATCCATCGGCATTGGCTATTACAATGACAATATCATCATATGTGAGGACTATCTCCTTACCAGCCACCTGGAGGTCACGGACGATCCATGTGGTCTTGCCGGATATGAAGAGGTTCTTTCGAATGTTTTTCCAGACTCGGAGATATTGACGGTGGCCTGCCATGCCAGTGTCAATTATCATTTGTATTCTCTTGTGAAGAATGGAGAGAAGCTGCGCTTTAAAAGAGTGATCGCCTCCAGTCCCATCCTGGAATATGGCGACAGGCTGTCGGAGGAAGAGGTCATCTATGCGGAATCCCGTGTCATCGAAGGGAAAAGGCTGTTCGACGCCCGTGGGAAGGACGATCATCATAATCATGCCATTACCGAAGACCAGCTGATGGAGGATTTTGCGTTCGGGGTTGCCAAGAGACATTTGGGGGTAAAGATCTCTTCCGGAGAAGAAAATGCGTTGATGGTGGGGACGCCATTCAAAAAATTTGTAAAAGCTCCGCCTATGCCATTGAAATCCGCCACGACCCTTCGGAGCTGGTGGAAATTCTGGTAGATTTTTGTTATCTTTTTGGCTCATTGGAGGACTTCTATGAACGTTTATTTTATCAGCGGGATGGGTGCGGATGGACGACTGTTCAAGCATATCCATCTGCCGGAAGGGTTTCAGATGCATTTCGTTACCTGGATCACACCCGATGAGAAGGATACGATTCCCAGCTACGCATCCAGGCTGATACAACAGATAGACACTACACAGCCTTTTGCGCTGGTAGGTGTATCCCTCGGGGGCATCATAGCTGTAGAAATCGCCAAATTAACCACACCTGTAACTACCGTCATCATCGGCTCCATACCTGTCGCTGCCCATTTGCCCCGCTATTATGCTACATTGGGGACATCGTTAGGGCTTTTGCGGGTGCTGCCCGGCTCTGTATTTAAACGCGCTGCGAAGCTCAAAAGAGCTTTCACCCGTGAATCGAGCGCAGATAAAAGATTGGTATTGCAGATGATCGACGAGGCGGATGGCAATTTTCTCCTATGGGCCATGCGGGCGGTGTTAAAATGGGAGAATAAAGAGCTGCCTCAACCTTTATGGCATATTCATGGATCCAGGGATATTGTCTTCCCCGTTATGCTCACCCGTCCCAGCCATACCATCCGGCGTTGCGGGCACCTCGTCATCATGACCCATGCGGAAGAGGTGAATAGGATACTGCAGGGTATATTTACCAGCCCGGGCGGCAAACTCATGGCCGGGTGATGCCCCAATGGAATTCCTTAATTTTGCAGATGGCAAATCCTTACATCTCCCTATTGCAGACTGCCTGGCGCTATGCCCGCAAAGAAAGAAGAAGATACATTCTTGTGTATGCCCTATTCATCGGGGCAAATTTGATGTATGCCATGAACCCGATACTGTTTGGCTGGTTCATCGGCAGGATTGTCAAGGACGGCGCCCATGTGCTGCATTATACCCTTATCTATGTGGGCTGCTATATTGGGCTGAAATTCCTGCAATGGTGTTTCCATGGACCGGCCCGGGTGATGGAAAGAACGCTGGCGTTCCATCTAAGCCGCAATTTTCTTCAGGAAAAGTATCACCAGGTGCTCCATCTGCCCGTCAAATGGCACCAGGATCATCACAGTGGCTCCACGATCAACCGGATCCGCAAGGCATATGAAGCCCTAAGGGAATTTTTCGACAGAGGTTTTATGTATGTCTACGCCCTTGGCAAGTTCGTGTTTTCCGTTACGGCCATGCTTTATTTTTCACCTCTCTATGGCGGCATTGCCGTCTGTCTGGGGGTATTCACCATTTTTATCATCCGCACTTATGACAAGCCCTTTGTCAAAGCCCTGGACGAGGTGAATGAAAGAGAGCATATCGTCTCGTCCACGCTGTTCGACAGTCTGTCGAATATCATCACCGTCATTACGCTCCGGCTGGAAAACAGTATGGAGACCGGCCTAATGGGAAAAGTGCGCAATATTCTTTCTCCTTTTCGGAAAAGCGCCATTGTCAATGAATGGAAATGGTTCACGGCGGAAATGCTTATCGTCTGCATCTACGGCATGATCGCTTTTGGCTATATCTATCAGCACTGGACTCCCGGTACGGCATTCGCGGTAGGGGGTCTGGTTACCCTTTTGGGCTATGTGAATCAGTTTACCAGCGTCTTCCAGGATATAGCCTGGCAATATACGGACGTCGTGCAGTTCCATACTTATGTGCAGACAGCAGCGGGCATCGGCACCGCGTATGCCGAGCACCACCGGCCGGATGAACCTGGATCGTTGCGAGACGGCTGGAAGACTGTCGAGATCCAACGGCTGAACTTTTCACACAATATTGCCTATGACAGTGGAGCGCATGCGCAAAGCCTGCATAACCTGCATCTGCGTATCCAACGTGGCCATCGAATAGCCCTGATAGGAGCCAGCGGCAGCGGTAAGTCCACGCTGCTGTCCCTGCTGAGAGGGTTGTATTCTCCTGAGCCGGGCATGGTCCTGACAGTGGATGGGCAATCCGAGGACCTGGGAAAGCTCAATGAGTCCGTCACGCTTTTCCCGCAGGAGCCGGAGATATTTGAGAATACGCTGGCCTATAATGTGACGCTGGGTTTGCCCTTTACAGAAGAAGAAATTTTGCAGGTATGCGATAGTGCGTACTTTTCAGAAGTAATACGACAATTGCCGCAGGGGTTGGATTCAGACATTCGGGAGAAGGGGGTAAATCTTTCAGGAGGGCAGAAGCAACGTCTGGCTCTTGCCCGAGGCATCCTGGCAGCGCGTGACAGCGATCTCGTATTATTGGATGAACCTACCAGCAGTGTAGACCCCCGTACGGAAGCATTGATATATGAAGGGTTATTCAAAGCTTTCTCCGACAAGGCCATCATCTCTTCGATGCACCGTCTTCATCTGTTGGGCAGGTTCGATTATGTATACATCCTGCACCAGGGCCGTATTGTGGATGAGGGCAGTTTTGAATATCTCCGGAAAAACAGCTCTGTCTTCAATGAGCTGTGGCGTCATCAGAAGGATAATGCTTCTCTTAATTTCTGATTTGCATAGCAGGGAAGCTATTTATTGTATGGCTGTCTGTAGCTGCCGGAAATGGCTGGTCGTACAGCCATACAGGGAAGAGGATCTGTAAATGGTCCGGATATCATACAAGCTTCGGAAGCCCGCTTTTTTGAACAGCTGCCGGTTGTACTCATTCCTCTCTTCTATGTTGACGATGATCCTGCCAACTTCTGGAAAAGAGAAAAAATATTCCAGGCAGGTCTGTATCAGCAAAAGTATATTATCCTGTACAGCCAGCGGCGCCACCAGCAGCTGCAATCCATAGTCACCGGGACGTGCCGGATAGCTCAGACTGAGGACATCCTGCTGCATCCTAAAAATATCCATCTGGCAGACGGGAGTATCGTTCACCAGTCCCATAAAGGGCTGCGCAAAATCCGACTCTATCATGCTGGCATAGGATTCTTCCAGCTCCTGCGGCGGGCAAGACCTGGCCAGCAGTGGACCGGCATATTCCTGGCTTATCCATTTGAAAAGGATAGAGACATCCGTGGCGACACAGAAGGGGCGCACGGCGATGCGAAGCTGGTGTTCCGGGACTTCTCTGATAAAGGTCTTTTCTATTCCGGAGGGCAAAAAAGAAGTACAGAGCCCTGAGGAGAATTTCTCCGGATGAGCTGCTTTTTTAGACGTTGAGAACAATGCAATCGGTTTGGACGACATGATCTTGACAATTTGATGATTTAGGATCATTCTATTGCTGTGCATGTTCCAACCAGAGCTATTAACGAAGGGCGCGCAACAGGAGGGGTCACCATGGACGGATGGTACCGCGCCAAGTTGGGCATTTTCCCCCAGGGCCGGACATATTCACCTTTAAACATTGGGAATTTATGCTCATCCCCTTATGGTGAATTAGATGTAACCTCTTATGGTCCCGGCTGCTGCGACCGGGGGTGAAGCCTTGTGTTAAACGATCCCGGCCAGTTCCAGGCTTTTCTTTTTCAACTTTCGGATCTCTACGTCCTCGATAATAGGTTCCGGCGTCAATACAAGGGAGGTGTTATTTTCTTTCCACCAGCTGTTCTGCTCTATCTCGCGGAAATGGATGACCCCGATGAGGTATTTACGATCCGTCTCGGCATGCCATTCTTCTATCCATTCGAATTTTTCGCGGGGAATGTATTTCCAGTCATCAAAGCTTACATAGATGCGCGCGAAGAAGTCATTGGTCAGCTCATGCGGATGGTGATGATAGAGCTTTTTGTATTCATATTTATACTGATAACGCAGCGCGGAAAGATCGCTCAATACGGCAGAGGCGGTAGGGAAGGAGCCGGCGCCCTTGCCATAAAAAAATTGTTTGTCGGCAAATCCGCTCTCGATGACCACTCCATTGTATTCGTTCTTTACGAATGAAAGATGATCTTCCTGTTTAACGAACTGGGGTAGTACGAAAGCCGCCACCTTGCCTGTTTCTAGTTTTTTTGCCTGTGCGACGAGCTTGATGTCATAATGTTTTTCGCGCGCCACGGCTGCATCGCCTGCCTGTACATTCTGGATGCCATTGAACACGATGCCGCTGGTTTCCACCACGATGCCATAGGCATGGGTCAGCAGGAATGTCCACTTATTGGCGGCGTCGAAGCCTTCCACATCCAGGGACGGATCACTTTCGGCAAAGCCCAGCTGCTGGGCCAGCAGGAGCGCTTCCTGGAAGCTCAGCTTGTCTTCGAACATCTTAGTGAGAATAAAATTGGTGCTGCCGTTGACAATGGCCTTGATGGAATGCAGCAGATCATTGTCATAATATTCTTCCAGATTGCGGATCACGGGAATAGAGGCGCAGGCGGCCGACTCGTAAAGAAAAGACTCCCCTGTGTCCTTTTGCAGCTGGAGGAGCTCGGGCAGGTGTTCTGCAATCATTTTTTTACTGGCGCTGACGACGGACTTACCGTTCTTCAGCGCGGTGGAGACGATCTCGAAAGCCGGTCCCGACTCGTTGATCACTTCTACGACGACGTTGATGGACGGATCGTTCAATATTTCATTTCTGTCGGTGGTAAACAGTTCTGCCGGAGCTTCCCGTTTTTTTCCGGGGTTCTTGATACAGACCTTTTTGATAGAAGCTTTTAAGGAGGGGGTTTGCTGAAGTACTTTATAAAGACCTTCGCCTACTACGCCAAATCCGAATAGCCCGATGGTGAGCTGCTTGTGAGTTTCCATTTTTTATTTATTCTATTTATAGCGGACCCGGAGAACGCACCTGATGCGTGCGTCCAATGGGCCTGCAAAGTTCCGATTTTTATGCCAAATACAAGCGTTTTTCCTCCTCGGGCTGTTCTGCCAGGAATCCTCGTACCAACTGTCCGATCTGCTCGAATTCCAGCAGAAATCCATCGTGACCGTACAGCGACTGTATCAACCTTAGGGCTGCTCCCGGGGTCAACGTCGCCACGGTCCTCTGCTCCGCCACGGGGAAGAGGATGTCCGACTCTATGCCAATGACCAGGGTCCTGGCTCTGATCCGGCCCAGCGCAGCTGCCAGCCCCCCACGGCCCCTGCCCACGTCGTGGGCGTCCATGCTGAGGCTCAGCGCATAGTAGCTGAAGGCTGAGAACCGGCGCACCAGCTTCTCTCCCTGGTATCGCTGGTAGGAGGAAGCCCCGCCGGGGGTATTTGCTCCCTGTCCATACAGCGTGTTCGCACGCTCCGCCATCTGCTCCTCCTGTCTGGGCTGCAGCTGCCCATAAGCCCCATAATCCCGGTAGGACAGGAGCGCTATGGCCCTTGCCGCCCGCATGCCCTCTGCACCCGCTCCTGCGCGACGTTCCCGCCAGGTTGGGTCCGCCTCGATAGCCATCCGCTGCGCCGTATTAAAAGCAATGCCCCAGGGCGAATGTCTGCCATTGGTGGCAATGGGTACGATATGACTGAACAGCTCCGGCTCCTCGATGGCCCATTCCAACAGCTGCTGTCCGCCCATACTACCCCCGATGCCTACGTATATCTTCCGGATGCGCAATGATGTCCGGAGAGGTTGAAACGCCTTTATCATATCCCGGGTAGTCCACACCGGAAAATCATGATAATAAGGATGGCCGCTGCGGTGATCTGTATCTTCCGGTGAGATGCTCCCATAGCAGCTGCCCGGCATATTGACACAGACGATGTAGTATACCGAGGGGTCGAACAGCCTGCCTGGTCCTATCAGTCCCGGCCACCATTCCGACGCATCGCTGTTGGCTGTCAGCGCATGAAATATCCATACGACATTATCACCGGCCCCGTTCAATCTTCCCTGTGTCGTATACTCCAGGTGCCAGGCCGGAACCGTGAGGCCGGATTCCAGCCTCAACGGTTGATGATATGTGAATCTCATGGGACATCCGATCAGGCTACCAGCTCCCCCGCAAATACTTTTTCAAAAGCCTGTTCGAAATCCGCCTTGATATCTTCTATATGCTCGATGCCCACGCTGATCCTTATCTGATTGGGCTGTACGCCTGCGGCGATCTGCTCCGTTTCGCTCAATTGCTCGTGTGTAGTGCTGGCCGGATGGATGACGAGTGTCTTTGCATCTCCTACATTGGCCAGATGGCTGGCGAGCTTTACTGAGTCGATAAAGGCGCCGGCATTTTCTTTCCCGGTGCGGCTGTCCGTGCCTTTGATGCCGAAATTGAGAATGCCGCCAAATCCATTGGCCAGATACTTTTTAGCCAGGTTATGATAAGGGCTGCTCTTCAATCCTGGATATTCCACGAAATCCACCAGGGGATGCTGTTCCAGCCACTGAGCCAGCGCCAGCGCATTGTCCACATGACGCTGCACTCTCAATGATAATGTCTCCAGACCTTGCAGAAGCAGGAAGGAGTTAAAAGGGCTCTGGCATGCGCCAAAATCACGCAGTCCTTCTACTCTTGCGCGGATGGCGTAGGCGATATTGGGCAGACCCAGCGGATTGCCTTCTCCAAATATGTCCCAGAATTTTAACCCATGATAGCCTTCGGAAGGCTCGGTGAACTGTGGGAACTTGCCATTGCCCCAATTGTAATTGCCAGCGTCCACGATGACACCGCCAATAGAGGTGCCATGTCCACCGATCCATTTGGTGGCGGATTCCACCACGATATTCGCACCCCATTCGATGGGGCGGAAGAGATAGCCACCCGCTGCGAATGTATTGTCCACGATCAGCGGCAGGTCGTATTCTTTCGCCAGCGCCGCGAATTTTTCGAAGTCAGGGATATTCAGTCTGGGATTGCCGATGGTCTCCAGGTAAATGGCCTTTGTATTCCTGTCGATGTATTTGACAAAACTTTCCGCGTTGTCCCCGTCTGCAAAGCGTACGTCGATGCCCAGGCGTTTGAATGCCACTTTGAATTGATTGTAAGTGCCGCCATAGAGATAGGAGGTAGAGATGAAATTATCCCCCGCCTGCAGGATATTGTTCAGCGCCAGGAACTGGGCTGCCTGACCGGAGCTGGTCGCCAGGGCTGCTACGCCGCCTTCCAGGGCCGCGATGCGTTGTTCGAATACATCTGTAGTGGGGTTCATCACACGCGTATATAAATTACCGAAAACCTTCAGTCCAAACAGGTTGGCTGCGTGTTCGGAATTGTCGAATGCATAGGAAGTGGTTTGATATATAGGGACTGCCCTTGATTTGGTAGTAAGGTCAATTTGTTGACCTGCGTGCAATTGCAGGGTTTCGAAACGATGCTTGCTCATGACAATGTTTTTAAGGTTAATTTATAGTTAGCCTGCAAAAGTAGTTGATGATATTACCCCGCTGTCAGGGCCTTTCCCACCGGATGGGCTTCGAGGACTTCCGGCGTGGCGGTCCGTCCCACCGGCTTTGGGGCTTTGACCTTAGCCAGCGCATGGCGCAGGTCTTCCAGCAGATCTTCCGTGTCCTCCAATCCTGCGGACAGACGGATGAGGCTATCGGCTACGCCCGCCCGCCTTCTCTTTTCTGCCGGAATGGTCTTATGGGTCATGGTGGCGGGATGGGAGACGAGGCTCTTTATTCCGCCCAGGCTTTCTGCCAGCTTGAATAGTCCGGTGGATGTAACGAAGGCCTTTGCCGCCTCTTCCGTGTCCTCCTTCAAGGTGAACGAAACGATGCCGCCGAAGCCTTTGGATTGTTTGGCAGCGATGTCATGTCCCGGATGAGTAGGCAGACCGGGATAGAAAACTTTGCCGACGGCCGGATGATTTTCCAGGAAGGCTGCGATGGCCCTTGCGCTGGCGCCGTGCTGACGAACACGCAGGTGCAGGGTCTCGATGCCCCTGATCAGCAGCCAGCTGTCAAAGGGACTGAGGATGGCGCCGCTGGCATTCTGCAGGAACTTGATCTTCTCTCCCAGTTCTTTTTCTTTTGTCACCACCAACCCTGCGATGAGGTCGCTGTGTCCGCCCAGGTATTTGGTGCCGGAGTGGATCACAAGATCAGCTCCCAGCGAAAGAGGCTTTTGAAGGGCGGGTGAAGCAAAAGTGTTATCCACGGCAAGTAGACATCGATGCGCTTTGGCGAGCTTTGCGATGGCCTGGATATCCGTGATCTTCAAGGTCGGGTTGGTAGGCGTCTCGATCCAGATGAGCCTTGTCTTTGGGGTGATGGCGTTGAATACGTGTTCGAGGTTGGTCGTGTCTACGTATTGCACGTTGATGCCAAATTTCCGGTAGACCTGTTCGAAAAGGCGAAAAGCTCCACCATAGATATCGTCTACGGCAATGATCTCGTCGCCGGACTGCAGGAGCTTGAGGACTGCGTCGATGGCTGCCAGTCCGCTGCCAAAGGCGACGCCTGTATGGCCGCCTTCCAATTGTGCAATGAGGTTTTCCAATGTGGCGCGGGTGGGATTACCCGTCCGCGCATAGTCATACCCTTTGTTGACGCCGGGGGCTTCCTGTACGAAGGTAGAGGTTTGATAAATAGGCACGGAGATAGCGCCGGTGAGTGGGTCTACTGGAATGCTGTGAATGAGCTGTGTTGTCGCTTGCATGATGCTTCAATTTTTTTGGTTGATCATTTTTGTTTAGCGACACCACTTACCAAGAGTCATCGTGCAGAGAGCTTACTTTTCCCATTAGCGAACCTCCGGACAGTCCGCCTATGGGCAAAAAAAAACTCTTCTGATAGTCAGAAGAGCTTTGAATATAGTCGTTGAATATTATAAAGCTGGGATCTGACTTATCTGTCCCGATATTCCATCGGGATGGAGTTGGCACCTTACTTTCAGCTTATTCAGCATCAGCAGGTTGTCAAGGCTTCATCGGGCCATTTCCCTCAGCCTTTCTTGATAAGAGATGTGTTAAGAACTACTGCAAAGATAGGGATGGAGTTTTCATATTTCCAAATACTTTAAAATTTTTTTGTTGGACAGCACCGGGAAAACCATTAGCCTATGCGTTAAACTTTTCCACATTCGAATCGTTTAATCATCTGGTTTACAAGCAAATTATAAAATATACGGGCGGCTGATTTTAGCGGTTAACGGGTCAATAACGTGCATTGGAACAGTTTTTGGCAACCTTTCCCCATACGATGCGGTATCTCTACCTATAAAACCTCACAAACATGAAAACGGTAATTAAAGGACTTGCCTTCGGCACAGTCGCTGCTGCGTTATTTTTTATTTATTCCTGTAATAAGAATAATTCGTCCGGCAGTAATCCGAATGTACCTCCAGGTAAATCAAAGGTCTCCATTTACATGATGGATGATCCCATTCAGTATACAAAGGTACTGATCGACATACGGCGGGTGACGGTGCTGGTAGACACGGGCGCCAAGCAGACGGACAGCGATCGCGACGACCAATGGGATGATAGTTATTGCGGCTGGCATAGGACAAAAGAAAACAGTTCCGTCATTTGGGATACGCTCAACATTACACCTGGCGTGTATGATCTTCTGCAGTTGCGTAATGGTACGGATACGCTGCTGGCCAACGGTCTGATCCCCAGTGGTAAGATATTGAAAGTGAAGATCACGCTGGGCTCCGACAATACTGTCTATACGGACAGCGTCACGCATTATCCGCTGGAAGTATTTGGAACTAGTCCGAGCTTTACGATCAATGTGCGCAGGGTGGATGTGAATGCCGCCAGCAGTAATGATTTCCAACTGTGGCTGGATTTCAACCTGCAACGTTCGATCTTCTTCTGGAACGGGGCGTTCCTGCTGAAGCCGTATATCGTTGTATTCAACGACCAGGTACAGGCGAGGATCAAGGGTCAGGCGCTGCCATCGAAGAAAGTAGCGTTGATCACGGCTGTCAGTAACAACAATGATACGTTATATGCTATACCCAACTGGTTTGATGGTGATTACCTGATCAGGAATGCGCCGGCCGGAACATACTCTATCAATTTCAAGGGGCGTGACGGGTATAAGGATACGACGATCACGAATATCAGTGTGACGGCGGGACAGACGACGAAGGCGCCGACGGTGACGCTGCATCAATAAATATATTATTCCATACCGTTAAACTTCCCTCCTATTCTGGGCCCCCTGACAGTGGATGCTGTCAGGGGGCTTTTTTTAATTATACGGGTTGGCAGTTTCATCCCGTCAGGGTCAGCCCATCCGTGGAGCCGCCTGCACAGAGGGTAAAGAGTTTCGAGAGCCTGTCGTATCGCGTGAGGGATTGCAGTGGAAAGCCCGGAGGCTGGAGGCCGGGGACTTGGAACGAAAAGCCCGACCCGGCGGACGGCAACCCGCCGGGCACGCCCAAATCTTACAATCGCCGCAGGATCTCTTCAAATTTATCTTTCGTGATGGGCTTTATGTGATATCCCGACACGATGCTGTATTGCTTCGCCTTATTGAGGTCTTCCATGGTGGAAGAGGAAGAAATGATATAGATCGTACGCTGGTACTCCCCTTTGAAAGGTATCTTAATAAATTCATCCAGGAATTGCCAGCCATCCATATAAGGCATGTTGATATCCAGCAGTATCAATTCCGGAAGGGCTTCCGGGTGTTGATGTTTTTCTTTAAAATAATTGATAGCCTCCTCGCCGTCATAGAACTGCAATACATCCTTTACCATTCCGGACTGTTCAATAGCTCTTCTCATCACCAGCTGATATACCTGGTCGTCGTCGATAATGCCTGCCGTGGATAGTTTATAGCTCATAGTAAATTGTTCTTCGATAAATATACCCGGAAGATGGTCCCTTCATTCACCGCGCTCTCCACTTCTATCTTTCCATTGCCCGCCTCCACCTGGTTCCTGGTAAGAAATAATCCCACTCCATTGCTGTCGTATCCTTTATGAAATACCTTTTTGTATTTAAAGATGTCATGACCGTGTTTTTGCATGTCGATGCCGATGCCATTATCCTTTACAGTCAATACTACATGGCCATTGATGGCAGTCGTCTCAATAAAGATAACGGGTGTTTTGTCTTTTTGGCGATATTTTATGGCATTGCTGAGCAGGTTGTAAAAGATGCTGTCCAGGTATGCCTTGGGAAATAAGACTTCCTCGATGTCGAATTGCACATTGATAACGGGGGCTGCTGCCTTGTACTCTTCATCCAGCATATGCAGGCTGTTCTCATAGGCGTCCCGGAACAGGCAGACGGCGGATTGCTTTTCCTGGCGGAGCTGTATCTCCAGCAGCTGTGTCAGGTCATTCAATGTATTGATGATCAGCAGAGAGGTGTCTTTTACTTTACCGAGCAGGAAACTCCTGTCGGCCTCGCTGCTGCTCTTCTCCAGGTAATCCGACATATTGATGAGAGAGGAGGCAGGCCCGCGAAGATTATGCGCCACAATGCGGTTGAACTCATTGATACGGGCGAGGTGATTTTCGAGCTCTCCATTCTTTTTTTCCACTTCCGTCAGCAATCGCTTCTTCATCGTGATATCCGTCAGCTGGGAGATAAAGAAGGCGGGTTTTCCTTCATGCCAGGTCAGGGATACGGACAGCAGGGCCCATACAACAGAGCCATCCTTACGGAAATAGCGTTTTTCCATCTGGTAGGTCTCCCGTTCCCTATTCAGCATCTGTCCAACGAAGGCCATGTCTGTTGCCAGGTCATCCGGGTGGGTTATTTCCTGAAAAGAGCCTTTTAGCAGCTCATTCTTGGTGTATCCCAGCATTTCGCAGGTGGATTCATTGACGTTCAGCCACCGTCCTTCCGGGCTTACCAGGGCGATCCCTACGGGGGAATGATCGAAGACGTTCTTGAAGAGCTGTCTGCTTTCCTCCGCCAGGATATTCTTTACCTGCTGGCTGGCTGCTGCCTCTTTATATGTTTCGAGCTCGACTTCCAGGGATTTGCGTGCCTTCAAAGCCCGGTCTGCATAAGGTAATTGCCGGACAAGATAGAATACCGTAACCCAGCTGATAATGGCCGTAATGGCCCGTGCAAGGGCGGAGAGGCGGTAAAGGGGGGTCCACGATGCGAGGGCATCCAGAAAATGGGTGGCGCCACAGGCCAGGATAAAGGCGGCAAAGAAGTAATAGAGCCGGGCAAAGCGCACTTCCCGCTGCCTTGTGACAAATCGTATGATAATGAGGGGAATAGCCAAATAGGCCAGCCAGATAAGGAGGTTGCTTAAGGTTGAAACAGAGGAATTGAGCACATCTTTCATCAGAGGGGTTATAACCTTGACCTGTGGGAGCAGACTAAATTAGTCTGCGCCTTAAGAATAACGATCACATTATTAAATAATTGTTGAGCGGAAAATTTCCCCAACTTTTTTAGCATTCGGATTGTTATATGTACCTTAGTGAACTCAAAAAACATGCATTGGTAGAAACAAACACAAGCGCCGGCCTTGCGCCCGGTGAGGAGGCTATTGAGGTATTCGGAGCCAGGGTCCATAATCTGAAGAACATCGATATCCGCATTCCTAAGAATAAGCTGGTGGTTATCACTGGCATCAGCGGCAGCGGCAAGTCTTCCCTTGCCTTCGACACCATCTATGCGGAAGGGCAGCGCCGCTATATGGAGAGCTTTGGGGCTTACGCCCGCCAATTCATCGGTGATATGGAAAGACCCGATGTGGACAAGATCACCGGGCTCAGCCCCGTCATTTCCATTGAACAAAAGACGACCAACAAGAACCCCCGGAGTACGGTAGGCACCGTCACGGAGATATATGATTTCCTCCGGCTGCTGTATGCGCGGATAGGGGAGGCCTATTCCTACAATACGGGCAAGAAGATGGTGAAGTTCAGCGAGGAAGAGATAGTGGACAATGTCTTTAAAAAGTTCAGAAGTAAGAAGATATCCATTCTGGCGCCCCTTGTCCGGGGCCGAAAGGGGCATTACCGCGAGCTTTTTGAGGATATCCGCAAGCGGGGATACCTGAAGGTACGGGTGGACGGAGAGGTCAAGGACCTGGCGCCGAAGATGCAGGTGGACCGCTATAAGATCCACGACATCGAGGTTGTCATCGACAGGATGGCTGTCACAGAGGATATGAAGGTGCGGCTGAGCCAGAGCGTGCAAAAGGCGCTGCAGATGGGGAAGGACCTGCTTTTTATCCTTCTGAACGATGACAACCGGCTGCTGCAATACAGCAAGCAGCTCATGTGTGAGGACTCGGGCATCAGCTATGAGGAACCTTCACCCAACAGCTTTTCCTTCAACTCCCCTTATGGGGCATGCCCCACCTGCAAGGGGCTTGGCGCCGTCTACCAGATCAGCATGGACGCGCTCATCCCTGATCCTTCCAAGAGCATCAACGAGGGGGGCATAGCCCCGTTGGGTGGTGAAAGGGAAGCATATATGTTCCAGCAGGTGCAGCAGCTGGCGAAAAAGAACAAATTCAGCCTGGATGTCGCTATCAAGGATATGCCCAAAAAGGCCCTAAATCTCGTGCTGTATGGGAATGAGACAGGGGACAGCATGGATGTCGACTTCAACGAGGAGGCTTCTTCCGAAAGCCAGGTCTATTCGACGGAATACGAGGGGCTGGTCAACGCCCTGAAGCGCTGGTTTGCCGGCGGCACTTCCGACAGCCTGCGTGAATGGGTGGAGAAGTTCATGGAGCTGAAGACCTGCGACACCTGTCATGGGGCGCGTCTGCGTAAGGAAAGTCTTTATTTCAGGGTGGGCGAGAAGAATATTGCCGAGCTCAGCAACATGAACCTGAACAAGCTGGTGGATTGGTTCTCGGGTCTGGAAAAAAAGCTCAACAATAAGCAAAACATCATCGCCAAAGATATACTGAAAGAGATAAGGGAGCGGCTGCAGTTCCTTATGGACGTAGGACTGACCTATCTCACCCTGGATCGCAGCAGCCGGACGCTCAGTGGCGGTGAGTCCCAACGGATACGCCTGGCGACCCAGATAGGCTCCCAGCTACAGGGTATCACCTATGTTCTGGACGAGCCCAGCATCGGGCTTCATCAGCGGGACAACCAACGTCTCATCGATGCACTGAAGAATCTTCGGGACATCGGCAACAGCGTTCTGGTCGTAGAGCACGATAAGGATATCATGATGGCCGCCGACTATGTGGTTGACATCGGTCCGAAAGCCGGATGGCACGGAGGACGGATCGTGGCGCAAGGGCGCCCTTCTGCCCTTTTGAAGCTGGACACCCTTACGGCCGCCTATCTCAATGGTCATAAGAAGATCGAGGTACGGCAAGAAAGACGAAAAGGCAACGGGAAATTCCTGGAAATAAAAGGCGCCAAAGGAAATAACCTGAAGAATGTGGATGTCAAATTCCCTTTAGGCAAGCTCATTGTGGTCACTGGTGTTA
>Ga0157372_10000677_pt1 | contig 37495 bp, 37 predicted proteins | sample C55metaG_FD_115307 | JGI IMG/M metagenome (GOLD analysis project Ga0157372, IMG submission 115307) | Corn rhizosphere microbial communities from Kellogg Biological Station, Michigan, USA - C5-5 metaG | ecosystem: Host-associated > Plants > Roots > Rhizosphere > Soil | place: USA: Michigan...
CACGGTTTACTTGCTGCTAAAGAAGCAGGCTTTGAAGCCATCATGGTTAACTGTAACCCTGAAACAGTATCAACCGACTTTAACATGGCCGATAAGCTGTACTTTGAGCCGGTTTACTGGGAGCATGTACGCGAGATCATCGAGCTTGAAAAACCTTATGGGGTAATTGTTCAGCTGGGTGGCCAAACTGCGCTTAAAATGGCCGAGAAAATGCACGAGCACGGCATCCGGATCATCGGTACATCATTCAATGACATGGACATTGCGGAAGACCGCGGCCGTTTCTCCGACCTGCTGAAAGATCTTGACATCCCCTACCCTAAATACGGTGTAGCCGAAAGTGCGGAAGAAGCGCTTGAAGTTGCCCACAAGGTTGGTTACCCGGTACTTGTACGCCCAAGCTACGTATTAGGCGGCCAGGGTATGAGCATCGTGATCAATGACGAAGACCTGGAGAAAGCTGTGGTAAGCCTGCTGCGCAACCTGCCGGGCAACCGCGTGCTGATCGACCACTTCCTTGACCGTGCCGCCGAGGCCGAATCTGACTCGATCAGCGATGGTGAGGATGTACACATTGTTGGGATCATGGAACACATTGAGCCTGCGGGGATCCATTCGGGCGATTCATTCGCTGTATTGCCTCCGTTTGACCTGTCGGACAATGTAATCCACCAGATAGAAGAATATACCAAAAAGATAGCTAAAGCGCTTAACGTACGCGGTTTGCTTAACATACAATTCGCGGTTAAGGATGATAAGGTATATGTGATTGAGGCCAACCCGCGTGCTTCACGTACCGTGCCTTTCATCGCCAAAGCTTATGATGTGCCATACATCAACATAGCCACAAAAGTTATGCTTGAGGCCAATAAGCTGAGCGACTTTACCATCGAACGCAAGCTTTGGGGTTATGCCATCAAAGAACCGGTGTTCTCGTTTGATAAGTTCCCTGAAGTTACCAAGGAGCTTGGACCTGAGATGAAATCAACAGGTGAGGCTATCCGCTTTATCCCTAACCTGCAGGACCCATACTTCAGACACCTGTACAAAGAGAAATCAATGTATTTGAGTAAATAATTAAAACATTAAATTGCAGCCTTTGTAGTTTAATTGCTAATAACGTGAACCTGCAACCCTAATTGCAGGTTCACTATTGTTGTATTTAGTTGCTATAGATTGAAAGTTAATACGGCTAATGGTCAGGAAATCAACCTGAAGAGTGTTGATCCTGAAGATATGGATGATGTTTTAGTGAAAATTGAAAAATCATTTAACATCAGTTTAAACGATACATCGGTAAACGATGTGCAAAACTTTGGTAAACTTTGCGACGTTGTTGTTGAAAAAGTAAAAAAAACAAATGATGGCTGTACCACACAGCAGGCGTTTTACAAACTCCGTAATGCCATCAATGCATCATCGGGGTATGATAAGGATATCATAAAGCCCCAAACCAAACTCGCTGATCTTTTTCCGCGCGATAGCCGTATTGAGGCTGTGGCCGCCATTGAAGAAGAAATGGGTTTCCAGATCCGTTTGCTTCAGCCGAAGCAGTGGATAATTAACCTGTTTTCCATGGTATTGGTGGTTAGCTTTGTTTTGGCCTTTTATTACCTGGCCATAGGTATTGCCGGTATGGTAATAGCCGGGATAGGTTTAAGGCTGGCCGGACGTTTTGGCAAAGAGATGCATGTGAAAACTATCGGCGACCTGGCCGAAAAAATTGCCCGTGAACATTATATGAAATGCAAACGCGAAGCATCTGCAGTAAACAAAAACGAGGTTTCTGAAAAGTTAAGGCGGCTCATTGTAACAAACGGGTAGGTATTTATCCCGCTTGAATAGCTTTATTTATCTACCATTAATCCTTTTACTTCAAAGCTAACCTTTCGGTCGGGGTTGGTATTTACCTTATGCTGGTTTTTGCCGCTAACCGTATCGCCGGCCATGTGCTGCAGGTCATCGGCAATAAATTGTTTGGCTGCTATCCCCGAAATGATTACCGTACGGCCCGCCAATTGCCTGGGGAGGTTTATCCCTGCATTGGTAAAATGGGCTGTTATAACCCGGTTGTTACCCGCATCCATTTCAAACCAGCCACCTTTTTCTTTGGTTACTTTAATAACCCTGCCGCTAACGGCCGTAGTGATCCGCGTTTTTTTTCCCATAAAAGCTTCCAGTTTAGAGGCGGGCATTAAGGCTATTGTGTCGGGCTTTTCGCCAAATATCATTCCGTGGGGCAGCGGCACGTGTTTTTGTGCAATAACTGTATTGGCTATCAAAATGGATATGAACAGCGTTATGAGTTTCATAGTAAATTAATAACAGGCATACACCAAAAATGTTGCCGGGATTTGATGGTTTTGCCCCCGTATAAAAACAGTTAATCGTTTTTATTTGCGTTTGCAGGGCGGCGGAGCCTTTTGGTAAGTAATAAGTATGTTAATATTTGTTAAAATGTTACTTTAAAGTAATTTGCTACGTATTGATAAGTTAATTTTGCTTACTTACTACATATAACTTTTAAACTAACTCGTGAAAAAAAGCTTTACCAAAACAATTTTATTTGCCGCGTTTTTATTTGCCGTTGCTTTGGCCGGCACAAGCTGTGGTAAAAAAGGAAACGTTACGCCTGTAACCGTGCCTGATTTAACCACAATGGATGTGGTTACTACCGAAAGTGGAACCATAGCCTATACAGGCGGTTTATTTAATGGATCGACTGACGTAAGCCTGAGCAGCTACGGTATTTGTTACAGCGCCACCAATCAAACTCCTACTACTGCCGATAAGAAAACCACCGATACGGTAATTCTGTACGCTTATACTACAAAACTTACCGGTTTAAGCCCTAAAACAACTTATTATGCACGGGCATATGCTGTAAACAGCGCGGGTACAGGCTACGGTAAAGTGGTGCAGTTTACCACCGGCGATGGTACAACATCAACTGGTGGCACAGTTAGCACATTGGCCGGTAATACGGCCGCCGACTTTGTTGACGGTTTGGGCGGCGCCGCTCTTTTCAACAGCCCACAGGGGATAACTGCAGGTACCGACGGCAATATTTATGTAGCCGATTCATTTAACAGTGCAATACGCAAAGTTACTGCAGCAGGAGATGTCACTACACTTTCGGGCAACGGTAGCATTGGCTATGTTGACGGCCCTATAGCCGCCGCACAGTTTTATGCTCCGCAAAGTTTGGTTACCGATGCAACGGGCAATATTTATGTAGCCGATTATGGCAATAATAATATCCGTAAAATTACCCCGGCAGGTGTGGTAAGCACTTTTGCAGGCAGCGGCGATGCCGGATATGCCGATGGTACAGGCACTAAAGCAACGTTTAACAGTCCGCGCGGGTTAGCAATTGATGGCTCCGGAAATATTTTTGTGGCCGATCTGGGTAATAACCTGATCCGCAAAATAACCCCGGCAGGTGTTGTTACCACATTTGCAGGCAGCAGGGGGGCAAGTTACCTGGATAATGCAACCGCAACCAGCGCTACTTTCAATAAGCCCAACGGCATAGCTATTGATGCCAATAATAATATATATGTAGCCGAAACGCTTAATCATGCCATTCGTAAAATAACCCCGGCGGGTGTTGTTACTACTTTTGTTGGCGGTAATAAACGGACCGGAGTTGTTGGCAACCCGTCGGCCATTGCGTTTGATAAAAGCTGGAATCTCTTCATAGCCGATCAGAATGGCAGGATCCTGGAGATTACCAAGGATAAAGTATTAAAAGTAATTGCCGGTAACGGAACAAGCGGTTTTGCGGAAGGTGTTGGCACTGCAGGGATCTTTAACTCGCCGCAGGGTATTGCAGTTGATGCCGGCAACAATGTTTACGTAGCCGACTATTATAACAACCGTATCCGTAAGATTGTGCTGCAATAAGATTTAATTGTTTAGATATTTTTCAGCGGGATAGTTTTTCTTTCGAGAAAAGTTATCCCGCTTTTTTATCTGAGATTTTTAAATTTTCAAATCCCCTCTTGAGAGGTGGCGCGAAGGGGAGAGCGTTAGCAGGATGTGTTTATGTAATTAGCTTATCAAAGCAGAGACACACCTCTTCGCCCCTCTCAAGAGAGGAACCGCAGAATCCCACGCTTTTGTTAGCTCATCTTTATCTTATTTAACCCTGCTTTAATTCTTTTTAAAATCATACGCGCCCCGCTCCACAAAATCAGCCACTTTTACGCGTACTCCTGTAACCTCGCCGTTTTGTACCATGAACGGAAATACAGCTTTCCCCAGGGTAGGATCAGAAAAAGTTACATAAAAGCGGTTCCCGCCCAGTGGTTTTAGCAAGGCATACATTTTAGGATGATGCTCAAAGCGCATTTCGAGATTGTTGCCCTCGCCCTGGGCAACCTCCATGCTGCCATAAAAATCGTTGCTGTATTTGCCAATGTATTTGTTTGGCAGCAACATTGGTTTGGGGTTTAACAGTACAGAATCCCTCAGCTTTTTATCTTCGGCCTGTTCGGTTGCGATGTTAGCTTTGTATTGTTTTAAATAACCCTCGCTGTAGTTGCGGAAAGGTTGTTTGAAGTAAGCATCTAAAATATCCCAGCGCAGGGCCTCAAACAACTGGTTCTGATCAGTATTGGTTAATATGATGATACCCAGGTTATCCTGCGGCGAGAGCGTTACTGACGACAAATAGCCGTTAACCCCGCCATCATGCATCACCAGCCTGTGGCCCGAGTAATCCTGGATAAACCAGCCTAAACCATAAAGCTCAAAGTTATTTTCGCCGTTCATATGATGGACACTGCTCACAATATCCTGCGGCACACGTGTTGCCTGGATGGCTGAGGAAGGGATCACCTGGCGCTGCCCAACCTTACCATCGTTCAGTAAAGCAAGTGCCCATTTGCTCATATCATTTACCGACGAACTGATAGCCCCGGCAGGCGCCAGGCCATCTATCTGGCAATAAGGGATTGGGGTAAGCCTGCCGTCGACAATAGTATGCGGCACCGTGCGGTTTAAGGATGTCGGTAAATCCTTGCTTAGGGCCAAAGTATTGCCCATGCCCAGTGGTGCAAAAATGGCTTCCTTTAAGTAAGCTTCCCATGAGTGACCGTTGGTAACCTTCGGAATGATCTCGCCGGCCGTTAAAAATGCGGCGTTGGTATATCCCCAGCGTGTGCGGAACGGATAAGTTGCTTTAAGCTTGCCCAAACGCTGAATTACCTCCTGGCGGGTAAGGTTGGTATTGTAAAAAGTAAAATCGCCCTGGAAGGTTCGGAAGCCGAGGCGGTGGCAAAGGAGATCTCGCACTATTACCTGGTCGCTTGCGTTTTTGTCTTCCAGCTTAAATTCCGGTATGTATTTGGTTACCTTGTCATCTAACGACAGTTTTTTGTTTGCCTCCAGCATAGCAAGCGCAGTTGCTGTGAAGGCTTTGGTATTGCTGCCTATCATAAACAAGGTGTTTTCATCTACCTTGTTCATGAGGCCAAGCTCTTTAATGCCATAACCTTTCATTAGCACAACTTTGTTATCTTTCACAATACAAACAGCTATGCCGGGTACACGCCAGTTGGTTAAGGCCTTGCTGATATAGAGGTCTAAACTGTCTTTAATGAACTTGCTCCTGTCGGCCCGCTGGGCGTTTACCGATGTGAAAAATAACATGCAGGCAGCGAGCAATAGAGGTATTTTTTTCATTACAGAGGGCTTTAGAGTTCTTTATTGTGCTAATTTAACGCAAAATTTACAGTGACGTTATTTAATAAATAAAAATAACGCCGCTCTATTAATTCAAACTAAATGTATATGAAATTTTACCGTTCGGGATTATTTTTCCTTACTGCGCTATTGTTAATCTTACTGCAAAATACGGCCCTGGCGCAACGGGCCGCCGTTAACTGGACAAAAGACGGCTACCAGTATTACCGTATAACCGGCGGGCAAATCATCATGATTGATGCCCGCGATACCTCAAAAAAAACTGTTTTTATCACCAAAGAAGAATTGACGCCTGCAGGCAAAGCGCCTATCAGTGTTAAAAGGTTTACGGTGAGCGATGATAACAAAAAAGTGCTCATTAATACCAATACCAAAAAAGTATGGCGTTATGATACCCGCGGCGATTACTGGGTTTATGATTCAAACACCAAAAAACTTTGGCAGTTGGGTAAAAACCTGCCGGCATCGTCACTGATGTTCGCCAAATTTTCGCCCGATGGCAGTAAAGCTGCTTACGTAAGCGGGCATAATATCTACATGGAAAACCTGGCCGATGGCACAGTAAAACAATTAACTACCGATGGTACCCAAACGCTTATCAACGGTACTTTTGACTGGGCTTATGAGGAAGAGTTTGGCTGCCGCGATGGTTTCCGCTGGTCGCCGGATAGCAAATCAATTGCGTACTGGCAATTAGACGCCAGCAAGATCAAAACCTATTTGATGCTGAACACTACCGATTCGGTTTATCCCTATGTTGTGCCGGTTGAGTACCCTGTTGCGGGCGAAGATCCAAGCTCATGCAAAGTAGGCGTTGTTAACACCGCTACCGGTACAACTACCTGGATCAATGTGCCCGGCGATGCTGTGCAGCACTACATCCCCAATATGGAATGGGCCGATAACTCAAACGAAGTTATTCTTGAACAACTAAACCGTGCGCAAAATGAAAGCCGCGTGTTTATAGGCAACGTGTCAAACGGTACCACCCGTGTGATCCGCGAAGAACACAACGATTCATGGATTGATGTTAAAGCGCGTGTAGCCGGCGGCGACCCGGTAGGCTGGGGCTGGATTGAAAAAGGTAAAAGCTTTTTATGGCTAAGCGAAAAGGATGGCTGGCGCCATTTGTATAAAATAACCCGCGAAGGCAAAGAAAGCCTGATCACCAAAGGCAATTATGATGTGATCGGCATCGACATGATCGACGAAGCTTTGGGTTATGTATACTTCATCGCTTCGCCGGATAATGCTACACAGAAATACCTTTACAAAATAAAATTAAGCGGCGGCACGGCCGAGCGTGTTTCGCCTGCTGACGAACCGGGCACGCATAGCTATGATATTTCGCCTAATGGTAAGGTTGCGTTGCATAATTTCAGCAACAGCTATACCCACCCCCAAAGCGAGGTGATCAGTTTGCCAGCTCACAAGCATATCGGCGGTACTGTAATAACCGTTGATAAAAACGCTAAAAATAAACCTGAGTTTTTCAAAGTAAAAACTGTTGATGGCATTGAAATGGACGGCTGGATGGTAAAACCAACCAATTTCGATCCGAATAAAAAATACCCGGTACTGTTTACCGTTTATGGCGAACCGGCCGGACAAACTGTAACGGATACCTGGGGAACAGGCCGTAACAGGCTGTATGAAGGCAGCATGGCCGATGACGGGTATATTTACATGTCGGTTGAAGGCCGTGGCGCCCCTGCCCCTAAAGGCACAGCCTGGCGCAAGGCTATTTACAAGAACATAGGTATCATCAATATCCGCGACCAGGCTATGGCTGCCAAAGAGATCATTAAATGGCCATTTGTCGATTCAGCACGTATAGCAGTGCACGGCTGGAGCGGCGGCGGTTCATCAACCCTTAACCTGATGTTCCAGTATGGAGATATTTATAAAACAGGTATAGCGGTAGCAGCGGTAGGCAACCAGCTTACTTATGATAACATTTACCAGGAGCGTTACATGGGCGTACCAACAGATGATGCCGGCCGTGCAGTGTTTATCAAAGGTTCGCCGGTTACTTATGCTAAGAATTTGAAAGGCAACCTGCTTTACATTCACGGTACGGGTGATGATAATGTGCATTACAAAAATGCCGAGCTGCTGATTGATGAACTGGTGAAGTACAACAGGCAGTTTCAGCTGATGTCATACCCTAACCGTACGCATTCGATATCGGAAGGCGAAGGTACAACACAGCATTTGCGCACGTTGTTTACACAGTATTTGAAAGCTAAATGCCCTCCTGGAGGAAGATAAATATATTAACAGGCAAAGCCCTCATATAGTTCATTATATGAGGGCTTTTGCTTTTGCCGGGAAAAAGAATATGCTGCTGTATCATTACGCTTTTTTTAGCGTAATCATTGATATGAAGCAAATTACGAATCCTGCAAAAGTGTTAGGCTTGTTAGCCATTGTTTTAGTAACGGCTTTTTGGGGCTGTCATAAAGAGACGGTAACAAACAGCGAGCTAAACATATCCGGAAAATGGATTGTTCCTGCTGCTTTTTCAAAACAATGGACACAATATGAATACGATTTTAAAACCGATCACACATTTGAAGGTACTGTGACCAGTATCGACTCGGTTTCCAAAAAGCTTATCGGAACAGCGTCAAAACGGGTTGGAAAATATAAGATCCAAAATTCGGTATTAACCTTGTATGATATAACCGATTATCAAAACAAAAACAATGCTTTTGGCCCGGTTTCCGAACTGGCGGCGGTTAGCAACGTCATTGCGGTAACGGCCAACTACACTATGGTTTTAAATGCCGGAGGGAATGTACTTACGCTGACATATATATGCGGACCGGCCGACGATTGTACCGCGCCGCAGGGTGTGAACTATTTTAAGCAATAACCGATTTATAATTCTACGGGATATGAAAAATGCCAGTGACAAGTGTTACCGGCATTTTTTCTTTGGGATGTTTTAGTAAGTATCGGTAATTTAATAGTCTTCGGCATTTAAATGATCTATAAACGAGTCCCCGTTTTTTGAGGGTGATTTTAACGGCTCGGCATCAAAATCACTCTTGCGGCCAAGCATAGTGAAGTTTTCGGCCACAATTTCGGTAGTGTATTTTTTTATACCTTCCTTATCCTCAAATGAGCGGGTGCGGAGTTTGCCCTCGATGTAAACCAGCTTTCCTTTTGAAAGAAACCTGGCCGCTACTTCTGCCAGTCCGCGCCACATTACAATATTATGCCATTCGGTTTGTTCAACCTTGCGGCCATCTTTATTAAAAGTTTCGGAAGTAGCTAAAGGGAAACTCGTAACAGATACGCCACCTTCTAAATTCCGTACTTCGGGGTCTTTGCCTAAGTGACCAACGAGTATTACTTTGTTTATTCCAGACATGCCATAAATTAACGCAAAATTATTTTACAAATTAAAAATATTTTTTAATAATATAAAAATGATTTTTGGTAAAGCTAACTCCGGCAGGTTCTGGACGTTGATTTTAACCCAGTTTTCGTGCGTTTTAAGGGGCTGGTTTTCAATTTTTATCAGCCTTACAAAAAGCCGCTGATGTGTAAGGATGTGTTTATGCACCGGCGAAATTTCAGCAGCTTTAATATCATCACCAAAAACAGCTAAAACTTCGGGTTGTTTCAATAGCGTTGTCAGGGTTAAAAGTGAGCTTGTTTCTACCATAGGCAAATCAAACATATTGGCCCAGATGTCTTTATCGCCCCTTTTGTTCATCAAAACGGTATCGCCGTTGGTTACCAGGAAATAATTAAAAAAGCGCTCACGTACTTTTACAGTTTTTAATTTTACCGGGAGAGCGGCAACAGCATTGGTGTTAAAGGCCACGCAACCCATTCGGACAGGGCAAATACCACAGGCTGGATTTTTAGGTTTGCACAACATGGCACCAAACTCCATCATGGCCTGATTGTGCAGTCCCGGCATTTTCTTATTAAGAAAATCATCGGCGGCCTGCTGAAATGTTTTTTTACCCCCGGTTGAGTTGATGGGCTCATAGATACCCAGGTATCGTGCAAGTACACGATAAACGTTACCATCTACCACGGCTTTGGCTTCATTAGCCGCAAACGAAGCGATAGCGGCTGCCGTATATTCGCCAATACCTTTTAGTTTTATCAGTTCATTATAGCTATCCGGGAAACGGCCGTTATGGAGCTCCTTTACCAACCGGGCTGTTTTAAGCATGTTGCGCCCCCTGGAGTAGTAACCCAGTCCCTGCCACAGCTTCAGGATCTCATCTTCATGAGCAGCGGCAAAACTGCTTACATCAGGATATTTTTCCAGGAAGCGATAAAAATATGGCATGCCTTGTTCCACCCGGGTTTGCTGCAGTATGATCTCAGATAGCCAGATCACATAAGGATCGGCAGTATTGCGCCAGGGCAGGTTTCGTTTGTTGTTTAAGTACCATTGTACCACTTCGTCGGTAAAATTCATTGTTGTAAAAGTAATTAAGAAACAAGAAGGCAGGAAACAAGAAGGCAAGAATCAGGAAGCAAGAGGAGAGGAAGGCAGGAGACAGGGGAAGAGTCAAGAGTCAAGAATCAAGAATCGAGAGGGTAATCGGGAGATAGGAAATCAAAGAGTCGCGAACCAGGGAAAAGCCTGGAGGCCGGGGATCTGAAATTTTAAAATAAAGATAAAAGAATGGCAACTAACCTGTGAAAGTACAAGGCCTTTGCTACCAGTTGGATTGATAGATTTTCACACTTTTTTTCACACTTCTTTACACCGGCAAATTGATGTTTAACCAGTAATTTATAAGCCTCTCATACTCAAAATTGTAACGAAAATGTAGGTTTTACGCCGCTGGCAAAAAAAAACGGATAAATATTTCGCTGTTAACGGATAAAGCAATACTTTTGCAACCCCAAAACAGTTAAGTATTTATAAAATTAAATTAAGTAAATAAGATATGACTAAGGCAGAAATTATAACTGAAATCTCATCAAAAACAGGTATAGAGAAAGTAGACGTGCAGGAAACTGTTGAGGCGTTTTTCAAAGTTGTTAAAAGCTCGATGGTTGGCGGCGAAAACGTATATGTAAGAGGATTCGGTAGCTTTGTGGTTAAAAAAAGAGCTAAGAAAACAGCACGTAACATTTCAAAAAATACTGCCATCATTATCCCTGAGCACTTTGTGCCAAGCTTTAAACCGGCCAAAACTTTTGTTGAGAAAGTAAAGTCAGGTAACAAAACCAGCAAAAAATAATTATACGCCATCATGAATAAAAAACAAATAGTCGTTAGTGCAGCCGTAGTTGTTATTATGGGCTATTTGTATTGGTTGCCCGTAAAAGGTTTGGTAAAACCAAAAGACGATAAAAACGGCAAACCGGCCATGGCCGCCTCTGCAGGCGCCGCTAAACCGGCAGCTAATGTTACCGTTGATATGGTATCGGCCCCTGCCAAAGCAGCTATTGGGGATGCATTGGCGGCTAAGATAAATGACCTTGAAGCCCAGTTAAAAAAAGCATCAGACGCAGATGCGCCAGCTTTGCAAGCGCAGCTTGCCAAGCACTGGGATGATGTTAACCAGCCTGCACCAGCAGCGTTTTACTACCAGGCATTAGCCCGCAAAGAAAACAAGGTACAAGACTGGATAAGCGCAGGTAACCGTTTTAATGATGCATATAAACTTACACAGGATACTTTATTTCAACCTGCGTTTGTGAATGATGCTGCCGAAGCATTTCAAAATGCTTTGAAATTACAACCCGAAAGCCTTGAAGGCAAAACCGGGTTGGGCATAGCTTATGTTAACGGCGCAGCCGGCCCTATGCAGGGTATTGCGCTGTTGCTTGAGGTTGTTAAAAAAGACCCGAAGAACTGGAACGCCAACCTTAACTTAGGTATGTTCGCCATGAAATCGGGTCAGTATGAAAAAGCGGTAAGCAGGTTTAAAACACTGCTTGCGCAAAAGCAGGAACTGGAACCTACTTTTTATTTAGCCGAAAGCTATAAGCAATTAGGTATGAAAAAGGAAGCTATCGACGCTTACCAGAAATGCAAAGAAATGATGCCTGACCCTATTTTCAGTCAGCGCATTGATGGATATATTAAGGAATTAAATAACTAACACACATTTAAAAATTATTATTATGCCGAGCGGTAAAAAACGTAAAAGACACAAAATGGCTACCCACAAACGTAAAAAACGTTTAAGAAAAAACAGACATAAAAAGAAATAAGCATTTGTGTTAAGTCGGTAGTACTTAGTCTTAAGTTTAAAGTCAAAGACTTTGTGCTTAAGATTAACGACTTAAGACTAAACATTAATGTTTTACCTGCCTCAAATACGGGGCGGGTACTTTTTATTATTAGTGTTTTTACCCACTTATTAACACACGGTTTTTACCGTTATAAGAAATGGAGTAGCAATTGATAAAAGAATTAATTATCGATTCATCCCCCAACGGGGCTACCATTGCATTATTACAGGATAAACAACTCGTAGAGCTTCACAAAGAACAGGTAAGCAACAACTATACAGTTGGCGATATTTATCTGGGCCGTATCAAAAAGATCATGCCCAGCCTAAATGCCGCCTTTGTTGACGTTGGCTATGAGAAGGATGCCTTTTTGCATTATCTTGATCTTGGTCCGCAGGTACAAAGCCTGCTTAAGCTAACCAAGCAAGTACGTAGCGGGGGATATCAGTCAAAGCTATTGGATGGGTTTAAGCTTGAGGCCGATATCAATAAGGGAGGAAAGATCTCTGAGATATTAACCAAAAACCAGCTTATCCCGGTACAGATAGCCAAAGAACCCATATCAACTAAGGGGCCGCGTTTAAGTTCCGATCTGTCGATAGCAGGGCGGTATGTTGTTTTAGTACCCTTTTCGGAAGCAATTTCTATTTCGAAAAAGATAAAAAGCAACACCGAGCGCACACGTCTCCGTAAAGTAGTTGAAAGTATTAAGCCAAAACATTTTGGCGTTATCATCCGTACAGTTTCCGAAGGTAAAGGGGTTGATGAGCTGCAGAAAGATTTGCTTGACCTGATCTCGAAATGGGAACAGTTTATTACCAAGCTGCCTTCTGTTGAGCCTTCAAAAAAGGTATTGGGCGAAATAGGGCGCACATCAACTATCCTCAGGGATATCTTGAACCCTGATTTTCAGCATATTTATACCAATGATAATAGTATGTTCGAAGAAATTCGGTCATACGTTCATGAAATATCGCCCGATATGGAAAGTATAGTCCGACTGCACAAGCATAAGGAGCCTATATTTGAGCACTTCGGTATCGAGAAACAGATCAAAGGCGCGTTTGGAAAAACCGTTAACCTTGCCGGTGGCGCTTACCTGGTAATTGAGCATACCGAAGCCCTGCACGTTATTGACGTAAACAGCGGTAACCGCACAGCCAGCAAAGAAAACCAGGAAGAAAACGCTTACCAGGTAAACAAGGAAGCTGCCAAAGAAATTGCAAGGCAGTTACGCCTGCGCGATATGGGCGGCATTGTGGTGATTGATTTTATCGACATGCACAAACCGCAGAACCGTAAAGAGCTTTTTGATTTTCTGCGTGCCGAAATGCAGTACGACCGGGCCAAGCACACCATTTTGCCACCAAGCAAATTTGGATTGGTGCAGATCACCCGTCAGCGGGTAAGGCCCGAAATGAACATTGTTACCAGCGAGATTTGCCCTACCTGTAATGGTACAGGTACTATCAGGCCAACCATTTTGCTGATGGATGATATTGAGAACAACTTCAATTACATCCTTACCGAGCAAAACGAAAAAGGCATAACTCTGTGCGTACACCCATATATAGAGGCTTTTATTAAAAAGGGCATTTATAACCGCCAAATGAAGTGGTTTATCAAATATGGCCAATGGATAAAGGTTAAAAATAACCCATCGTACCAGATCACGGAATTCCATTTCTTCTCATCAAAAGACGAAGAAATTAAACTGTAAAAATTCAGAAGTGCAACTGTTTGAAAATGGCACAAATTAAAGATCTTTAAAAAGAGCAGGTGTTTGGATGAGCATCTGCTCTTTTTTGTTTTTAGGGTACTTTAAATCCAATTCAAAACAGTGTTACCTGTCGTGGCCGTCGCTGTGTTCGGCATATGTATCAGGGGCCATAGCCTTACGGTAGCAGAGATTACGTCGGTCTTATGTTGGTTAGCATTTGGAATAAGTAACAAACCTTGCTATTGCCAGTCATTAATCATATCTTGCCCATCAATGATCAATTATCACATAACCAAACTCAATTGGTGGCGTCACAGCTTTGTGCAGCCGGGATCATAACGACTATCGGGTATTAGTCCTTTTTTCAATATCCTTCCGGCAGTATCATTATACAGGTCCGTTTTTTTATCCATAACAAAATTATAATAATGGCTTTTGAATTAAATAGCGTTGTGCCCTGGGGCCGCACGTTTACCGAATATCAGCAAATGTTTAACCTTAGCGCCGGTGATGTTATCAAAAAGATCGTCAGTATAGGTGATGGTCCGGCAAGTTTTAATGCGGAGATGCACGCAATGGGTAAGCAGGTTACCTCCATCGATCCTTTATATCAATTTTCGACTGATGATATCCGAAAACGGATTGATGAAACCTGTGTAGAAGTGATAGCCCAGGTGAGGGCTAACGCCGATAAGTTTGTTTGGAACAACATTAAAGATGTGGAAGAACTGCAGGAAATAAGAATGACCGCGATGAACCATTTTCTGCGGGATTTTGACCAGGACTGCTTTCGGCAAAGATATATTAAACATGCCATGCCCGCTAAAACCTCTTTCGCGGATAACGCATTTGAGTTGGGCCTAAGCTCTCATTTTTTATTGCTGTATGATAATCTGGGGTTAAAGTTTCATACAGAAGCGATACGGGAGATCATGCGCATATGCCCCGAATTGCGGATCTTCCCAATATTAAACCTCAATGCCGGGGCTCCTGTGTTTTTTGACGAATTACTTGACGTGCTTGGCCGCGATTTTAATATTGATATACAAAAAGTAAACTACGAATTTCAAAAAGGAGGTAATCAAATGTTGGTTATTAAAAACAAGATATAAGTAAATGTGAAAAATAGCCCGGTTGAATCTGATGTTTTTAAAACCAATACATTTATTTTTGAGATATGGAGATAATTGATAAAATAAAAGAGATTTTCGAGCCTAACTTCGAAGTTTTGAAGGTAACGAGATCTGGCCCGGATAGCTTAAACGCCGAAGCCTTTATTACCATTGAGGCAAAGCACGAGGGGAAATCACATAAACGGGTTTTTAGGGAGACTGAACTTGTAGCGTTAAACGCAGAAGGTAAGTTAGCTGAAACAATAAGGGCGCTGTGCGCCGTAATGCTGACATCAGAAGAGTAGATTCTTGTTTAAGTACCGGTACGTTTCCCTCTCATATATAACATTTATAATGGTGGTTGTGCTGTTTCCAGTTGGTTCGTGCCGACAACCCTGCTGGTCGGAGTTTGCCGGCTGCTTAACTCCGACCAGTTAGGGGCATACAATCTTTTCAGGTTGCCTGATGATGTACCAGGTCTGCCAACACGTCCACATCGGTTTTATGTTTTTTCTTTTTGGGGTGCTTTGCTTCAAGATAGTCCTGGACGTGTTCTTTTTGTGGGCCGGCTGTTTCATCTGATTTTTTGCCACGCAAGTAAAACCAGATCCCCGCGCCTGCTGCCAAAACTCCTGTTATGCCGGCTGTGATCCATAGTCCGGTATTGTTTTTTTGTGCAAATAGGTATTTCATAGCTATTTTCTTTATAGCTGAACAAGCTAAATTTCATTTAGTTGTAATTAATTTAAAAAGACAATTATTTACCCGGTGGTTAAAACCATTAAAGTACGCCGTTGTTAATCAGTTACATCTAATAAAAAAAGCAATGTCAAAAAGAGGCGTAAAAGTGGAAAGGAACTCTGTATCAGAGCAGCCACACGAATTGAACTACGAAGCACGCAAAGAAGGAACAACCGCAAAAAAGGTGGAAGCGGCAAAGAAATCAGCAGGCTCCAACCAACGAAGTGCAATTGAAAAGAAATTGAATAAGTAAGGTATTAGTGGTCTTGTACTGGTCGAAGTTAAGCGACGGCGTAACTTCGACCTAAGATAAGGCAAGCATTCTGCTTGTGGGTTTGAAATTATTAAAAAGTTGGTCATTTTTTTCGGTTAAGCCGAAAGCTTAACCAGTTTTGGGATCGAAGTTGACGCTGCCGCTACCTTCTACCTGTTAAGGGAAATTGGTTAAGGCGCCTGGTGCACTCGTTATTATAAAACACCCCATCCGCATCCTCCGCACACACCGCAATCTTCTCCATCTCCAAAACAGCCCTGACATAGAAAAACGAAAGATTTTAGATACCATTTTCCATCAAAGATTACTTCGGCTCTATATGGATATTTGTCTGATGCATCTAAATAAAATTCAGTTAAATTTTCATTTTTTTGAATCTCATCAGTCAAAATAAAATCAAAGTCGTCCAGATTTGAAATATACCTTTGCTCAAAAGTTGGATGTATCAGGTCGTCCTTTAACAGGTAGTTCAGTATTTTAGAATTATCCTTGTGGCGCTTAAACAATTCTAATACGTGGTTTAATAATTCTATAGCAGTCATTTTTTGATATGCTGATTGAAGCGCTTTATTATTTGAGATATCTCTTAGCCGTCGCTAAACTTCGACCTATCGAGTATGTTAATGATACTCTAAAATTTTATGCCGCTTTTTATCCTTCCGTATCACCTCTAAAGGAACCTCTTCACTGCTTATCGTATCCATGTATTTGATCGCGAATGTTTTACCATTCACAAAAAAGTTAAAATGGGTAGCATAAGTAGCTCCGTTGTCTTCAGATACTTTTACCCAATAATCGCCGTATTTCTTATCCGGCCGTGCGTGGATGTAATCGAAGAGATGCCGCCTGCCATGGCTGTGCTTAATTACATAGGCGTTTGCCTGCTTAACTTCGGGAAGTGATAATATCAAATCCATTATCTTTGATTCCAGTACAGAATCACGCTTAACCTGAGACTTTGCTTCGGGATAATGCATCAATAAAAGCAGAAAAAAAAGGCTTAGCAGGGTTTTCATGATGGTCATAAAGTTACGCAAATACTTCCGGTGGTTTATAATATTAGTCTTGTCACTTCCAACGGCTTCCTGCCGCAGACCCGGCAATGCTACAACAGCCTTTTATTACTGGAAAACCGCCTTCATCCTCAATAAACAGCAAGCGGCCTTACTAAAACAAACCGGTAACAATGCCTACATCCGTTTTTTTGATGTAAGCTGGAACGATAAAGAACAACGCTCATATCCAAATGCCGTTGTGCAACTCAATGAGTTCCCGGTAGGCTTAAATATTACTCCGGTTATCTACATCACAAACAAAACTTTTGAAAACACTGCAGATACCGCTGTTGCTGCCCTTGCCGGCCATTGCAATAAACTAATAAATGAGCTGTCCGCAGAAAAGAAGATCAGCTATACCAAAGTACAGGTCGACTGCGACTGGTCATTAAGTACCCGGGACAAATACTTCAGCTTCCTTAAAGCATTTAAAAAGCTTAACCAAAAACGGCTGGAGGCTACCATCAGGCTGCACCAGGTTAAATTTAAAGAGCGTACAGGTATACCACCCGTTGATGCAGGCGTGCTGATGTTTTACAACATGGGCAAGCTCAACGCCGATCTGCAGCAGCCTAATTCAATTTACAATGAAGATGATGCCGGTAAGTATATCGTTTACTTGGGCAGCTATCCCCTGAAGCTGGATATCGCCTTGCCTTTATTTTCCTGGGCTATTCATATCAGGGAGGGCCGGGTGATCCAGGTATATGGAAAAATAAGGCGAAGGCAACTTACTGATCAGGTTCATTTTGAACCAATTGAGGGGCAGGCAGATTACCGGGCCAAAACAAGCTTTTTTCTTGATGGAATTTATATCAAACAAAATGATATTTTTAAACTTGAAGAAACGGACAGCAATACATTGAACGCTGCTGCCCAACAATTAACACAGCATCTGCCTAAACAAAAACATACAACTATCATCTACTATGAACTGGCCAATATCGACCTTTCAAAATTTAACGAGGAAACCATTACGCAAATTTCTGCTCGTTTTTAGCCTATGCACGCTGGCCATAGCCGGAGTGATCTGGGCCTGTGCCGACTCGTACGAGGAAGAATATTCCGTTTTCACTCCCGAATATTTTGTCAACAAGCAATACTCCCCATTCTTTTATACCGGCAACGAGGTTTACTATGGCTTAGGCTATACGGATGGGAGCAATACCTGGTATAACGATATTATTGTTGACGAATGGTACGATCATTTTAACCATCAATTCAGCAAAGCATCACTTCAGTACCTGCTTATTAAAGCCAGTGCCGGCGCTGTTGATTCCATTTCCCGAAAATCAGCCGGCTCGCTCAAAGTATCGCCCGCTAAATACCCCGTTATGAGTACCGGTACTGTATCAGCAAAAATGCTCAAAGCTTTTTATAGCTACCTGAAGCTGGCCAAAATAAGTGAGGTTTATTCGGTAAACGATCAATATTATTCGTGGGATAAGGTAAAGCCCAATCATTCGCCGGTAAAGCTGGCTTCAACGCTGATTAGTGCCTTCGATGCCGAAACAGATCCTTTTATCAAGGAGCGTTTATGGTTTCAAGCTGTTCGTTATTATTACTTCCTGGATAATTCGTCGTCGGCAATAACTGTTAAATTGTTTAATCAGTTCAAAGAGCATTTTCCTAAAAACCTCATTTACTACCGTACAATGGGCTATGTAGCTGGTTATTATTACAGGCAAAAAAACTACGCCCTATCAAACTACCTGTACAGCCTTTGTTATGATTACACTTATAAATTAAAGATCCCGAGTTTCTGGAGCTTCCACCCGCAAAATGAAAGTGATTGGAATGCCACACTCAGGCTTGCTAAAACGCCGGAAGAGAGAATAACCCTGTGGCATATGATGGGGGTACAATATGATGCCGCAAGGGCTATAAAAACTATCGCGGCTATCAACCCAAAATCCGAAAAACTGGATTTGCTGTTGAGCCGCTTGATTAACATCCGGGAGGCCACAACAGGAGACGGTAAACCTGCCGATTCGGTAAAAAGATCCGATAACGATGGTAAACGGCTTGTTGAAAACATTGCCCTTAAAAATAATACAGCCAAGCCTTACTATTGGAACCTCGCGGCAGGTTACCTTAACTTTTTGGATAGCAACTACACCGCAGCCGGTAAGTTTTATACTACGGCAAAAAGCCAGTTCCCTGCCGGCGATAAAATGATCGTAGCGCAGGGCAAGTTGCTCGACCTGATGTTATATATCAAAAACCTTAAAAAAATGGATGCCACTGCGGAGGCAAAATTAACGGAGCCCCTTAACTGGCTTGCCAACCTGCGTGATAGTAAGATTAAGATCAAAGATCTGCGGTTTGATAATGCCATTTCGGTTTGTAACCTTGCCATATCGCGGCTTTATAAAAAGCAAGGCAACCTAATCAAGGAGGTATGTTTTAACAACAGTGCGCAGGATTTTTATACAGATAGCGCAAGGGTGCAGCACATGATAGATCTGTTAAACAAACCGGATAAAACTGCTTTTGAACAAACGATGTTGCGTTATTATCCTATAACACTTAACAATTTATATTACCATCAGGCTATCACATTGGTTTATCAGCAAAAGTTACCTGAAGCTATTGCTCAACTCAAAAAAATGAAGCCCGAAGATTTTGTGCTTGCAGGCAACCCCTTTACCGGTAGATTAGTTGACTGTCATGACTGTGATCATGCAGCCCCGCAAAAGCAAAAATATACGCCGCTAAGTTTTCTGCAAACGCTTAATACTATAAATACAGAAATTAAGCAAGGCAAAAACGTATACAGTAATGCTTATGCCATTGCGAATGCCTATTACAATATCACGTATTACGGTAACGCCCGGTTGTTTTACGAATCGGATGTGGTAGCTACCGGGCCAACCGGCCGCTATTATTACGAAGGCGAACAGCGCATGGATGATAAATTGACATCGATGCAAATTGCGATGAAGTATTATCAGTTGGCCCGACAAAACGCCACTACAGATGAGCAGCGTGCCCGGTGTACATTTATGCTCAGCAAATGTGCCCTGAATGAAATATATAATGATCCGGAATTTAAAGGTGCCGATAAGTTTGCTAATATAAAGGCCAGTCAGCAGGTTACGGACGCGTATTACAAATACTTTGCTGAGTTAAAGGGCAAATACAACAACACGGCGTACTACAAAGAAGCATTGAAAGAGTGCGGTTATTTCAGGGATTATGTGGATAGGAAGTAATTTGCTGAAGTGCTAAATGAATAGCTTTGCAGGGGGGATTAAGACATAAAGTATAACCTGTCGGAACTTCTAAATAATAGTTTTTGGAACGAAAAGCCATTTTAATAACATGGCTATGCACTATGGTATTTCCATAATGAGGAATAGTGTGTTTCTTCAGTAATAAGTGTTTCATGCGATCCCTGCTCAATTAGGCGCCCATTTTGAAGTACCAGTATTTCATCGCAATTTTTAATGGTAGAAAGCCGGTGTGCTATAATGATAATGGATTTACCCTGTTGTTTAAACCATCGCAGTGCATCTAATACTTTCTGTTCGCTTACCGGGTCAAGCGATGATGTAGCTTCGTCCAATATTAATATTTCGGGGTCCCGATAGAGCGCGCGCGCAACAGCTATGCGCTGTTTTTGACCGCCTGATAAATTTGTACCCTGTTCATCAATTACCGTGTAATAATTTCCTGGTAATTTTTCTATAAATTCGTTTATCCCCAACAAATTGCATAGCCCAATTACCCTTTCTATCTTTGGTTCATAATCACCGATGGCAATATTTTCAATAATGGTTCCGGCAAACAGGTCGGTTTGCTGGGGTACTACACCAATTGCTTTGCGTAAACTGCTGTTGCTTATGTATTTTATATCGAGGCCGCCAATAGTAATATTCCCTTCATTTAAAGGATAAAGATTTTGCATTAAGGAAAGTAAGGTTGACTTGCCGCTACCACTTTCTCCTACAATTGCCGTGCTCTTGTGTTTGGAAATATTGAGGTTTAGCTTATCAAAAACGGTTGTGCGGGTACCGTATCTGAACTGCACATTATTAAATTGAATATCCCCGATCATTTCGGGCGTTAAGGCCACTTTGTCATCGTTAGAAGCTTCAATTTCCAGGTCAATAATTTCAAACAAACGATCGGCAGCTATCAGGGCGTCCTGGATATTTTTATTGGCATTGATAAGTGCTGCTGCAGGGCCTGTAAAGTATCCGATCAGGGCGTAAAAAGAAAGTAATTCGCCTGGTGAAAGTTCACGCCGGATAACAAAATAACTACCTGCCCATAAAATGCTTATTGTGAACAGGCGTGTAAAAAAGTCGGCTGCATTACTCAGGTGAAAACTTTTTATGCCGCTGCTATAAATAGATCTTAACAGCTCAACAAACCTGTTTTCGGTTTTTAAGCTGGCATATCCCTCCAATCCAAACCGTTTTATAGTTCCGGCGGCATTGATACTTTCAACAAGCTGCGCCTCAAGTTCGGCACTGTTTTCCATTAACTCCCGCTGCCACTTTTTATTAACCCGGTTACTTATCCAATAAATTACTAAATAAACCGGGACTATTGCAAGCATGATAATAGCCAGTTTCCAGTAATACAAAAACATAATAGCTATTGAAAATCCAATTATCAACGTGTTTACCAGCATATTCATAGCAATGTCGTTGATAAAAACACGAATCTTTACTGCGTCGTTCACCCTGCTAATAATTTCGCCCACACGCATGGTATCAAAAAAACGCTGCGGTAATTGCAGTAAATGTTTATAATAACCAAGTATCAAATGTGCATCAATCATTTGACCGGTGCGCATACTGATCAATGTTTTAAAGTAGTTGATGATGATTTGAAAAACAAGGATGACAATCATCCCCACGCTCATCATATTCAGCAATCGTGAGTTTCCGTCAACAAGTACAAAGTCAATTATCTTTTGAACATATACAGCCATGCTCAGGCCCAACAGCGTATAAATTACAGCGCCGATAACTGCCTGCACCATCATGGTTTTGTGCGGGGCCAGCAGATGCCAAAAACGCCTTATATTTGATTCTTTTTCATTTCCCTTTGTAAAATGCTGATCGGGCAATAACAGTACAACTACACCAGTCCACTCGCTTTTAAACTCTTCGATATTTTTTTTTACTATAACACCACCGGTTGGGTCCATATAAACAACCTGCTTGTCGGTAACTTTATAAATAACCACATAATGTTGCAATCCGTTTTTCAACACTAAATGGACGATAGTCGGTAAGGGGATCTTAACCAGGCTTTCAATAGTCCCCTTAGCTCCTTTAGCCTGAAACCCTAAACGGCCTGCAGCCTCAATGAGTCCTGTTAAATTAGTTCCCTTTTTATCAGTACCGGCATACTGGCGTATGCGGCTTACAGGTAATTGTAATTGGTAGTGGGCTGCTATCGAAGCCAGGCAGGCGGCTCCGCAGTCGGTAATGTCCCGCTGTTTTATTTTTATTCCTTTCCGCATTTGTTATAATTTATTGTCGCTTTGAGGAGCAGAGGGGTTTAACCAGTCATTTACATTATCCCACAGTAATTGCCAAAGTGTGCGGTTACCTATTATAAAACGTGCCTGAAATGTTAAGCCTTTTTTTAAATGACCGGTAAAGCCATTTTTTAAATGTACCTGTAGCTGATCAAACTGGCAGCGTATTTTAAATACCGAACTGTTGTTTATAACTGTGTAGTCGTCATCTATTGTTTTGATTTTGCCGGTTACTATTCCAAAATAATTATAATTAAAGGCATCTACCTGGAAACGTACATTTTGCCCTATTTTCAACAATCCTATATCTTTTGGAGATACGTAACATTCAGCAATCAGGCTGCCTCCCGGAGATACTGTACAAATAACTTGATTGGGCTGCAGCACCCCTCCGGCATAAAGCGTATTCAAATCTTGTAATGTGCCGGATACAGGGGCTTTTATTTCATAATAAGCAGCATTGTTGCTTACCTGGGTCCGTTCATCTTTATACTGGGACAACTCCAGTTTGTAACGCATCATATCCTGCTGCCAGCTATTTTGTTGCTCAACTTCAAAAGCTTTATTATTAGCTTTGGCTTTATCGAAAGCGATACTAATATCAAAATACTCTTTATTAGTTATTACTTTACCCTTTAATAAAGCTGCATCTATATTATATTCATTAGTAACCTGTTTCAGCGTTGCCTCCTGATCTGCCTTTTTATGTAAGTAATGGATAAGTTGTTCCTTATATAAAGGAGTTAAGAGTTTTTTTAAAAGGTTTTCTGAAAGATTGCCTGAAGTGAGTAAACTAAGATCATGTAAGGCTTCTTCATGCTGGGTGGTTTCAAAGCGATTTAATATCTGCTTGCTTTTTGAAGTCGGGTCTTTTATTCGCAAAAGTATTGCTCCCTTTTTAATTGCATCACCTTCATGGTAATATATTGTATCAATTATACCCCCTATAGCTGTGTTTACAGCAGTACGCTCGCTTGAAGGACGAGTTATTCCCGGCGCGGTTACTGCTATGCTTGTTTGTGCTATTGGTAAGGCAATTAAACCGATGATAATAATTGCTAAAATGAACCAGTAGAGTATATAGTTGCGCTTACGAAATGCCGGCAAATAGCTTATAGTAGTATCTGAAAGTTGATCGATAGATGTAAACAAGATATTATTATTAGGATATAATATAATTCCAGGACCCTCATATAAACAAAGGACCTGGAAAAGGCACAATCTCATTGATACGAAAATGTGAATTCAAAAAGAGTGATTGATAACGGTCTAAGACGCGCTATTGCCAGCCATTCTATGCCGATTTATAAGCCCTATGATAATAAATATCAAAAAGATAACTGTGCCGAATATGCTTTTAATCAACTTACTGTTATCTCCTGTTTCCAACGAATTTATTATTCCAATAATGCCAATAGCAAACATAAAAAAGCTTATTAGCAAGCCACCTACATGTCTGAGTTTTTTCGTTTCCATATGATTTGTTTAAAAGCCTGTTTAAGAAAATTAACTGGCGAGTAAACCGCCGCCGATGGCTCCAAGAATGGCACCGCCAACTGCGCCAGCTACATTACCCACTCCCGGTACAATTGTACCAACAGATGCACCTGCTTCTGCACCGGCAAGCGCACCAACAATTGCTCCGCCAATAATATGGGCCCAGCTGCCTCCGTCGATGTCGAGTAATTCATTGGCGTCAATGGCCGTCATGCCATAATCGTTTAGATTCAATAGATTTTCCATAAGATTTGTATAAGATTTAATTTGTTTTGTGCCTACTCTGATAAAGGTTTTCGGCATTCCCTATGTTGGCCAAACAATATCTCAAGGTATTATATAATTATTATTCCAGAAAATAAATAAATGATTTGTCAAATATCTTCATCAAATCTTCATTTTAAAAAGGACAGGCTCCTGTGATATGTATGAGCCTCAATTTAGAGCCATCCAAGATTTAATATCTGAAAAGCTACAGGAGAAAAGAATGATACAGATTTTGATGGCACGGTACTTTTCTCTAACTAATTTGAATGATTCAATTGCTGTAATTGCTAAATAATTTAGTAAAAATCAAAATAATCTGCATATTTGCACATCTGTAATCTGCACATCTGATTAATAATGGCCAAATCCAAGATCGCGTACTTTTGTCAAAGCTGTGGCTTTGAATCGCCTAAGTGGCTGGGTAAATGCCCGTCATGCCAGCAATGGAACACTTTTGTTGAGGAGGTGATTGAAAAAGGCAATGCGGCGGTTCCTGCCTGGAAACCTGCGTCAACCAGTCAGCAGCGGGCCAATAAACCCGTGGCCGTAACGGAGATCACTTATACCGAAGAGAACCGTGTGCCACCTCCCGATAAAGAGTTTAACCGCGTTTTGGGAGGCGGAATTGTACCCGGCTCATTGGTGCTCATCGGCGGTGAGCCGGGCATAGGCAAATCAACCCTGATGCTGCAGCTTGCGCTCAATATGCCAAACCAAAAAGTTTTGTATGTATCGGGCGAGGAAAGTGAAAGGCAGATAAAGATGCGGGCCGAAAGGTTGGCTTCGCCCGAAGGGGGAGTCATAGGCGAAGGGGCTTATATACTGACTGAAACTTCAACCCAAAACATATTTAAACAGATAGAATCATTAGAGCCGGATATGGTGGTGATCGACTCGATCCAAACCCTGCATTCGGCACATATTGAATCAACGCCGGGCAGTGTGTCGCAGGTGAGGGAATGTACTGCCGAGCTATTACGTTTCGCCAAAGAGACTTCGACGCCGGTATTTTTAATTGGTCATATTACCAAAGACGGTATGATTGCCGGTCCGAAGATATTGGAGCACATGGTTGATACCGTGTTACAATTTGAGGGTGACAGGCACCACGTTTACCGCATATTGCGTACCATCAAAAACCGTTTCGGCTCGGCATCAGAGCTGGGTATTTACGAAATGATGGGCGAAGGATTGAGGGAAGTGTCCAACCCGTCGGAAATCTTGCTTTCGCACCGGGAAACTCCATTAAGCGGCATCACTATTTCGGCTACCTTAGAAGGTATGCGACCAATGCTGATTGAAACCCAGGCATTGGTTAGTGCGTCGGCCTATGGAACGCCGCAACGTACTGCTACAGGCTTCGATACCAAACGCATGAGCATGTTGTTGGCTGTATTGGAAAAACGCTGCGGTTTTAGGTTGGGTGCAAAAGATGTATTCCTGAATATTACCGGCGGCATCAGGGTTGAGGATCCGGCTATTGACCTTGGTTTGGCGGCTGCCATTATTTCATCGCACGAGGATATGCCCATTCCGTTCAAAACCTGCTTTGCTGGGGAGCTGGGACTTTCGGGCGAAATCAGGGCGGTAAACCGTGTAGAGCAACGCATTGCCGAAGCGCAGAAGCTTGGCTTTAACCAGATCTTTATCTCCAAATATAACCTTCCTGCCAGCGGCCAGGATAAAAAGCGGATGGATCTGTCACGCTATGATATCGACATTAAGATTGTGAGCAGTATTGAAGAGGTGTTCAGTTTGTTATTTGGATAGGGCCGGAAGCTTAAAGTTGAAGGCCCGGAACGAAGAGTAATTAACTTATGCTTCCTGTTATCTATGCTTTAAGCTTTAAACATTCCGCTTTTAACTTTGTTTTTTGCCTAAAACTTCAGGTTTAATTTAAGCCAGTTCTGCACCTCTTCCTGGCTGGAGATTTCGGCCGGTAGCTTATCGTGGATCAGTTTTTCCATTTTATTGCCGGTGTTGGCAAAACGATAATCCCATATCATCATTAACTTGTTGATCAGGTATACCATTTCGTTCCCTTCATTTTTATTGAACGCAGTATGATCGGGCCTGCCATTTACACGCGGATCATTCGGGATGTAAGTAGTCCATTGGTAATCGGTGTAGTATAGATTTCTTTTTGAAAAAAGGATCATAAGCCTGTGAATTTCTTTAAATGTACGCATAATAAAATGAACGTGGCCGGAATAAGACTCGTGTCATATGTTTTAAGAACTATTTCTTGCGTAATAACATTGATATTATTTTTTCGTGATTTAATAGTAATTTCAGCGCAGATAATTTAAGTTGATGAAAAAATTACTACTCTTTACCGCCGCCTCGGTACTTGCGTGCAGTGCTATGGCACAGCAGGAACCACAAAAAGCTATTTACTATTCCATATCATTCCCAAACGCCGCCCATCATGAGGCTGAGATAAGCATGACCATTCCGCAGGCGCCATCAGGCGCTTTCAGGGTACGGATGAGCCGCTCATCTGCCGGCCGGTATGCAACCCATGAGTTTGGTAAAAATATTTATAACGTTAAAGCTACCGATGTTGACGGTAAGGAGTTGCCTTTAACCCAAATTGAAGGCGATGTTTACGAAGTGGGAGAACACCCGGCAGCGGTAAAGGTAAGCTATACACTTTTTGGCAACTGGACCGATGGTACTTATGCTTCTATCGATCCGAGTCATGCCCACCTGAATATGCCCGCCACGTTTATGTGGGTGGTAGGGCAGGATAAACGCCCCCTTACCTTTGAGTTTAACGACATCGATAAATACGGCTGGAAAGTAGCTTCACAACTTAAACATGAAGGCTCAAATGTGTACAGCGCACCCAATCTGCAATATATGATGGATAGTCCTACCGAACTGTCCAATTACAACGTTAGCAGCTGGGAAGTAGTAAATACCGATGGCAAAAAGGAAAAAATAAACTTGACCATGCACTCGGATGATAGCCAGGCGGTGGTCGATAACTTCGGCAAGATGATCCAGAAGCTGGTGCTGGAAGAAAAAGCCGTATTTGACGAACTGCCCACTTATGATTTTGGCGAGTACACTTTTGTAAGCGATGTAAACCCAGCGGTATCAGGCGACGGTATGGAGCACCGTAATTCAACCTCCATAACTATCCCGGCACCAAAAGTTGAAGGGAATGAAAGTTACCTCATGGGTGTTTATGCACATGAATACTTCCATAGCTGGAATGTAAAACGCATCCGTCCAAAATCATTGGAGCCCTTTAACTTTGAACATGCCAACATGAGCAGCGAACTTTGGTTTGCCGAAGGTTTTACGCAATATTATGGCGAATTATTACTTGCCCGTGCGGGCTTTGTAACGGTTGATGATTATACCAAAACCATTGCCGGTTTGGTGAACCAGATCTTAAACACACCTGCTGCTGCCAAATATTCGGCCGCCCAAATGAGCCGCTATTCGGTTTTTGCTGATGCCGGTGTATCTATAGATCCTAACAACAACGTTAACGATTTTACCAGTTATTACACTTATGGCGGCGCCATCGCATTAGCGCTCGACCTTCGCCTCCGCAGCGATTTTAACATGACGCTTGATGATTATATGCGTGCTGTTTGGCTTACACGCGGTAAAGTAATGAAACCGTATACCATTCCCGATTTGCAAACCGATTTAGGTAAAGTAACCAATAACCCGAAGTTCGCGGCCGATTTCTTTAAGCGTTACATCAACGGAACCGACAAAAACAATTACGAAGAACTATTGGCTAAAGCAGGCCTGGTACTGCGTAAAGTACAGCCGGGCAAAGGTTGGGCTGGTCCGCTGGCGGTTACGCCAGGCCGTGGCCGCGCCGGGCAGGTACGTGCTGCCGATGCCGAAGGTTTGCCAATATTGTTGAGCACGACTATAGGTACCCCGGTTTACAAAGCAGGCATCGATGCCGGTGATGTTATTTTGAAAGTTGATGGAAAAGAGGTGAAAGACCAGAAAGGGTTCAGCGATATTATTGCCGATAAAAAGCAGGGCGATAAAATTACCGTAAATTACAAAAACCGCACCGGCCCCCATGAAACCACTATCACACTTGAGGAAAACCCCAACTTTGAAGTGGTAGCCTTTGAAAAGGCAGGCAAGCAATTGAGCAAAGAGCAGGAAACTTTCCGTAACAACTGGCTACAGTCAAAAGTCAAATAAATATGAAAAAGATCTCAATAATAACAGCGGCATTATTAAGCGTTTCGGGCTATAGCTTTGCGCAGGATGTTAATAAACTCATTAGTAAAGATGATGTAACCCGGATTATTAAAACACTGTCGGCCGATGATATGCAGGGCAGGGCCACTTTTACGCCGGGCATTGAAAAGGCCGCTACATTTATTGAAGGCGAATATAAAAAGGCCGGACTTAAACCTATGGCCGGAAATACCGGGTACCGTCAAAACTTTACGATGGTACGGTCGACCCCTGTTAGCTTGACTGTAAGCATCAATGGCAAAGCTATAGCTGCCGACAGCGCGTTTGCAAGCAGTACGGATTCGTTTAAATGGGCAAGCGATAAAGATGTACAGGTAGTTACCGTTGGTTCGGATAAAAATTTCAGGACCGAGTACCGGGCAGCTTCACAAAGCGGCAAAAAAACACTTTTGCTGATCGACCCTAAATTTAAAGACTTGTTTAGCCGGGTTAAGTCGTACCTGGGGGCAGGCAGCACAAGTTTTAAAGGCACAGTAAAGCAGCCTTTGGTATTTGTGTTGGGCAAGTTCGATAACACAGCGTCATTTGATGTTAACTGTGATATCAAAAACGAAGAATTGCCACTGTTTAATGTTGCCGGTATCATCCCCGGGAAAACCAAACCGAATGAATATGTGGTATTTTCGGGACACTATGACCACTTAGGGATTATCAAACCTGATAAACCCGGTGTAACAGACAGCATTGCCAATGGCGCGGATGATGACGCTTCGGGCACAACTGCTGTATTGAGCCTGGCTAAATACTATAAAAAGCTCAACAACAACGCCCGCACACTTATTTTCGTAGCCTTTACTGCCGAAGAGATTGGCGAATACGGGTCGCAGTATTTTGCTAAGCAAATAGATGCAGATAAGGTTGTTGCCATGTTCAACATCGAAATGATTGGTAAGGCCTCCAAATTCGGCACTAACTCGGCATTTATTACCGGGTTTGAAAGATCTGATTTTGGCAAGATCCTGCAGAAGAACCTGAAAGGTACCGCCTTTAAGTTTTACCCGGACCCTTACCCTGATCAGGATTTGTTTTACAGGAGTGATAACGCTTCGCTGGCCGAAGTTGGCGTACCGGCCCACACCATCTCGACCGACCAGATTGATATTGACAAATTATACCATACTGTTGGCGATGAATTTAGTTCGTTGGATGTGAATAATATCACTTCGGCCATCCGCGCGATAGCCCTGAGCTCGCGCACTATAGTTTCGGGCCAGGATACACCAACAAGGGTTCCGAAGAAAACGGAATAGAGGAGGTCTGAACCGGAATTTATTAAATTAAGGAATGTACAGAAGTTCCCATTTTAATTCCAATAATTCTTTAATTCAATAAATTCGAGTTCAGACAATTTTTGCGTTAGGGATAGCAGCGGATACCGGCCACGTGGCTAAGGCCGGTGCAGTATGAGCGGATAGCCCGGCCGCAGGCAACGCCCACAATGAAAAAGATTTTAAAACTCCCTCTTGAGAGGGGGCGCGGAGGAATGAGCGGTAGCAGGTGTGTGTTTCTGCGTTATACTTATCAAAGCAGAAACACACCTCCGCCCCTCTCAAGAGGGGAATCGCACGTTTCCCCGCTTTTTATTCCTTAAGTTGACGGTTATGTTCTCAAGAGAGGAATCACACGCGGCCATTGCTTTACCTTTATAGTTCATGAACAAAATACTCAAAATAGCAGTTGTAGGTCCCGAATCAACAGGAAAGTCAACTATGTCTGAATACCTGGCGGCGCATTATAATACGATAGCTGTGCCGGAGTATTCGCGCGAGTATTGTGCAAGCCTTACAGGCGATTGTACCTGGCAGGATGAGGTGAACATGTTTCACGGGCAGCTGGCGCTCGAAAAAAAACTGCTGCCGCGGGCTAACGGGATCCTGATTTGTGATACCACTTTTTTAACGGTAAAGATCTGGAGCGAGGAAATGTTTGGCAGCGCCCCGCAGGAGGTGCTTGACGAATTACCTCACCATCCTTATGATTTTTATTTACTCCTGGATATCGATCTGCCCTGGCAGGATGATCCTTTACGCAATTTCCCCACCAAACGCGAGTATTTTATGAACGTTTGGCACCGAGAGCTCCAGGCACTCAACGCTAACTATAAGGTCGTATCCGGGCTGAGTGAACAACGATACGATAATGCAGTCAAAGCAGTTAATGGCTTTTTAGACACTATTTCAAAATAAAGAGCGTCATTGGACGAAGCAATCCCATGAGGCAGAGTGGCTATGCAAGTTTCTCTGTATAGTTTGGGATTGCTTCGTTCCTCGCAATTACGCTCTCCGTTAAGAATTTTTAGGTGATATGCTTACTTGAACCCCCGTTAACTTAAAACTGTCAAAAAAATTATCCTTTATTAAAAAAATATTTTTCACATACGTGCAACGTTGCAAAATGCCCTGCGTCTATTAACCTGAAGCCGGTCACGAATTTGGAAGCAATATATATTGATAAACATTACAACCTGGTAATTGAGTGCAAACAGGGGAGCAAAAAAGCCTGTTATGAGCTTTACCGTTTGTATTCGAAAGCTATGCTGAACGTGGCCTTTCGGATAGTGGGCGATATTGCCGAAGCAGAAGATGTGCTGCAGGAAGCTTTTGTGGATGCCTTTGCCAAGCTGAAGGATTTTAGGCAGGATACCACATTTGGCCTCTGGCTTAAGCAGATTGTTGTAAACCGGTCGATCAACCTGCTGCGCAAACGCAAGCTGGAACTGGTTGAGCTGGAAGATGGCCATCTTGAAAATATTGCCGATGACGAGAGCTGGGACGATGAAGACCTGCAGTACCAGGTTGCCAGGGTAAAAGAAGGCATGAAACAGTTGCCCGATGGCTATCGCGTGGTGATATCATTATATCTGCTTGAAGGATATGACCACGAAGAAATAGGACAAATATTGAATATATCAGAAAACACATCAAGAACCCAGTTTTTGAGAGCTAAAAGGAAGTTAATTGAAATTTTAAACAGGAAAGGACAAGTATCATGAGCAAGCGATTTGAAGATTTCATGCACGACAATAACGAGGAATTTAACGAAATAGAACCATCGGCAGATTTGTGGGGTAAAATTGAGGCGCAGCTCAATTTTTTGGAACAGGAGCAACCAAAAAAGCGGGAAGCAAAGACTTTTTCGCTGGGCTTCGTGCTAAAAGTAGCCGCATCGGTGATCATCATAATGGGTATAGGTTTCGGCATATATATACAAAGCCAAAAAGGCACAAAAGGCGTTGACCTTGCCGCTATTAACCCCGAGTACGCACAACAGCAGGTGCGCTATGCATCGCTTGTTGAAACCAAGCTTACCGAACTTAAATCAGCATCTAAAAATGATCCGCAGCTATACAAGGAGTTCAGCGCCGAGATAGCAAAGATGGATTCCACCTATAAAAAACTAAACAGTGATTTAGCCACCAGCCCTAACCAAGAACGTGTTTTACGTGCAATGATCCGGAACCTGCAAATACAAACCGAGGTGCTAACTCAACAATTAAATGTAATTGAACAGTTTAACCAGATGAAAAAGGAACAAAACAATGAAACCAAAAATATTTAGTCCGGCCCTGCTTATGCTTATTGTCCTGTTAACCATAAGTACAGCAAACTTTGCACAGGTGAGTCCTGCTGCCCCGCCTGCGCCGGTAATGCCAAAATTGCCTCCTACACCGCCTCCCGCCGCTGAATTGAACGGGGATGGCTGGACTTCGGTAACCGACAGCAAGGAGTATCTGCAAAAAATGAAGGAGCTGAACGCCAAAATGCGCGAACTGCAAAAGGAAATGAGCAACCTGCACGTACAGCAGCAAAAGCAATTGCACCTTAAAATGCAAAATATGCTAAAGCTGAACAAACAGCTTGCTTTCAAATTCAAGGATAGCCTTAAACTAAAAAAGCTCGACACGCTAAAACTTAAAATGAAGTTTAAGGGATTTGACAGCATGAAGTTTGCCGATAAGTTTGAGAAACTAAGTCCCAATATCAACTTCGGTTTTAAAAACTTCGACCAGAACTTTAGCTACAGTTACGATAGTGATGAGCGCTATGAGCAACAGGTGCAGAATGGCGATATAGTTGAAAAAACAAAAAGCTACAGCAAAAGCTATAATGTTGACGGCAACGATGTGATTAACATTGATAACAAATTTGGCAAGATCACGGTAATTACCTGGGCTAAAAGCGAGGTTAAGGTTGATGTACAGATTAAGGTTGGGGCCAATGATGAAGATAAAGCACAAAAACTGCTTGATAACGTAACTATCAGGGATAGCAAAGACGGCTCGGGTGTATCGTTCAAAACTTATATCAATCAAAACGATGATGATAACGGCAGCTGGGGCAACCTGTTTGGTAAGAAAAACTCTGTGCGTAAAATGGAGATCAATTATACCGTTTACATGCCCGCCAAAAATCCGCTTACCATTAACAACAAATATGGCAGTACCGAGTTGCCCGACCTGAGCGGTAAACTCAATATCAATAACTCATATGGCAGCCTTAGCGCCAAATCCTTAAGCAACCCAGCTTGCCAGATCAGGGTTAAATATGGCAGTGCAACTATCGGCAACCTTACCGGCAGCGATTTGGATGTAGCTTATGGCAGCCTTAATCTTGGCGATTGTGATAAACTCAATGCTGATGTAAGCTACGGCTCGGCTAAAATTGGCCGTATTACTACTTCGGGTAATATAAACGTTAAATTCAGTGGGGCGTTAAAGATTGAAGAGGTTGATAAAAATGTGAAAAATCTTTCGGTTAATTCATCATATTCAAGTGTAAAACTGGGAGTGAGCGACGGCCAGAATGCTGATTTTGATATCACTGTGCACTACGGTAGTTTTAACTATGGCGGTCATGATGTTAACATCACCAGCAAAACCCCTGCCGATGGTGAACGTGGTTTTAGTCCGACTAAAACTTACAAGGGCCATTTAGGTAAAGGCGGCAGCGATAAAACCATTACCATCAGCACCAGTTACGGCAGCGTAAGCTTTGATTAAAATATTTTAGGTGTAAAATAAAAAACGGCGTATCTTAACTGATGCGCCGTTTTTTATTGATTAGCCCGTTGTTGCAAATCTCCCTTATCCCTCATAGCTTTGATGCAAACATCTCGTCATGCATCACCAGGATAGTGAAAAACAGATCTTCAATACACTTTATGATCAGTACAAGCACCTGGGCTTGCCGCTTGAGCTAATAAAACATACCGATTTTACGGTTTTTAATCTGAAAGATATTAATCAGCCAATGCCGTTTAGATCGCCCTTGAGCAGGCTTAACTTTTTTGTTTTCGCCTTTATTAAAGATGGGAGCGGTGATTATACCATTGATGAGCAAAATCATAAACTGCAGCCCTATGCTATTTACTTTACCAATCCGGGCCATTTTCGTTCGTTTAACTGGGAGCGTATTGGCGATGTATACCTGTTTACGCTAAGCGAATCGTTTTTGAAGGAAAACGTGCACGCCAATATTTTTGACGAATTTCCTTTTCTGTTGGCCGAAACATTTCCCGCCCGCGTGCTTACGCCAGAAGTTTTTGATGAGTTTGATATTTTGTATCACCAGATCCTGAAAGAGTATAATTCAGATAGCCCATATCGTTACCGGATCATCGGTAACCTGTTTGTGGTGGTGCTGTTAAAATTCAAAGAATATTTCTGGAAAGATTATAACCCGATATATGAAGGTAACCGAAGCTCGGAAATTGTAAAAAACTTTAAACGCCTGCTTGAAAAACATTACCGCGACCTGAGCAATGGTACAGCCGAACAGGCCTTCAGGGTGCAGGACTATGCCGATGCGCAAAGCCTTCATCCCAACTACCTGAGTAATGTTATCAAAATAAAAACAGGCAAAACCATCAGCACCTGGATTGCCGAAAAAACTATAGCTGAGGCCAAGGCCCTGTTGCAGAACTCAAAACGCTCTATTAAAGAAATTGCTTATCGTCTGGGCTTTTCTGAAGCTACCCATTTCAGTAATTATTTTAAAAAGCATACGGATATGTCGCCGGTGTTGTTCAGGAAGGAGCATGCGGGGATATAGCTAATATCACCGGGAATTCCTGTTTTTATAATCTCATCAGAACGGGTTGTTTTTGTAGAGACGCATAATTGCGTCTTCCATATGCAATTTAATGTAAAGGCCTCAGTCCTGCTGAGTATAAAAATCCGCGGGCCTCTGAAGGTGAAATGACATCTGCGTCACGTCATTGCTGTAATGAATGAAGCAATCCCCGACAGGCTGGTAACGGGCTTCATTAGTATTTGACTTACATCGTCGCGCTCTTGGCCACGCAGGGCCAGTTACTTTTGTCGCCACAAAAGTAACCAAAAAGGCTTGCAGCAGAGAGGCTTCTTTGCGCACAACCTGGCCCATAGCCATCGGCGCGGCCTTCACCCTGCAAAACGAACAGAACCACGGGCTGCAATTATTTTGCCCCGATTCGCATGCAATGCCTCCGATTCTGCAAAAACTTGCTATGCCCGTGCAGCCGCACCGCCCAGCATCGTTCTGCTCGTTTTCACCCGAAGCTGATCTGCTGCGAAAAACCACATTTTTTATCTTATCATGGGTAGACGCAATTATGCGTCTCTACATTCATGATTAATCTGCCCAATCCTCAATCTTAGATATTCGTATGTAATGCTTTGATATGTGTATCATTCAGGGGCCTTGCTCTTGCCACCTTTGTATTGTCAATCAACGACAACAAAACATAAACAACAAAGGAAACCATGAACACATTAGCATCAAAAGTAGTATTAGTAACCGGTGCCTCAAGAGGCATCGGTGCAGCAGTAGCCCACAAATTAGCAGCCGAAGGCGCTAAAGTAATTATCAATTACGCGGGAGGTAAAGAAGCAGCCGACCAAACCGTAAACTCCATCAAGCAACAAGGCGGCGACGCCATTGCGCTGCAAGCCGACGTAAGCAAAGCCGATGAAGTAGCAGCTATGTTTGACGCAGCGATAGCTCATTACGGCAAAATTGATGTACTGGTAAACAACGCCGGCATCATGATTACCAAATTAATAAAAGACACTACCGACGAGGATTTTACCCGCCAGTTTGATATCAACGTTCGCGGAACATTTAACACCATGCGCGAAGCCGCAACTAAACTGGCCAATGGCGGCAGTATCATCAATTTTTCATCAACCACTACCCGCGTTATGATGCCAACTTATGCTACCTATGTAGCCACCAAAGGCGCAGTTGAGCAACTGACCCGTGTATTTGCCAAAGAAGTTGGCGTAAGGGGCATCAATGTAAATACTGTATCTCCCGGCCCAACAAATACCGAATTGTTCACCAAAGGCAAACCCCAGGAGCTGATTGACCGTCTGGCATCATTATCAGCTTTTAACCGCATCGGTGAGCCTGAAGATATCGCCAAAATAGTAACCTTCCTGGCAAGCGACGATGCTAAATGGATTTCAGCACAAAATATCGGGGCTAATGGTGCAATGGCGTAAGCCCCCTAACCCCATGAAGGGGGAATAATAGAAGTAAGACGGCAAGAGTCAAGAAGCAGGAAGTCGAGAGGCAGGACAGCAAGAATTAAGATTCAATGCAAAATCAGTGTAATCAACAAAATCAAAACAATCACCAAAATAAAAACATAGAAATCATGAACTCATTAAATAATAAAGTAGCAGTAATAACCGGCTCGGCCCGTGGTTTAGGTAAAGCAATTGCAGAACGTTATGCAGCGTTAGGCGCTGATATCGTGATCAACTATTCGCGCGATAAAGCATCGGCCGATGAAGTGGTCAGCAACATCAAAGCGATGGGGGCAAACGTAATTGCTGTGCAGGCCGATGTAAGTAAAGTAGCTGATATTGAAAGGCTTTTTAAAGAAGCTAAAGAAGCGTTTGGTAAAATAGATATCGTAGTAGCTAACGCCGGTATCGAACTGGTGGAAACCCCGGTAACTGATTTTACCGAAGAACAGTTCGACCGCGTATTTGGCATTAATACTAAAGGGACTTATTTTACTATGCAGCAGGCAGCCAAAAATGTTGAGGATAACGGCCGCATTATTTACATAGCCTCAAGCACAACCTCATTCCCTGTACCCGGAATGGCAGTGTATGGCGGCAGCAAAACTACGCCAAGGTATCTGGTTGATATCCTTTCGAAAGAAATTGGTCACCGTGGTGTAACAGTTAACTCTATCATACCATTCGCTGTTGATCATTCAGGTATCTTTGCCGAAGCTGATAGTTACCCCGCGTTAAGAAAACAATTGCTTGACAGTTGTCCGATGGGCCGCCTGGCCGAAGTTGAAGATGTGGCCAATGTGGCCGAGTTTTTCGCCAGCGATCTTTCATCATTTGTGAACGGACAACACCTGTTGGTAAACGGCGGCGCAACAAATTAATGATCAGTTTAGTAACATAAGGTGGCAGCTTATAGTCTTAGTTATAAGCTGCTACCTGTATTTAATTCAAAAAGTAGCATTATTTGATTATACATCTACCATGTCATGAAAACGCTTAATCATTATATCATATACAGCACGCTAATTACTTCTGCTGTAAATGCTCAATCTGTAAAAGCAACTACTTCAACTATCCAAAACGTCAATGCCATGAATGCCGAAAAGATAACTAACCCGGTAGTGAAACAAGCCATCGATGCCCTGCAAAGCGGTGACCGACAAGCTTGGTTTGCTTTGTTCACCAATGATGCCCAGCTTTTTGATGATGGTAATAAAATGGACTTTAAAAGTTTTTTTGAAAAAGCTTTAGGCCATGAACGTTTTACCAGTATCGATAAGGTGGAGCAAGGCGGGCTGCACCTATACGGCAAATTTCACAGCGACCAGTGGGGCGATTTCAAAACCTACTTTAAGTTTACGATTGGTGCTGGCAATAAGATCAGTAAATTGGAAATAGGGCAGGCGGGTTAGCCCTACCCAAACCCTCCCCGGAAGGGAGGGCCTTAAAATGAGATAAATAAAGTTTCCCCCGGGGAGATTTGGAGGGGGCTTGTTGCTTCGTTCAGCAAGGACTTTTTTATTGATGCTTTTACTTCAATTTTACCTGATCTTTGTATCATGCAACAGCAACTTATAGCCAGGTTACAGCAGTTAAAACCTATCCCGGTTGATGATCAGGAGCTCATACTAAAAGCC
>Ga0157372_10000678_pt1 | contig 37470 bp, 26 predicted proteins | sample C55metaG_FD_115307 | JGI IMG/M metagenome (GOLD analysis project Ga0157372, IMG submission 115307) | Corn rhizosphere microbial communities from Kellogg Biological Station, Michigan, USA - C5-5 metaG | ecosystem: Host-associated > Plants > Roots > Rhizosphere > Soil | place: USA: Michigan...
ATCGCTTGCCGATGCACCGCCCCTCGGTCTGGCGCTGCCGGCTGCTGCCCAGCTCCCGCCGACGATCTATCGCCCGCGCCGACGCCGTCGCGCCCGCGCCGACGACCTAGCGCCCGCGCCGACGACCTAGCGCCCGCGCCGACGACCTAGCGCCCGCGCCGGCGACCCAGTGCCATGCCGGCCGCGACCGCACCGCCGATGGCACCCAGCCCGACCGCGGTCGGCAGGCCGATCCGCACCGCGCGGCGGCCGGTCCGGAAGTCGCGGATCTGCCAGCCGCGCCGGCGAGCCTCGTCCCGCAGCGCGGAGTCCGGGTTGATCGCCACCGGCCGGCCGACCAGCGTGAGCATCGGCAGATCGTTGATCGAGTCGGAGTAGGCGGTGCACTGGGCCAGGTCCAGCCCCTCCCGCTCGGCGAGTTCGCGCACCGCGGCCGCTTTGGCCTCGCCGTGTAGCAGGTCGCCGATCAACCGGCCGGAGAACAGCCCGCCCTCCTCCTCGGCGCGGGTGCCGAGCGCGCCGGTCAGGTTCAGCCGCCGGGCGATCACCTGGGCCAACTCCTCCGGGGTCGCGGTCACCAGCCACACCCGCTCGCCGGCGTCCAGATGCTGCTGGGCCAGCGCCCGGGTGCCGGAGTAGATCCGGGCCGCGATGATCTCGTCATAGATCTCCTCGCCCATCGCCACGATCTCGGCCACCGACTTGCCGGCGACGAAGGCAAGCGCGGACTCGCGTGCCTTGCTGATGTTGTCCGGGCCCTCGCCGCCGGCCCGGAACTTCAGCTGCTGCCACAGGAAGCGGCGCAGGTCCGCGGTGGAGAAGTACTTGCGGGCCGCCAGACCCTTGGCGAAGTGGTAGATCGAGGCGCCGATGACCATCGTGTTGTCGACGTCGAAGAACGCCGCGGCGCGTGGATTGGCCGGCACGGCAAGGGCCTGCTCGACCTCGTACGCCGCTGATCCGACCGAGCTGGCAGGCACCGGGCCAGCCTAGCCAGCCGGGCTGTGCGGCTGCATCCGGCCCGACCGGGCATGATCGGGTCGGCGCCAAGTCGACGCCAAGTCGGCAAGCGTGGCGATTTGGCTGCTAAGCAGTGGTATGTCAACATAAAACCGGCCGGCTGGTATGTAATTCGGATCAGCTGATAAAGACTGCGGTTTCGACTCGCCTCGCCGAACTGTTCGACCTATCTGGGACCTGTCACGCCCGTTATAGTGGTGCTCATTTGGAGCTGCTCAGGCTCGGCATGCTTAGCAGCAGGCTATGGAGCCCGGGCGGAGGCGAGCGATTTGGAGTGGATCGCCTCGGCTGCAACCGCGGATCCCAATTGGCTGCTATCTACGATATTGCAATCATGTGTGGCGATGGTGGCTGCGCTGGCGACGTTATGGCTCTGGCGAACGCAGGAACGCAGCCGGGCGAGTGAGCGCTGGCAGAGCGCCCAGCAACAGGTGGCCGCCGCCGAACAGGCCTTCGCCGGGATCAACGAAGCCTTCGAGCACCATGCCGTCCGATCCTGGTTGATCCGGGCGATGGATCAGTTGGTGCGCACGCCTGACGCCAGTGTCGATTTCCTCATGAGCCGCTGCGGTCCGTGGGAGTACCGCCCTGAGGTCCTGGCGACTGCAATCGCTCAGGTCTCTGTATACGTGCGAAATGCGCAAGCCGAAATAGTGGATGCGTCCCGAAATAAGCCACTGACCACTGATTGGGACGATTTTCGGATTGCCTGTGGAATTCCGGTCACAAGTGCGCTCCAGGCGATGGTGTACGAGCGTGTCTACCTCACGCTGCTGGCCGAGCAGCGGACGAATTCTGTTCTCCCGGTTGCGCACCGCCGGCCCTTCTCGACGGCGGCGGTCGGCGCGGAGCAGTTCGACGAGAACTCAGGCTCCGTGGCTCGATCGGGCACCGGCCGGCAGTCGGAGCGCGACACAGCCGAGGCCGAAACCGAAGCCGAAGCTGACGAAGCCGCAGCTGACGAAGCCGAGGACGAGCGACCAGCACCACGGCATGGCTTGGTCGTAACCAGTGCCGAGCGTCAGCGCCTCGAGGTGGAACGAGCCCGGATCGTGGAGCAGATGTTCCAGGCGGCGACGGCGGCGGAGTCGGCCCGCGTCCACCTCGACCAGGCCACCAGGGGATGGTCCACCAAGTGGTATCTGTTGGTCACCGGCTATGCGACTGTCGTCGGCATCGTCCTACCGGGCATCGCTCTCACCGTAGGGCCCACCGCGCTCAACGCGCGGCTTCGCTGGCTACTCTTCGCGGCTTTGTGCACGGTCGTCGTCGCGGTCGTCTCGACCTTCGCCATCACGATCCGCGTCCGCGGCCAGGCCATGATCTCTGCCCGGAGAGTGACCCGGTCAGGGCAGCGTCGGGCTGACCGAGACGCTGATCCCGCCAGGGCCGGCGCTGATGGTGCCGCCGGGCAGGCCGATGGAAGTACCGCTGGTCCCCACCGATACCGGTGAGCTGGGTCCGCCCGTTGGCAGGCCGGGCCCGCCGGACGGCAATCCCGGCAACCCGGTGGGCAGCGCCGAGCCACTGGGCAACGCGCCGCTGCTGCCGCCCAAGCCGGGCAGGCTCGGCGAGGTCGGCAGCGTCGAGGACAGGCTGGACGGCAGGCCGGTCGGCAACGACGGCAGGCCGGACGTTCCGCTGCCGGGCAGACCCGGCAAGCTCGGCGGCTTGGGCGCGTTGCTGGCGCACGGCAGCGGGCCGAGGTTATCCGCGTGAACTTGGGACAGGCACGGGTTTCCGAGCTGGGCCTTCACCTGGCCGACCCGAACGGCGGCCCGCTGCAGCAGCACCAGCGAGCTCGTCGCCTGGTTGCGCGCCGTACCAGCCGGCAGCTGGGTGGCCAGGGTGGCAATCCGTGCCCGCTGCTGGCTGAACCAGCTCGGGAGCTTGGCCAGCGGATCGGCCGAGACCTGCGAGACCGCCGCGCTGTCGAGCAGCCGGACGGCATCGCGGGTGTCGGTATCGGCGCTACGCAGGGCGCTGGCGATCAGCGCAGCGGCGTTCGGATCGGTCGAGTTCGCCAGCTTGCTGGATTCGTTCACCCGACTGGTGGCGAACTTCAGGTACTTGGCGGCTTTGCCGGTGTCCGAACCGGCGACCGAGAGTTGGAAGTTCTCGCTGGCCCGCTTGATGCCGTACAGCGACTGGCCGGGCAGCGCGCCGCCGGCCATCCATACCGCCAGGCTGAGCAGCAGTGCCAGCGCCATCGTGGCACCGGCGAAGGCGACGAGTGGCCGGCGCAGGACCGTAAGCCGGCCCGGACGACGCTCCCGTGCTGCTGCGGGGTGTTCCTCCGGACCGGCTTCGGCGACGATCCGCGGGGCGATCGCCACCAGCTGCGAACGCAGCTCGGCTTTGAATCGCTCGTCCGGCAACTCGCCCACCGGCAGCTGCCGCAGCCGGTTCACCAGCTCGGCCTCCACCCTGTGGCGATTACCGGAACCCGCGGAGAACTTGCCCGCGACCATCGCTTCCTCCTGTTGCCAGCCTTTGCTCGGCTCGTGTTGACATACCCACTTGGCCGAGTTCGCGGCGGCCCTCAGCGTTTCAACGAACCCCGGATGCGGCCGTTACTTGATACTGGCGGGTAGCTTTTGCTGATTTCGCAGCACCATCCCGAGCCTCAAATCCGCAGCACCAGCTCAAGCCTCGGATCCGCAGCACCAACTCAACGCAGCGCCGACGCAGGCGTCAGCGGAGGTCATCGGCCAACATGCTCGCCAATCGCTTCACGGCCCGGTGCTGCAACGCCTTGATCGCGCCGTCGTTCTTGCCCATCACGGCAGCCGTCTCGGCGACCGAGAGGCCGTGCAGGAAGCGCAGCACGATGCATTCCTTCTGTTCCTCGCCGAGTTCGTTGACCGCCGCCAGCAGCCGGGTGTTGGTCAGGTGCGCCAGCACCGCGGCCTCCGGGCCGTCCTCGGCGGTATCGGTCTCCACCAACTCGCCGGTGACCATCTCCAGTCGGAACCGGGCCGACTTGGTGTGGTCGAAGACGATGTTGCGGGCGATGGTCATGAACCAGGCGCCGATGTCGCGGCCCTGGTAGTTGATCGTCGAGATCCGGCGCAACGCCCGCAGGAAGGTCTCGGAGGTGAAGTCCTCGGCGAGTGCCCGGTCGTTCACCCGGTAGTAGATGAATCGGAAGATCTGGTCGACATAACGGTCGTACAGCTTGCCGAAGGCCTCACCGTCACCGTTCTGTACGGCGCGGACCAACGCCCACGTCTCGACGTGCTGGGAATCGATGTCACCGGCGACCGGAGGTATCGAATCTTCGGGCTCGGCGGGTATCTTCTGCATCGCCGGCTCGTTGGACGTGCTGAGGTCTGGGCTGCCAGCCAGCGAACCGGGGGGTTGCGACGGCAGGTGCAGGGTGGATTTGATCGACTCGGTCAGCATGATCGACTCGGTCAGCGCGGCCGGGCCGGCCAGCGCTGGTGAGCGCAGGCCAGCGATCGCCTCGGCCACCAGGACGGAGAGCGTGTGCCAACTGCCGCGTCCGGGCGACCATGGGTAGCCGGGAACGCTCATCGGATCAGAACCGCTCCCTCGCCGCTCGGTTGAACCCGGATATCCTCCCCCGTTGCATCGACGGTACCCGGCGGCGGCTGAAGCAATACCCCCCACGTCGACTTTCCAACGTTTCGTCCGGACTCGGTAGCATGCAGGTCCTGCTCATCCACAGGCAGCCGGCGGACGCTACGCCGACCGCCCAGAGGTCTGGAGGGCCGCGAAGATGACCGCGCCACCTTCCTTCGCCGCGCTGATCCGGCGGGCTGCGGACCGCCAGCCGGACCAGCTCGCGGTGTCCGACGCCGAGCAGAGCCTGAGCTGGCGGCAACTGGCCGACCGGGTGGCCCGGCTGGCGGCGGCCTTCGCCGGTGCCGGCCTGCGTCCGGACGACCGGGTCGTGATCCAGGCGGGCAGCTCGGTGGAGTTCGTGCTCTGCTACCTCGCCGCGCTGCAGGCCGGGCTGGTGGTGGTGCCGGTCAATCCGGGCTACACCCTGGTCGAGCTGGAGCACATCCTCGACGATTCGGCCGCCCGGTTGCTGATCACCGACTCGGTCAGCACCGTGGCGGGCGCCGCCGAGCTACGGCAGCGGCACGCCGAGCTGATGATCCTGCTGGTCGCGCCGAGCGGCACCGACGAGCTGGACACCGTCGCCGGCCTGCTCGACTCGACCGAGGGCCGGCTGGAGCAGGACGGCCGGACCGGCGAGGACCTGGCGGTGCTGCTCTACACCTCCGGCACCTCCGGCCAGCCTCGGGCGGCGATGTTGCCGGCCCGGGCGCTGCTGGCCAACCTCGGCCAGCTGGCCGAGCTGTCACCACCACCGGTGACCGCGGCCGACCGGGTGTATCTGCCGCTGCCGCTGTTCCACGTCTACGGGCTGAACGCCGGGCTGGGCATGGCGCTGTACTTCGGCGCCAGCCTGATCCTGAGCGCGCGGTTCGATCCGGTCGAGACGCTGCGGGCGATGGCCACCGCCCGGCCGACGGTAGTGGTCGGCGCGCCGCAGGAGTACCGGCTGTGGGCCGAGCAGCCGGAGTTCGCCACCGGCTTCGCCGACGTGCGACTCGGGTTGTCCGGCTCGGCAGCGCTGGCCGCCGAGCTGGTCGGTCGGTACGCCGAGATCGGCGTCGGGCTGTATGAGGGGTACGGGCTGACCGAGGCCGCCCCGGTGGTCACGCTGAACCTGGCGCCGGATCCGGGCGGGGCCGGCTGGCTGCCGCCGAAGGCCGGCTCGGTAGGCCGGCCGCTGCCCGGGGTGGACGTCCGGGTGGTCGAGTCCGACGGCGAGCTGGCCGAGCCCGGTGACCTCGGCTACCTGGAGGTGCGCGGCGCCAACCTGTTCACCGGTTACTGGCCGGACGGTGCCGGCGGGCCGGACGCCGAGGGCTGGTTCGCCACCGGCGACCTGGCGGTGGCCGACGACGACGGCGATCTGTACCTGGTCGGCCGGCGATCGGACCTGGTGCTGGTGAACGGCTTCAACGTCTACCCGGCCGAGGTGGAGGCGGTGCTCGGCCGGGTAGACGGGGTGGCCGAGGTCGCGGTGCTGGGCGTGCCGGACGAGGATGAAGAGGTGCTGGTGGCCTACCTGGTGCCCGAGCCCGGCGCCAGCCTGGATCCGGACGCGCTGCTGGCCGAGGCCGGCCGCTCGCTGGCCCGGTTCAAGCTGCCCCGCCGGCTGGTCGAGGTGGACGCGCTGCCGCACACGGTCACCGGCAAGGTGATGAAGTGGCGGATCCGGCCGCCCGGCGAAGGCGACCAGCGCAACGACCGGTTGGCGGGCGCCGAGCGGAACGGCAGCTGATGCCGGCCGCCGACCGGAACGGCAGCTGATGCCGGCCGCCGACCACCGGGTCACCCTGATCACCAGGGTGGGTTGTCACCTGTGCGCCGACGCCGAGCTGCGGTTGGCCGAGCTGGCCGACGAACTCGGTTTCGAGCTGGAGCTGCTCGACGTCGATGCCGACCGGCGGCGGGCCAACGAGTACTCCGAGCGGGTGCCGGTGATCCTGATCGACGGGGCCGAACACGGCTACTGGCGGCTGGAGGAGGACCGGTTCAGGCGAGCGCTGCAGCGCTGAGCCGGCGGCCGCGGAAGGCTCGGGCGGACGGGCCGAAACGCCCCTATACCATACCGGCTGGCGATTTTGTGAATGCCTTCACAAGGGCGTACGTTCGACGTCGTCCACTCCAATACCACACGGTTTGCGCTACCCGTGCGAGGGGCTAGCTGTCTGGCCCAGCACGGTGCCAGGCGAGCCAGCCCAGGGAGCGAAATGAGCGCCCAGCCGGAAGGCCTGAACGCGGTCGGCACGTCCACTGACCAGCGCTCGGCCCCTGCTGCCGATCAGGCCGAACCCCGGGCCATCCCCGAAGCGACGGTCGCCCGGTTGGCGGTGTACCTGCGTGCGCTGGTCGGCCTCGGCGAGACCGGCACCGCCACCGTCTCCTCCGAATCGCTGGCCGCGGCGGCCGGGGTGAACTCGGCCAAGCTCCGCAAGGACCTCTCCTACCTCGGTTCGTACGGCGTGCGCGGGGTCGGCTACGACGTGGCCCTGCTCACCGAGCAGATCAACAAGACCCTCGGCCTGCATCAGGACCGGGCGGTGGCCCTGATCGGGCTCGGCCATCTGGGCCGAGCGCTGGCCGGCTATGCCGGCTTCGCCTCCCGCGGGTTCCGGATCGCGGCCATCGTGGACACCGACCCGGCGATCGTCGGCACCGAGTTGCGCGGGTTGACCGTGCAGCACCTGAACCGACTCGACCAGATCGTGGCCGAGGCCAACATCGCCATCGCGGTGGTGGCGGTGCCGGCCAGCGCCGCCCAGGACGTCTGCGACCGACTGGTCGCGGCCGGCGTCACCTCGATCCTCAACTTCGCCCCGACGGTGCTGAACGTGCCGCCACACGTGGACGTCCGCAAGGTGGATCTGGCCGCCGAGCTGCAGATCTTGTCCTTTCACGACAACCGCAAGTCCGGCCGTGGCGACGGCTCGCTGGCGGTGAGCCGATGACCCTGCTCGTGGTCGGGCTGTCCCATCACTCCGCGCCGGTGTCGGTGCTGGAGCAGGCCAGCGTGCCGACCAGCCGGCTGGAGAAGGTGATCGACGAGCTGCACCGCGGCGAGTCGATCTCCGAGGTGATGCTGCTCTCGACCTGTAACCGGGTCGAGGTCTATGCCGACGTGGCCCGCTTCCACCCGGCGGTGGTGCACATCTCCAACGTGCTGGCCCGCACCTCGGGCATCGGCCTGAACTCCCTCGGCGACCACCTGTACGTGCACTTCGACGAGGCCGCCGCCGAGCACCTGCTGCGGGTGGCGTCCGGGCTGGACTCGATGGTGGTCGGCGAGTCGCAGATCCTGGGCCAACTGCGCGGCGCCTACGCCACCGGCATTCAGACCGCCACCGTCGGCAAGGTGCTGCACGAGGCCGGCCAGACCGCGCTGCGGGTGGGCAAGCGGGTGCACGCCGAGACCGGCATCGACCGGGCCGGCGCCTCGGTGATCGCGGTCGCGCTGCAGCAGGCCGCCGAACACCTCGACGGCGACCTTGCCGGCAAGCGGTTCGTGCTGGTCGGTGCCGGTTCGATGGGCGCGCTGGCCGGCGCGACCCTGCACCGGCTGAACGGCGGCCGGGATGTCGACGCGGTGGTGCTGAACCGCAGCACGGAGCGGGCCGAGCGGGTGGCCGGCTCGATCGGCGCGCGGGCCGGCAACCTTGCCGAGCTGGCCGCGGAGATCACTCGGGCCGACGTGCTGATCTCCTGCACCGGCGCCACCGGCGTGGTGGTGGAGGCGACCGATATCGCCAGCCGGAACGGCCGGCCGCTGGTGGTGCTCGACCTGGCTCTGCCGCGCGACGTGGACCCGGCGGTGGCGCTGCTGCCATCCGTGGAATACGTCGACCTCGAGGTGCTGCGCAATTCCGGTGCGATGGTCACCCAGGACGAGATCAGCGCCGCCGACGAGATCGTGGCCGAGGAACTGCGTGGCTACCTCAACCATCAGCAGGTGCTCGCGGTCGCGCCGACGGTGACCGCGCTGCGCGCCCGCGCCGCCCAGGTCGTCGACGCCGAGGTGCTACGGCTGGACAGTCGGCTGCCTGGCCTGGATCCGGCGATCCGGGCCGAGCTGGCCAGCGCCGTCCGCCGTGCGGTGGACAAGGTGCTGCACGCGCCGACGGTGCGGGTCAAGGAGTTGGCGGCGACGCCGGGTGGCGACTCGTACGCCGAGGCGCTGCGGCAGCTGTTCGACCTGGACCCGGCCCGGCCGGGCTCGGTGACCGCAGTCAGTCGGGTGGTCGAGGCTGATGACTCCGCCGGGACGGTACTCGCTGATGGTGCCTCCGGCACGGTGCTCGCTGATGGTGCCTCCGGCACGGTGCTCGCGCATGGTCCCGCTGGGACGGATCTCGACGGGGCTGCCGGGACGGTGCTCGAATGACGCTCACCCGCACCCTGAAGGTAGGCACCCGGGCGAGCCTGCTGGCCCGTACCCAGACCCAGTCGGTGATCGACGCGCTGGCCGGTCGACAGCCGGAGGTCGGTATCGAGACCGTGCTGGTCAGCACCGAGGGCGACCGGTCGGCCGCTCCGCTGGTGCAGCTGGGCGGCACCGGGGTGTTCGTCTCGGCGCTGCGCGAGGCGCTGCTGGCCGGCACGATCGACGTCGCGGTGCATTCCTACAAGGACCTGCCGACCGCGGCCGCCGACGGCATCGCGGTGGCCGCGGTGCCGTCCCGGGAGGATCCGCGCGACGCGCTGTGCGCCCGGGACGGTCTGACCCTGCTGGATCTGCCAGCCGGTGCCCGGGTCGGTACCGGCTCGCCCCGGCGGGCGGCGCAGTTGCGGGCGCTGGACCTGGGACTTGAGATCGTGCCGATCCGCGGCAACGTCGACACCCGGCTCGGCAAGGTCGGAACCGAATTGGACGCGGTGGTGCTGGCGATGGCCGGCCTGCGCCGGCTCGGCCGCACCGAGCTGATCACCGAGGCGCTGGATCCGATCCAAGTGTTGCCGGCCCCGGCGCAGGGTGCGCTGGCGGTCGAGTGCCGGGCTGATGACACCGCCACGCTGGAACTGCCGGCCGGGCTGGACGACGTCCGCAGCCGCGCCGCGGTGACCGCCGAGCGTGCGCTGCTGGCCGCCTTGGAGGCGGGCTGCTCGGCTCCGGTCGGGGCGCTGGCCGAGGTCACCGAAGGTGACGATGCCAGCGACGAGATTTTCCTACGCGGATCGGTCACCGCGGTCGACGGCAGTGACGCCGTCCGGCTGTCGGCGACCGGTGCCCGTGAAACTGCCGAGCAGATCGGCTGGCGGCTGGCCGCCGAGCTGATCGAACTCGGCGCGAACAGAATGATGGGGAGTTCCGAATGACCCGCGCGCGCAAGTCCGGAGGCCGGGTGACCTTCGTGGGCACCGGCACCGGTGACGCAGGCCTGCTGACCGTACGTGCTACTGAGGCGCTCGCCGCTGCCGAGGTGGCCTTCACCGACGCCGCTGTGCCGGAGGAGATCCGGGCGCTGATCGGCGGCGAGATCCGTATCGCCGAGGCGACGTCGGCCGAGACCGCCAAGGCGGTGCTGGCCGAGGCCCGACAGGGCAGCCAGGTGATCCGGGTGGTGGCCGGCGACCCGCTCAGCTCCGACGCGGTGGCCAAGGAGGCGCTCGCCGTCGCTCGTACGGTCATTCCGTACGAGGTGGTGCCGTCCTTCACCGAGGCCGCGGTCACCACCAGCTACGCCGGCGTCTCGGTCGGGCCGCTGCTGACCCAGGCCGACCTACGGCAGGGCCCGGTCGACTTCGAGGCGCTGGCCGCAGCACCCGGCACGCTGCTGCTCACCCTGGACGCGGCCGAGGTCGGCTCGGTGGCCGAGCAGTTGGTGGCGTCCGGGCTGAAGCCGGACACCCCGCTGGCAGTCACCTGCGCCGGCACCACGACCAGCCAGCTGACCGTGAACGGCACGCTGGGTGAGGCCGGGTTGGCCGCCGCCGGCATGCAGGGTTCGCTGGTGGTGACGATCGGCAAGGCTGCAGCCAGCCGGGAGAAGCTGTCCTGGTGGGAGTCCCGGCCGCTGTTCGGCTGGAAGATCCTGGTGCCGCGGACCAAGGAGCAGGCCGGCGCGATGAGCGAGCGGCTGCGTGACTACGGCGCGGTGCCGGTGGAGGTGCCGACCATCGCGGTCGAGCCGCCGCGCACACCGACCCAGATGGAGCGAGCCATCAAGGGCCTGGTCACCGGCCGGTACGAGTGGATCGTGTTCACCTCGACCAACGCGGTGAAGGCGGTTCGGGAGAAGTTCGAGGAGTTCGGACTGGACGCTCGCGCGTTCGCCGGGGTGAAGATCGCCTGCGTGGGTGAGCAGACCGCCGACGCCGTGCGTGCGTTCGGCATCCGGCCGGAGTTGGTGCCGTCGGGTGAGCAGTCCTCCGAGGGTCTGCTGGCCGACTTCCCGCCGTATGACGACGTGCTGGATCCGATCGATCGGGTGCTGCTGCCGCGTGCCGACATCGCCACCGAGACGTTGGCCGAGGGGCTGCGGGCACGGGGTTGGGAGATCGACGACGTGACCGCGTACCGGACGGTGCGGGCGGCGCCGCCGGCTGCTGAGATCCGGGACGCGATCAAGTCCGGTGGTTTCTCCGCGGTGTGCTTCACCTCGTCCTCGACGGTGCGGAATCTGGTGGGTATCGCGGGTAAGCCGCATAACCGGACGGTCGTTGCCTGCATCGGGCCTCAGACCGCCGCGACCGCTGCCGAGTTCGGGTTGCGGGTGGACGTGCAGCCGGAGACCGCGAGCATTCCGGCGTTGATCGACGCGCTGGCCGAGTTCGCGCAGCGCCGGGCCGAGGAGGAGCGGGAGAAGGCCGCCGCCGCTCCGGCTCGTCGGCCGTCGCGGTCGTCGCGAGCCCGGACGACTCGCTAGCTGCCGCTCAGCTTGGCGATCTTCAGAAGGATCGGTCGCTATCGCGGCCGACTGGTATGAAGATCGCTAGTTGCGGTGGAGCCGTGACCAGCAACGAGCAGGTCCCCGAGATCGTCGGACGTTCTTCCTGCCGTTTGCGACGCGGAGGGCTTCATCACGCCCTGGCAGGAGTTGCTGTCCGGTACCGGCCTGGCCGCCGGCCGCGGCATGAAGACGTTGCAGTTCGTCCGAACGGTCACCGGCTGGCGGATCAGCGCCGCGGCCTGGGACGACGAGCGGGACGGCCTGACTCTCGGTGAGGCCAGCGACCGATGCTCCAGATTCCCGGATTAACTAACACCGCGCTCCTGCTCAGGCTCATGGCACAGCCTTTGCCGATGCGAGGATGGTGAATCCGTCACTCCTTCTTCCATGACATGTCGATTTTGATAGGCGGACCCTCGAATACGGTGTAGTAGTCCTTCGGGGATCCTCCCTGAAGCCGACTAGCTGCGCCTCGCGCCTTACCGTAAAGGATTGGAGCGTTCGCAAAACCTTTATACCAAGCCGGATCGAAATCGTATTTATCATCATACGGTGCGAATGTGCCGACTGCATGGAATCCTGTCTTCGTTTTTACTACCTTGCCCGTGAACTGCCCAGTGACGTGGCCGATTTGGTTTTCTGCTTCGAAACCGAGAGCTCGTGCACCAATAGTTTTCTTAAACACAGGGCGACCATTGCTAAACTTCTCTAAGTCCTTGGTATCGACGGCCCATTGGACATCGGCAACCCTCATGTACAGCGGCTGGCCGCTGCCTTCTAGCCAATGCCTAAGTCCAAGCTCGTGGTCCGGCTTGACGTATCTGATACCAGGCCCGAGATGAGCTATCAAATTCTCTCTAAGTAGCGAGTTGTAATCCTTCTGCTGGGCTGGACGGGTGGCCTTGCCGTCCGGGTCTGTCTTGGTCAGCGGGTTAGCATCGGCGTAGTCGTAGGTGTTGAGGAAGGTCGGTGCAGCTACCGGAATGTCTGGCCCGGGCGAAGCCATGGCTTCCGTGCTGGTGTCCTCATCCGGTCCCCGCACCGCCGCGGTGTCCTTCTCTGGCAGCTTGGCGAGGTTGTCGGGCAGCGCTGGGTCCGGGCTCTGCCATACCGAGGTGCGCGGGTCGTAGTACCGAGCGCCGAAGTAGTAGAGCTGGGTTTCCTGGTCCAGTTCCTTGCCCGCGAACTCGTAGGACGTTTGGAACCCGGGGTTCTGCTGGCTGTTGCTCTTCTCCTCGACCCAGCTCTCACCGGACGGGAAGTACTCGAGGTGCTCGTAGAGCTTTCCACCGGCATCGGTCACGTAGTTGGTGCTGGACAGATGGTCTGAGTGGAAGTAGTAGCTGTCCTTCTCGACGGAGTGATCCTTCTGCATCTTCGCGGCCACCCGCTCGGTGCCGATGAAGATGTTCTTGGTGCCGAGCTTGGTGTTGCGGATGCTGTAGTACTGGTTGACGTAGTCGGTTTCCTCGCCCTGCGGACCACTCTTGATCATCCGCTGGCCGGTGTCGTCGTACGCAAAGGTAGTCGCATTGCCGTTATCGGACACACTCTGGATCCGGTTTTCCTCGTCCCAGACGATGGATCGGCGTTGCCCGTTGCCGTCGTCGGTCCAGCCGGTCTGGTTGCCGTTGGCGTCGTAGGTGTAGGTCTGGGTGCCGATGTGGCTCGGGGCGTGCGGATGCACACCCGTGTAGGCGTAGGCCAACGAGTAGGTGGTCTTGCCCTGCGTGACCGGCGTGCCGGAGCCCTGCGTAATGGTGTTGGTCTGGTTCTTCGAGGTGATGTCGTGCAGGTTGTCGTACGACAGCGCGTAGGTGTAGCTGTTGGTCTTGTCCGGCGAGTAGCTGTACGAGCCGGCCGCGCTGGTCAACCGGTCCAGGTCGTCGTAGTTGAAGGTCTGTGACGACGGCCCACCGAGAGTCGGCGATGGCGGCACCGCGATGTTGTTGGCGACCGCGGTGACATTGCCGACGTTGTCATAGGAGTAACCCGAGTTCTCGAAGTTGCCCAGGTTCGTGCCGTTGGGCGCGTACAGCGGTCCGGCGGTCTGGTTGCTGAGCCGATCCATGGTCGGGTCGTAGGTGTACTTCGTCTGGACGCCGTTGCCGTCTTGCAAAAACGCCTGCTGGCCGAACTTGTCGTACTCCAGCCGGGTGACGTAGTTGTAGGTGGTGCCTTCCTTCGATCCGCTCGCCGCCTTGACCAGGCCACCCGAGTCGTAAACGTAGCTGAGCACTTCCCCGTCCGGGTAGGTCATGTTCTGCATCCGGCCGAACGTGTCGTAGACATAGGACGTGGTGTAGGGCGGGGACGACTTCCCGGTGAGTCCAACGACCGTCCGGACCTCCTTGGTGGTCTCGCCGAGCTTGCCGTAGTAACGGTCCTCGTTGCCGGCCTGGTCGACGACATGGGTTATCCGGCCGGCCCGGTTGTCACTCGCACCCGGCGCACCGTAGGTGTAACTGACGTTGTTGGCCGGGAACTTCGGGTAACTGATCGAGATTAGTCGGTGGTGGTCGTAGCCGTAGCTGATCTGCTGGCCGGTCGCCTGCAAGTTCGCGGTAACCTCGGCGATCTTGTTGGACGCCAAGTCGTAGGTCGTCACGGTCCTGCCGGTATCCGGGTTGTCGACCACGGTTCGGCGACCGAGCTCATCAAAGGTCTGCGTGGTGAGGTTGTTGCTGTTGTCGGTGACCTTGACGAGCTCGCCGAGTGGGTCGTAGTCGTATTTGGTCCAGATGGTCTGCTGGGTTCCGCCGAGGGGCGTGTGCAGTTCTTTCAGGCTGGTCAGCTGTTCGCGGACGTCGCGGTAGTAGAACTTCTGGTGGTTGTTGGCGTCGGTCACCGTCTGCTGGAACTGGGTGATCCCGGACCGGTCGGTGCCGAAACCGTAGGTGTTCGTGGTCGCGGTGTTGTCCGGGTAGGTCGTCTTGGTGACCCGATCCAGGACGTCGTAGGTGGACTTGGTCGGCGCGACGGTGTCGACGCCGGTGTTGAACGTCCCCGCGCTGCCGAGCGGTTCGGTGGTCGGGTAGCGGACCGCGGTCTGCCGGCCGAAGGCGTCGTACGTGACGGCGCCGCTGACGGTCATCACGTCCTGGCCGCCGGTCGTGCCGTTGTAGACGGTGGCATCCTTCTTCGTCTGGATCACCCGACCCAGCCCGTCCATGAAGGTCACCGTGTCGATCGTGTCGGTTGCGCTGCGGAACTTGTCCAAGTGCCGGGTGATCGCCCACGGCGTGGCTGCCTCGGGATGGTACTCGAACGTGATCGTCGCCGGGCCGGCACCCTGCTCGTACGGCCCGGTCAGACTGGTCTGACGACCGAATTCGTCGTAGCTGAACGTCTCTACGTTGTTGTTCTCATCCGTCTGGCTCAGCATGGTGCCGAACCGCAGATCGTGCGTGGACTTCGAGGTCAGCCCGAAGTTGTCGGTGATCTGCTCGACGTAGGTCCGCACCGTCGGGTCATATCCGTAGGTCAAGGTGGCGTTCGCCGGGTCGGTCACCTTGAGGATGTTCCCGTCGGCCGTGTAGGTGAGAGTCGTGACCGCCGGGATGCCGCCGACGTATTCACCCACCTGAGTGATATCGCCGGTGGCGCAATCCATGGTCGACACACGGTGGCGCATCTCGGCTCCGGCACCGGTGACGACGATGGAATTCGCCGCGCGCACATGAGTATTCGCGCAGGTGGTGTAGGTGACGTTGGCGACCACGTCGTCGGCGCTCGTACCGGGCTCGCCGACGTCGGTGTAGGTATCGATGTCGCCGTAGGAGTCGTAGTGGTTGAAGACCGCGGTGTTCTTGACCGCCGTCGCCCCGCCCTCGTAGAACCAGTTATCGGTACGGGTCAGCATGGGGAAGATCGTGGCGGTAATACTGGTGCCGTCCCCCGGCTCGGCACCAGTCGTGACATCGCGGAGGACATAGGTGTTCTGGGTGTTGGAAAACAGTCCGCCGCTGGCGTCGTAGGTGCGGTCCCGCAGCGACAGGCCGTGTGTGTAGTAGCTATCGGTCGCGAAGTCGTGCACGATCTTGCGGTAGACGCGGTTGGCGTTGTCGGTGTCCAGCTGCTGCTGGGTCACCTGGCCGTAGCCGTAGAACTCCCGCTCCAACCGGCTGTAGACCCCCCCGGTGTAGCTGTACGTGCTCACCTGAAGGTCCGGGCCGTCGCCGGAATGACCGTCGTTGACGCTGACCGTGCTCAGCACCCAGCGCGAGGTCGGATTGGCGGTGGTGTTGCCGTCCCGGGTGTAGTCCAGGGTGAACGAAGCACGGAGCGGACGGGCCACCCACTTGAGCAGGTTGGTGCGCCCGGTCAGGTTCCGGGCGACCTTCAGCGTGCCGTCATCGGTGCTGGTCAGGTGGTCGGCGTAGCCGTCCCCGTCGATGTCGCGAAGACTGGCCTCGTCCCGGGCCATCGTCTGGTCGGTGTCTGCGCCCGGATTGATAATCACGAAGCAGCCAGAGGCGCACAGCGGGCCGATGCCGACGGTGAAGTAGGCGCCGGCACCGTAGCCGGTGTTGCCGGTGCAGAGCCGGGCGTGGTCCCAGTCGATGTTGGCCAGCCCGACGCTGGTGTCGTCGTGGCAGGCACCGTCAATGGCGCCGTTCCAGGCGACCGGTGCCGCGAAGCCGTTGCCGGTGTTCAGTCCGACCTGCATCCCGCTGCTGCCACCGGGCAGTACCCGGTCCAGCAGGCCGTCACCGTTTACGTCCTCCAGGGTTGCGCCGGTTTGCGACTTGTCTTTGGTCAGCGACAGGCCGCCGCCGAATTCGTAGATGCCGTCGTTGAAGCCCAGGGTCGGACCGACCGTGCCGTTCTCACTCGCGCCGTTGTTGATCGTCGCGCTGCCCCACGGCTCGGCTGCGGCGAAGGCATAACCGAGGTTGAGCGCAACCATCAAGGTCGAGCCGTTCCGGCTGACCACGTCGGGCAATCCGTCGCCGTTGACGTCGAGCAGGTCATGGTTTGGCGTGGAACTGCCCTTGCCCAGGCCGGCCTGTAGGCCGAGTTCCACCATCTGGCTGCCGGTCTTGTTGCTTCGCACGGGGGCCTGGTCGGCGGTGTCCACCTCGCCGCGGCCGTTGGCCGCGAAGTGCGCCGGGCTGCCTCCCACGCCCACGTTGGTCGCCGAGGCGTCGCTGTCGCGCGGACTACCGAGGCCGGGCACCGCTACGCTGCTCGAATCCAGTCCGCCCGTCGAGTTGGTGTACTGCACCTCACCCTTACTGACGATGTCCGGGAACCGGTCACCGTTCAAATCCAGGAAGTCCACCTCGCTCGAGGAGCCGCCCGTCGAGGTGGAACCGGAGAGGTACGAAACCTGCGCACCGATCGAGTCCTCGGTCGTATGGCTGAGCCGGGACACCGCCCGCGCACCGGCCACGGTGCTGGCCGTCGGCACGCCGATGCTGTCCAAGCCCTCGCGGGAACTGCTCATGGTCGACGCGGCGACCCAGGCCGAGTCGTCCGCGCCGCGCCAGGATTTGTTGTCCGGGAACGGCAGGAACGGGTACGCCTTGGCGGTACGCGGATCGTAGGTCGAGCTGGAGCTGAAGGCCTGGTTCAGATCGGTCTCGACAACAGCCTGGCTGGCCCGCGCACCTGCGCCGTTGTAGCCGACGTAGGTCCAACCGCGATACGGCGCCGCCAGCAGGCCTTGGTCAGCCGGCCCGTACAGCGCGTTGGGCACGGTGACCACCGTCCCCGTCGATCGGGTGACCGTCACCTTGGTTGAGGTGATCTTGGTCATCAGCGCGGGGTCGGTGACGGAGAAGTCGAAGTACAGCAGGTCACCGGCGGTGGCAAAGATCGAGAATGAGCAGGTGCCGGGGGTGCCGTTGGAGATGCTGACAGTGCACCGAGCCGCGACATTCTTGTTGCGCTTGATGGTGAAAGTGACCTTGCCGGTGGTGCCGGATGCGACGGTGAGGGTGGGGGCCACCTTGTCGCTCTCGGTGGCCGGAGCCGTCCACGGCTTCTGCGGCGCGGTGAGGTTGGCAGCGTAGCTGTCGAGGCCGAACGGGGGATGCAGCTGGATCAACGGGTTGCCGGAGCTGTCGGTGACCGTGCTGACGTCCGGCGAGCTGAGGTAGTACAGGCTCGGCGACCAGGTCAGCTTGCTCAGATCGACCGGCGTGCTGGACGTGATGCTGAGCGCGAGAGTGTCCCCCTTGGACACCGTGATGTCCGTCTGGGTGGTGGTGTCACCGGTGCTGGCGGCAGTGATGGCCCAGCTGGCTGCCACCACACCGTTCTTGGTCACCTGGACGGTCAGGCTGTCGCTGGTGGCGGCACTCTTGTGCAGGGTGCCGGCCAGTCGCACCGTGCCGTTCAGCGGTGCCTGCACATAGCTGCCGCTGCGACCTGCCAGGGTGAAGTCCTGGGATGCCTGGTAGTGGTAGGCGTCCAGCCCGTTGGCGTCGGGCGAGGCGGCGAGCGCCGCCCCGGTGGTGGCGTTCACGTACTGGATGACCGGATCCCAGGACACCTGGTCGTAGGCGCCGTCGGACTGGGATCCGACCCGGAAGTACAGCCGGTCGCCCTTGCTGACCGCGACCGAAGCCACCCCGGCCGGCGTCTTGGCGGTGTAGTCGGTGGCGCCGATCGAGGTGGACCAGAGTTCGGCGGTGTTCTTCTGGATGGCCACCCGTACGCCGTCGGCCCCGACGTAGGAGGCGCGGACCGCGCTGGTGTCCTGGACCAGCGCCACGTTTCCGGTGACCTTCACGGTGCCGGCGTAGGGCGCGACCCAGCGGCGCAGCACGTCGACCGGCGGGTTGTTGGCGTCCTGCTGGGCCTTGACCGCGGAGAAGTCCTGCACCAAAGCGCTGGAATCCAAGGCACCGGCGCCGATCGGCACCGGGGTGTCGCCGCTGTTGGCGGTGAAGGTGGGCACGCCGTTGGCGTCGAGGTGGTTGAACAGCACGGTGCCGTTGTTGACCAGGTCGGTGAATCCGTCGCCGTTGATGTCGCTGAAGTAGGTGGTGTCTTCGGTGAAGGTGTCGCTGTGGTTGGTGAAGGCGTTGACGGTGGTGTAGACCTCCGGGCCGTAGGAGGTCATGTCGGCCTTTTCCTTGGCGATGCCCGGCAGCGTGGGGGTCGCCACCGGCGAGCCGAAGTCGGTGGAACCGTCTGGCCCCGAGGTGTTGAACCGGATCGAGAATCCGCTGCCAGACTTGAACACCTTGTCCGGCAGGTCATCGCCGTTGAGGTCGACCAGGGCAAGCTGGCCGTCGGTGGTGGTGTGGGTGAAGCCGACCTTGCCGCCGGCACTGCCGTACTTGAGCGGCTTGGTGGGGTTGAACCCGGCATACAGGTGTCCGCCCACGGTGGTGCTCAGCGAGCCGGACAGCGCGCTGGCCTTGCCGTGCCCGAGCAGGCCCGCGTCGACGCCGTCCGCACCTACCTGCCAGTTGACTGCGGGCGCGAAGGCGTTGTAATTGCCGGCTGAATCGCGGATGTCGTCGTAGTAGCTGAAGGTGTGAGTGCCGAGTGAGGTGCCGTTCGCGCCGCGCTGGGTGACCGAGTGGAGCAGCGTCTTGTCGAACGCACCCTGCGTGTAGTTCAGGTCGTAGCTGCGCACGGTTTGACCTTGGAAGGCAACCACAATCTTGGACAGCAGCTCGGCGGTGACCATCTTGAACCCGCCGCGCGCGTCGATCACCACATCGGGACGACGGGTGTAGCCGGACTGCTCGCTGTCCCGATAGAACGTCACCGTGTACGGGCCCGCGACGCCAGGGCCGCCGGTGTAATCGATGGTGCGCAGGTACAACTGCCGCCCAGGCACGGTGCCGCCGGCCACTCCGACGTCACTGACGGTCTGGTAGTTGTAGTGCACCGAATTGCCATGCAGATCACGGGTCTCGCGCAGCGCCCACCGGTAGATATTGCCGTGATCATCGGCCAGTTGGGCAGCTGGCACCGCCTGGTTCTCCGGGTCACCGCCGTAGAACGAGCGGGTGCCGTCCTTATCGGTCACCTCCCACCAGTAGGTGGCCGGCGTCGAACCGTGCCGCGTGATGATGTTGAAGGCGCCCTCGATCCGGGTGTGGAAGGTGGTGTCGGGGCCGGTCCGCAGTGCGGTGGGGTTGGCAAGCGGGGTCAGTTGCTGATCGCCGACCAGATAGGTCTCGCTCTCATGCGTCCCGTCGTAGCGCGGCACGCCCCACCGGGTGTCGATCCCGATGCTGGGCACCGACAAATCCCAGCCCACCCCGAGCCAGCCATCGGCTGCCGCCGAGGAGTAGCTCAGCTGCAGCGACGGCGCCATGCCATGCCGGCCGTCCGGCAGGTCGATCGGATAGGACAGCTTCGCGTCGCCCTGACTGTTGCCGGTCGGCGGATCGATCAGATCCACTCCGGCCGACGGGTCGGCAGCCTTCAAATCCTTGATGCTGGTCGGATTGAAGGAGACATTCTCGGGATGGTCAGGCACCGTCACGGTGGCCGCGATGAAGTCGGAGAAGTGGGTGGACAGGCTCTCTATCTGGCCGGTGGACTGGTCGAGGTTCGCCCGGTTCAGCGGCACCCACTGGCCGCCGGTGCTGTCGTCGTAGTAGTAGATCTGCACGTCCTGCTCGGACAACCCGGCTGGGATCAGCGAAGCGTCGTACGGCACGGTGACGTGCAGGTTGTCGCCGAACGTCATGCTCGGACTGAACCGGTAACCATCCCGCGGACCGCCGGTCACGATGGTCATGCCCTCGTCCAGCGGCGGCAGGTCGGGCGCGCACAGCGACTCCGCCTCGATCGTGGTCGGCGAGGTCACTCCGGCCGGCGGCACTTCCACCGTGCCGGCGTCCTGCTGGATCACCGTGGTCTGGCCCGGGCTGGCGGTGGTGTAGGTCGGCGGCGGCAACGAGCTGTTCGTGCACGAGGTACTCGCCGCCGCAGCCCGCGGCACGCCGCCGGGCAACCCCACCGGTCCGACCGTCAGCATGGAGAGCACCAGTGACAAAGCGGTGAATCCCCGGAGCCAACGCGACCGAACAACGGTCCGGATGCGACGCGGAGCAGCCATGACGCCCCCTAAAGGCAGCCGGGCCGGCAGCCAGCATGCCCGAACACAGGCACGTCAAATAGACGCGCGAAGTCGCGCGGACGGCAGGGTGGAGCGGCGTCGGTGCGGTTGAGAAGACCGCCTCTTTCTGGACGGTGCCGACAGTCTGGACTGACAGTGTAGGGGGGTCAATAGCCTAAACAAACACTGATCGAATACTGTGCGTTTGCTACAAGTCAGCTGGCAGAATTCACCTAATTACCGATGTATTGGGCTGAACTGCTGCGGGCTGACCGGTCTCTGGGCTAGGCTGCACCGCCGGTCAGTCCGATTCCATCAGGCGTAGCACCGCCACGATCAGGGTCCGGGCGGTCTGGACCGTCTCGGCCAGCGACACCCGCTCGTGTGAGCTATGCGCGTGGGCCGGATCGCCCGGGCCGTAGTGCAGGGTGGGGATGCCGGCGCCGGCGTACAGCCGCAGGTCGCTGCCGTACGGCGCCCCGCGCTCGGCCGGCACAGTGCCGCGCTCGGCCGGCACAGTGCCGCGCTCGGCCGGCCCGAAGGAGCCGCCTGTCGTGTCGGCGTGCGCCGAGGCCACCACGTTCCGCAGCGGATGGCCGACCGGCAGCCGTCCGCTCGCGAACTGGCCACCGGTCCAGCGCACGGTAGCCGGATGCGACCGCAGCCACGGATCGGCAGAACACACCTCTGCCACCCGCTGCTCAAACGCCTTGCGAGCCGCAGCCGGGTCTTCGTCCAGCAGCACCCCGTACCGGCCGTGAGCGACCAGCAGATCCGGCACCGTGCTTGGCCAATCACCCGCCGAAAGCTGCCCGATCGACAACGGCGCGGCGAGCCGGTAGCCGGCCAGCAGCGGATCCGGATCGGCATTGCGTTCGCGCTCCAGCGCCTGCAAACCGGCGAACAGCGGCAAGAACTTCTCGATGGCGCTGACCCCGGACGTACGCATGGACCCGTGCGCCGCCGCACCCGGCACCAGCAGTTCGAAGGTCAACGCGCCGCAGTTCGCGGTGATCAGGCTGAGCGCGGTGGGCTCCGGGATCAGGCAGGCGTCCCCGCGATGACCCCGGCGCAGGGTGGCGAACGCGCCCAAGCCGCCGTCCTCCTCGCTGGCGACCAGATGCAGCGCGATCCGGCCGGCCAACGAGACCCCGCTGGCCCGGATCGCCGCCAGCGCCGCCAGGTTCGCCGCCACCCCGGCCTTCATGTCGCAGGCGCCGCGGCCGTGCACCAGGTCCCCGTCGAGCCGAGGCGTAAACGGATCACCATTCCAGGCGCCGAGATCACCTGGCGGCACCACGTCCACGTGGCCCTGCAGGATCACGGTCGGACCGTCCCGCTGCTCGGTACTCGCGACCAGCCCCCAGATCTCGTCCCGCTCGGCCTCGGTGCCGGGGAACTCCGGGTCGACGCGTAGTCCGGCCAAGTCGTCCTGCCACAGATCCACCTCGAGCCCCAGCCGCTCGGCCTGGCCGGCCAGCGAGTGCAGCAGCTCGGTCTCCGCCACGCTGCCGGTGATGCTCGGCACCGCTAGCAGCTCCAGCAAGCTGCGGTGCAGCGCGGGCTCGTCGAGGGAGTCCAGCGCGCGGCGTTCGGCGTCGGTGAGCATGCTCCGCATCATGCCCGAGTCGGGCCGCCGCCGACATGACCGCCGAGTACGTTAGGTCGTGTGAACGAACTGCCCGGCCTGCCGTCCTTTCCGGTGTCCCGTCCGCGCCGGCTCCGGCGCACCGCGGCGCTGCGCAGGCTGACCGCCGCGGTCAGCGTGCGGCCGCAGGATCTGGTGCTGCCGATGTTCGTCGCCGAGGGTGCCGGCGAGCCACGACCGATCGGTTCGATGCCGGGGGTGGTGCAGCACAGCCTGGATTCGCTGGCCAAAGCGGCGATCGCCGCGGTGCAGGGCGGGGTCGGCGGGTTAATGCTGTACGGCATTCCGCTGGTCAAGGATCCGGTCGGTTCCGGCGCGGACGACCCGAACGGGATCCTCAACCAGGGCCTGGCCCGGCTGAAGTTCGAGCTCGGGGACGCCACCGTGCTGATGGGCGATCTGTGCCTGGACGAGTTCACCGACCACGGTCACTGCGGCGTGCTGGCGATGGACGGCTCGGTGGACAACGACGCGACCCTGCAGCGGTACGCCTCGATGGCCCTGGCGATGGCCGAGGCCGGTGCCGACCTGCTCGGCACCAGCGGCATGATGGACGGCCAGGTCGGCGTGGTACGTCGGGCGCTGGACCAGGCCAACCGGTCCGACGTCGGGGTGCTGGCCTACGCGCCGAAGTACGCCTCCGGCTTCTACGGTCCGTTCCGGGAGGCAGTGGACTCGTCGTTGACCGGGGATCGCCTTACCTACCAGCAGGATCCGGCCCGCGGGCTGGGCGATGCGTTGGCCGAGGTGTCGCTGGACGTGGCCGAGGGCGCGGACGTGATCATGGTCAAGCCCGCGCTGCCCTACCTGGACATCCTCACCGAGGTGGCCCGTCGCTGCCCGGTGCCGGTGGCCGCCTATCAGGTGTCCGGCGAGTACGCGATGGTCGAGGCCGCTGTCGAGCGCGGCTGGCTGGATCGGGAACGCATCCTGCTGGAAACCCTGCTCTCGATCCGCCGGGCTGGCGCGTCGATGATCCTGACCTACTGGGCGCACGAGGCGGCGCTGCTGCTCGGCCGTGTCTGATGCCGGGCGTATCAGCCCGGCCGGAGCCTGACCCGGCTGTGCCAGGCCGTCGCCCCAGCTACCGGACGGCCGGTCTGCTGGCGGCGCTGGTCCTGCTGGGTTGGGCCGCCGATCTGGCACTGGGTGGCCGGCACACCTTCGGCTGGCTATTGGCGCTGCTACTGGTGGCCGGCATTCCGGCGCTGGCTGCCTGGTCCGCTCGGCGCGGAACTGCCACGCCGGTGCACGGAGCTGCCACGCCGGTGCACGGAGCTGCCACGCCGGTGCACGGAGCTGTCCAGCCGGTGCACGGAGCTGTCCAGCCGGTGCACGGAGCTGTTCAGCCGGTGCACGGAGCTGTTCAGCCGGCGCCGGACCAGCGCCCCCCGATCGAGCCGTCGAACCCGGACCGGGTCATCCGCCCGGCCCGGCCGGACGAGCTGACCGAGCTGATCGAGATCGAACGGGCCGCCGACCGGCTGTTCCCCCTCGCTGGGTACGGTCCCACCCCGCCGCCGGCAACCGAGGAAGACCTGCGTACCGCTGCCGCCGTGCTGGTCAGCGGTGATCCACCGGCCGGCTACACCCGGATCGAGGTGGTGGACGGCCGGGCGCACTTGGAGGGGCTGTCCGTCCGGCCGCGCTTCATGCGCCAGGGCCGGGGCAGCGAACTGGTAGAGGCCGCCTGCGGTTGGGCAGCCGCGCACGGCCACCCCGAGATCACCCTCTGCACGTTCGCCGAGGTGCCGTGGAACGGCCCGTTCTATACCAAGCTGGGCTTCACCGAGCTCACCGAGCTGACACCAGGCCTGCGGGAGCGGCGGGCGGCTGAGGGCGCGATGGGCCTGGACGGGATGGGCCGCCGAGTGGTGCTGATCCGGCGGACCGAAACATCGCCGGGCCCGCTGACTTATCTACCGATCGACTAGGGAATGCCGAGGCTTGACTAGGGAATGTCAAAGCGGCATCGCCGTATGCTCTTTGCCAACCCCAACGTGCGAGGAGTCCAGGTGCTGTCATCCCGTATCGCCATTCTGTCCTGCACCCTGCTGGCCACCGCCGCGCTGGCCGGCTGCGCGCCCACCGACAACAAGTCCACCGACAACAAGTCCGCCGGCTCCAGCGGAAGCGGCAGCGCGGGCAGTTCGGCGGCCACCAATTGCGACAAGGCCAACCTGGCCGTGCGCACGCCCGGCGTCTTCACCGTGGCCACCGACAACCCCGCCTACGAACCCTGGTTCTCCGACAACAAGCCCAGCAACGGCAAGGGATACGAGTCGGCGGTCGCCTACGCGGTGGCCAAGCAGTTGGGCTTCGCGCCGTCGGAGGTGAAGTGGGTGACCGCCTCCTTCAACAGCGTGGTGACGCCCGGCCGGAAGAGCTTCGACGTCGACATCAACCAGGTCTCGATCAGCGAGGAACGCAAGAAGGCGGTCGACTTCTCCAGCGGCTACTACGACGTGGCGCAGGCCGTGGTCAGCTACCAGGGCAGCAAGATCGCCTCGGCCGCCTCGCTGGCCCAGTTGAAGGACGCCAAGCTCGGCGCACAGGTCGGCACCACCAGCTACCTGACCATCGTCAACACGATCAAGCCGACCAGCAAGCCAGCGGTGTATGACACCAACGACCTGGCCGTGCAGGCCTTGAAGAACAAGCAGATCGACGGCATCGTGGTGGATCTGCCGACCGGTTTCTACATGAGCGCGGCACAACTGGATCACGGCGTGATCGTCGGCCAACTGCCGCCCGGCAACAGCCCGGAGCAGTTCGGCATGGTGCTGGCGAAGGGCTCGCCGCTCACCGCGTGCGTGTCCAAGGCGGTGGATGCGCTGCGGCAGGACGGCACCTTGAGCGCGCTGCAGCAGCAGTGGCTGACCACAGCGGGTGGCGCGCCGGTACTGAAGTGACCGGTACTGAAGTGACCGGTACTGAAGTGACCGGTACTGAAATGACCGGGTACCGCAATGACCGGGTACTGAAATGAGCACCGTCGAACCCGTCTGGCAGCCGTCCGAGCTGCAGCTGCAGCGGCTGGCCTACCGACACCGACGGGCCGTCCGGTCCGGCGTCACGGCCGCGCTCAGCACGGTGCTGGTGACCGGCCTGATCGTCGCCGCGGTGGTCTCGTCCCCCGGCTGGCCGCGGGTACGCGAGACGTTCTTCAACTGGCACAAGGCAAAAGCCTCCTTTCCAGACGTGCTGGCCGGACTCTGGCTGAACGTCCGGGTGATGCTGATCTGTGCCGTCATCGTGGTGCTGCTGGGCCTGGCGTTGGCGATCATGCGTACCCTGCAGGGCGCGGTGTTCTTTCCGCTGCGGGTCTTCGCCGCCGCCTACACCGATCTCTTCCGCGGCCTGCCGCTGATCCTGGTGCTGCTGCTGTTGGGCTTCGGCGTACCGGCGCTCAGTCTCGGTGGAATCTCCTTCCAGCCGGTCGTGGTGTACGGCGGCGCCGCTCTGGTGCTGACCTATTCCGCTTACGTCGCCGAGGTATTCCGGGCCGGCATCGAATCGGTGCACCCGTCTCAGCGAGCCGCTGCCCGTTCACTGGGGCTGACCGGCTGGCAGACGCTGCGCTTCGTGGTGCTGCCGCAGGCCGTTCGGCGGGTGCTACCGCCGCTGCTCAACGATTTCGTGTCGCTGCAGAAGGATTCCGGGCTGATCTCGATCCTCGGGGTGGTGGATGCGATCCGGGCGGCGCAGATCTCCACCGCTGACGACTTCAACTACACGCCCTACCTGGTGGCCGGTTTCCTCTTTGTCTGCCTGACCATTCCACTGACCAGGCTGACCGACTGGGTGGCCCGGCGACAAGGCTGGTACGGCCGAGGCGGCGGCCCGGTATGACCGAGCCGCTGCGGTCCGGCCCCGCATTGCTGAGCATCACCGGTCTGCGCAAGTCGTTCGGTGGTTCCGTAGTGCTGGCCGACCTCGACCTGCAGGTCCATGCGGGGGAATGTGTCGTGTTGATCGGGGCATCCGGCTCCGGCAAGTCCACCCTGCTGCGGTGCGTCAACCTGCTGGAGGTGGTCGACGACGGGGTGATCGAGCTGACCGGTGAGGACATCACCGACCCTCGGGTGGACGCCGATCGGGTGCGTGCCCGAATGGGCATCGTGTTCCAGGCCTACAACCTGTTTCCGCACCTGTCGGTGCTGGACAACGTCACGCTGGCACCGGTTCGGGTGCACCGCCTCGCTCGGGCGGAGGCGGAGGCCCGTGCCATGACGATGCTCGAACGGGTCGGCTTGGCCGATCGGGCGCGGGCCAGGCCGGACGAGCTGTCCGGCGGCCAGCAGCAGCGGGTCGCGATCGCCCGGGCGCTGGTCAACCAGCCGGTGCTGATGCTGCTGGACGAGGTCACCTCGGCGCTGGACCCGGAACTGGTCGGCGAGGTGCTGAACCTGCTGCGGGAGCTGAAGGCCGACGGGATGACCATGCTGATCGCCACCCACGAGATGGGTTTCGCCCGGCAGGTGGCCGACACGGTGTGCTTCCTCGACGGTGGCCGGCTGCTGGAGGTTGGGCCGCCGGACCAGGTGCTGGTCAACCCCACCCAGGAGCGGACCCGGCGGTTCCTAGCCCGGATCGTCGACGCCGGCCGGCTGTGAGGAACACTGGAACGGTGACCGAGGTACCGATCTCAGCCGAACTGTTCAGCCGCGCGCAGCGGGTGATCCCCGGCGGGGTGAACTCGCCGGTGCGGGCCTTCCGGGCGGTCGGTGGCACGCCGCGGTTCATGGTCAGCGGTCAGGGGCCGTACCTCACCGACGCCGACGGGCGCAATTACGTCGACCTGGTCGCCTCCTGGGGGCCGATGATCCTGGGTCACGCCCATCCGGCGGTGGTCGAGGCGGTGCACCGGGCGGTGGCTGCCGGATTGTCGTTCGGTACCCCTACCGAGGGGGAGATCGCGCTGGCCGAGGAGATCATCGCCCGGGTGGCGCCGGTGCAGCAGGTGCGGCTGGTGAACTCGGGCACCGAGGCGACCATGTCGGCCATCCGACTGGCCCGCGGCGCGACCGGTCGGGCGAAGGTGGTCAAGTTCGCCGGCTGCTACCACGGGCATGTGGACGCGCTGCTGGCCAGCGCCGGCTCCGGCGTTGCGACCTTCGGGCTGCCGGACACCCCCGGCGTCACCGGTGCGCAGGCCTCGGAGACGATCGTCCTGCCGTACAACGATGTTGACGCGCTGGAAGACGTGTTCGCCGCCGACGGAGCCGAGATCGCCTGTGTCATCACCGAGGCCGCGTGCGGAAACATGGGCACCGTCGCCCCGGCCGCCGGCTTCAACGCCGCTTTGCGCCGGATCACCGCCGAGCACGGCGCGCTGCTGATCATGGACGAGGTGATGACCGGCTTCCGGGTCTCGCCAGCCGGCTGGTACGGCATCGACCCGGTCGAGGCGGACCTGTACACCTTCGGCAAGGTGATGTCCGGCGGCCTGCCCGCCGCGGCATTCGGCGGCCGCGCGGACCTGATGGGCCACCTGGCCCCGGCCGGGCCGGTGTACCAGGCGGGCACCCTGTCCGGCAATCCGGTGGCGGTGGCCGCCGGCCTGGCCAGCCTGCGGGCGGCCGACGAGGCGGTGTATGCCAGCCTGGACCGGACCGCCGGGCTGATCGGCAAGCTGGCCTCGGATGCGCTCACCGAGCAGGGCGTGCCGCACCGGCTGCAGTACGCCGGCAACCTGTTCTCGGTGTTCTTCGGCAGCCAGCCGGTGACCAACTTCGAGCAGGCGCAGGCCAGCGAGACGTTCCGGTACGGTCCGTTCTTCCACGCCATGCTCGACGCCGGGGTGTACCTGCCGCCGAGCGCGTACGAGACCTGGTTCGTCAGCGCGGCGCACGACGACACCTCGATCAACCGGATCGCCGAGGCGCTGCCGGCCGCCGCCAAGGCGGCGGCCGCCGCGGTGCGTCCGACATGAGTGAGCATCGCAGCGAGCGACGCGAGCGAGGAGCGGAGCGAATGCGGCGATGAGCGCTCGCGCGAAGAGCCGAGGGAAGTCATGACCGAACGAACCACCGTCCACCTGCTGCGGCACGGCGAGGTACGCAATCCGGCCGGCGTGCTGTACGGCCGGCTGCCCGGCTTCGAGCTGTCCGAGGCCGGCCGGCAGATGGCCAAGCTGGCCGCGAACGCGCTGGCCGAGCACGACGTCACCCACCTGGCCTGCTCACCGCTGCAGCGCGCACAGCAGACCGCCGCGCCGCTGGCTGCCGAGTTCGGCTTGGCGATCGCCGTGGATGAGCGGCTGACCGAGGCGGCCAACGTCTTCCAGGGCAAGCGGGTGACCGGTCCGGACGGGGTGCTCAAACACCCGGCCAGCTGGCGGTACTACCGCAACCCGTTTCGACCGTCCTGGGGCGAGCCGTACCGGCAGGTGGCCCAGCGGATGTACGCGGCGCTGCTGTCCGCGCGCGACCGGGCGGCTGGTCACGAGGCGGTCTGCGTGTCCCACCAGCTGCCGATCGTGTGCCTGCGCCGCCTGCTCGAGCATCGTCACCTGTGGCACGACCCGCGCCACCGACAGTGCTCACTGGCCTCGTTGACCTCCTTCACCTTCGAAGGGGAAGAGCTGCTCGACATCGGCTACTCCGAGCCGGCGGGCCGCAGCTCGAACGCGATCGGCCGGCAGACCGGCGCCTGACCGGTATCGCGATCTAAGGTCGTATGTGTACCAAACACTAATATAACGAAAAACTGCCTCTTGTCCTATTAGGGGAAGTCTGCGTAAGGCCGCTTATCCGCCGGGCGTCGCGACGACCAGCTAGTTGTTGCTTCTCGTGAGGTTGGTGACGCGGGTTTAGGTGGGGTAGGGACGGGTCTCCGTCGGCAGGATGCGAAGTGCGACCAACCCATCCAGCCACCCGGAGACCCGTCTTGGCTCACCGTAATGCCCCGTTGACTCCTGCTGGCCGGCTGCGGCTGATCCAGCGCTGTGCGTCCCGCCCGATCGCGCATGTGGCGGCCGAGGCGGGGGTGTCGCGGCAGTGCTTGTCGAAGTGGAAGCACCGCTACGAGGCCTTGGGCGAGGCCGGCCTGGCGGATCGGTCCTCGGCCCCACACTGCAGCCCGGCTCAGCTGCCGGGCGAGGTGGTGGCCAAGATCGAAGAGCTGCGCCGGGACCGGAAGCTGCCGGCCCGGCTGATCGCGCTCGAGCTGGCCGCAGACGGCGTGATGGTCAGTCGGGCCACGGTGGCGCGCTGGCTGGTCCGCCTGGCGTCGGCTGACCGCGCTGCTGACCGGTCCGCGAACCGCCAGCGCGGCGCTGACCCAGCTGGCCGACTGAGCCTGCGGCTACCTACCGGTCACCCCGTCGAGGAACTCCCGGATCAGATCCGCATGACCGTTGTGCCGCGCGGTCTCCTCGATCAGGTGCTGCAGCACCCAGCGCAGCGTCGCCGGGCGGCTACCCACGCGCGCCACCGCGTCGAGGTCCAAGCCGGCGGCGATCTCGCGCGAGCGTTCGCACTGCTTGTCGTAGTCGGCCAGCAGTTCTGCCAGGCCGATCTCCTCGGGTGGCAGCCAGTCGGCGTCCGGGTCCGCTCCGTCGTACGGCGCGGGGTCCAGCAGTCCGGCCATCTTGCGTTCGAACCAGAACTGCTCGGTCCAGCGCAGGTGCGAGACCAGGCCGGCCAGCGTGAGCCGCGGTGACGGGGTGACCGCCCGCCGCGCGGCCGCATCGGTGAGGCCGGCGCACTTGAGCCGCAGCGTCGCCCGCTGGTAGTCGAGGAAGGCAGTTAGCATGGTTCGCTCGTCGGCGGCGAATGGCGGGTCAACCCGTTCCGTCCCGGCGGTCATCATCTGACGAGTCTCCTTCGGGTATCGGTGAATCGCCACCGTATGCGATCCCGAGGACGCTGCCGCGCGGGCCGGTCACGGCCGGCCAGCAGCCGGTCAGCCAGGCACGCCGCGGATCGCCCCCGACGGTCGGCCGGCACAGCGACTGCTCAGGATCCGGGGCAGGCGTCGATGTGGCACAGCGCACGCCGCACACTGGAGGGGTGAGCGTGCGAGCCGACCGCCGAGGCAGCCGGGCGCTGGTGGCTGTCCTGCTGCTGGTCGCCGGCCTGCTCACCGGCTGCGCGGTCGGCAAGAACGCCGTCGACCAAGGCGCAGGCACGCAGTTCCGCTACCCGGGCTCCAACGCTAAGGGCAGCGTCACCGTCCTCGCCAAGCGCAAGCAAGCCGGCCCGGTATCCGGCAACCTGATCGGTGGCGGCCGCTACCAGCTCAGCCAGGACCGCGGCAAGGTGGTGGTGCTGAACTTCTTCGCCTCCTGGTGTCCGCCCTGCCAGGTCGAGACGCCACAGTTCGACTCGATCTATCGTGCGCGCAAGGACGCCGGGGTGCGGTTCGTCGGGCTGGACGTCAAGGATCCGAGCAAGTCCGGCTCGCAGGCCTGGTTGCAGGCGAAGCAGATCACCTTTCCGGTGGTGTACGACGAGCCGGGCAAGACCGCGCTGCAGCTCGGCGACGTACCGCTGACCGCGCTGCCGGCGACCGTGCTGATCGACAAGCAGGGACGGGTGGCTGCGGTCTACACCCAGGAGGTCTTTGCCAAGGACCTGGAGCCGGTGCTGAACCAGCTGGTCGGTGAGGCGTAGGCATGGTCAGCGGATCTGCCGTACTGGCAAGCGGATTCTCGAACACGGTGACCGACGGAGCGTTGCTGCCGGCGGCCGGCGTGGCGCTGCTGGTCGGCCTGCTCGGCTTCCTGTCCCCGTGCGTGCTGCCGCTGGTGCCCGGCTACCTGTCCTACGTGGCCGGCTTGGCCGGCGATAACTTGGCCGATGATCAGCAACGGGTCGGTCGGCAGCGGGTCGGCCGGCAACGCCGGATGGTGCTCGGCGCGCTGCTGTTCGTGCTCGGCTTCACCGCCATCTTCGTCGCGACCGGTGCGCTGTTCGGCACCCTCGGCTCGGCGATCGCGGTGCACCACCAAGGGCTGGAGCGGGTCTTCGGCGTGCTCACCATCGGCATGGGCCTGGTATTCCTCGGGCGGTTCTCCGCGGCGCAACGGGAGTTCAAGCTGCACCGGCTGCCGCCGGCCGGCCTGCTCGGGGCCCCGCTGCTCGGCCTCACCTTCGGCCTGGCCTGGACGCCCTGCCTGACCCCGACGTTCGGCGCGGTCTACGCGCTGGCGGCCAGCCAGGCCACCGCCGGCCGAGGCGCGCTGCTCTCTGCGGTGTACTGCCTGGGGCTGGGCGTGCCGTTCCTGCTGGTCGCGCTGGGACTGGGCTGGGTGAGCGGCGCGCTGCGGGTGGTCCGCCGGCACGGCCGGCTGGTCAGCCAGTTGGGTGGCGCGATCCTCATCGTGATGGGCATCCTGCTGCTCACCGGCACCTGGGACCACTGGATGAACGAGCTGCGGGTGCAGTTCGCCGGCACCGGGATCGGATCCGGCCTGTGAGCACCGAGCGACGCTTGCGGAGCGAGCCGAGCACCGAGCGACGCTTGCGGAGCGAGTCATGAGCACCGAGCGACGCTTGCGGAGCGAGTCATGAGCACCGAGCGACCCATGAGAGCTGTCACCCCTCGTTATGTCGGCCGGCTGCTGTGGCGGCGACTGACCTCGATGCGTACCGCGATCGTGCTGCTGTTCCTGCTCGCCCTGGCCGCGGTGCCGGGCTCGCTGCTGCCGCAACGGCCGCTGAACCCGGCCAAGGTGCAGGCCTACCTGGCCAGCCACGGCGCCTGGGGCCGGTTCCTGGACCGGATCGGCGCCTTCGATGTGTTCGGTTCGTACTGGTTCTCCGCGGTCTACCTGCTGCTGTTCGCCTCGCTGATCGGCTGCCTGATCCCGCGGATCGCGGTGTACGCCCGGGCGCTGCGGGCCAAGCCGATCCAGGCACCCCGGCACCTCGGCCGGCTGGCCGAGAACGGCACGCTGAGCAGCCCGCTCGATCCCCAGCAGGCAGCCGAGCGGGCCGGCCGGACGCTGCGGCCGCGCTGGCGGACGGTGGTGCGCGACGAGCCAGCCGGCGCGCTGACGATCTCGGCGGAGAAGGGCTACAGCCGGGAGGCCGGCAACCTGGTGTTCCACGTCTGCCTGTTGCTGGCGTTGGTGCTCGTCGCGGTCGGCAAGCTGAACAGCTACCAGGGCTCGATCGTCGCGGTGGAGGGCACCGGCTTCTGCAACCGGCCCATCTCCTACGACACGTTCCACTCCGGCCGGCTGGTCAACAACGGCGCGCTGGCCAACTTCTGCATCGACAATCTCGACTCGTTCACCGCGAGCTACCGGCCGGACGGCACCGCGCAGCAGTTCCGCGCCGCGGTGACCTACTCCACCGGCCTGGACGGCGCACCGCGGCATGACGTGATCACGGTGAACCATCCGCTGCGAACGCAAGGCGATCGGGTGTACCTGATCAACCACGGGTTCGCTCCGACTGTGACGGTGACCCGGCCCGGCAAGGCGCCGATCACCGACACCGAAGCGTTCCTGCCCGAGGACGAGCTCTACACCAGCGAGGGGGCGTTCTCCTTTGCCGGCGCGGACACCGCACCGGGCACCGACCTGGGCCTGAGTGCGGTGTTCGCGCCAACCCCGCTGATCCAGCACGGCATCGTCAGCTCGGTGGCGCCGATCGCGCAGCATCCGGTACTGGCCGTCCTGGCCTACACCGGCACGCTGAACCCGACCGGCCAGCCGCAGTCGGTGTACAGCCTGAACGCCGACGCGATCGCCTCCGGCAAGCTCAAGCGGGTCGGCGCGCAGAACCTGTCGGTCGGCCAGAGCCTGAAGCTGCCGGACGGCACCACGGTGCGGTTCGACGGCTACCGGCAGTGGGCGAGCCTGCAGGTGTCGCACGACCCGACCCAGCTGCTGCTGCTGATCGCGGCGGTGTTGATGGTGTTCGGCCTGCTCGGCTCGCTGGCGGTCCGCCGGCGCCGGCTGTGGCTGCGGATCACGCCGGCTCCAGCCGCGGCCGAGGCCGGCCTGGGTAGTCTGATCGCGGTGGGCGGGCTGGCCCGAAACGACTCCGGCAACTTCGGTGCGGAGTTCGCCGCGATCCTCCAGCGGCTGGCAGCGGAACTGGATTCGGTGCCAGCACAGCCGGCCGAGGCCCGAGCCGGTGACCCGGTCGGTGCGGGAAGGGACTGAGCATGGCGATCAACACTGGGCTGGCCTCGCTGTCGGAGACCCTGTGGACGGTGGCGACCGGCACCTACATGCTGGCCGTGGTGGCCTACACCGGCGAGTACGCCTTCGGCCGCAACGGCCGGATCGCCCAGACCAGCCCGGCCACCGACCGGGAGCGGATCGCCGAGCCGGTCCGGGAGCCGGCCCTGGTGGGCGGCGGTGCCGGTGGCGAGGGCGTCGGCCAGCATCCTTACGGTGCCGGCGTGGTCGCCGGCCGGCAGGTCGCCGGCCGGCGCTGGGGCCGCTGGGCGGTCGCCCTGACCATCCTTGCCGCGACGATCCACCTCGGTTCGCTGGCCATTCGCGGCATCGCGGTGGACCGGGTGCCGTGGGGCAACATGTACGAATTCACCCTGGTGGTGGCGCTGGTCGCAACGATCGCCTGGTTGGCCACCCTGATCCGGATGCCGCAGCTGCGCTACCTGGGCCTGTTCGTGATGATGCCGGTGCTGCTGCTGATGTTCCTCGCGGGCACCCTGTACACCAAGGCATCGAAGCTGGTGCCGGCGCTGCAGTCGTACTGGCTGGCCATCCACGTCTCCTCGATAGCCACCGCCGAGGGGATCCTGGTCACCTCGGCGGCACTCACCGGCATGTACCTGGTCAGGGCCCGGCACGAACGCGGCGGCTCCGGCCGGCTCGCGCGCTGGGGAGCCCGGCTGCCAGCGGCCGCGTCGCTGGACAAGGCGGCCTACCGTACGGTGGCCTTCGCGTTTCCGATCTACACCGCCGGGGTGATCTTCGGTGCCATCTGGGCGGAGGCGGCCTGGGGTCGGTACTGGGGCTGGGATCCGAAGGAGACCTGGGCCTTCATCGCCTGGGTGATCTACGCGATGTACCTGCACGCGCGGGCCACCGCGGGTTGGCGCGGCAGCCGTGCCGCCTACATCAACCTGCTCGGTTTCGCGGCCATGACGTTCAACTTCTTCGTGGTCAACATCGTCATCTCCGGCCTGCACTCCTACGCCGGATTGAACTGATCCACTGACCGGCTGACTGTCGTCAGCCCTATCAGACGATCTACAGTGCGAGATTCGCATTAATTATCAAGCTAAATTCAGATAATATCCGGCGTTTGTTTCGTGCTGCATTGCGGCCTACTTCTTGCTTTGGTAGCGAAGACTGCGGTAGACCGAGACATCGAAGGCGAAAGCGCCGGCCGTTCGGCCGGTGCTCGGCGACCGGGCGGGGGTCACGGTCATCGGGTAGTCGGCTTGGTTCATCGGGCCGACGCCCTGCCGGGGGGCGCCTCTCCGGGCTAGAAACATCCCAAACTACCGGGTGAAACTCCACCGCATGCGCGTTGGGGTGTCCCTGATTGGAGAAAGTATGCACAACCGGTTCGTGCTGCCCAACCGGTCGATCAAAACCGTAATCGCCGTGCTGGCACTGCTGGCTGCCGCCTTCACGGCCTTCCAGCTACATGTGCCGTCGGCCGGTGCCAACACCGCCGTGACGGTGCAGGCCAACCAGGCGGCCGCCGTCTATTCCAGCCAGCCGGACACCAGCATCGGCGCCACCAATTGGGTGGGCATGGACGCCAGCCCCAGGACGTACGCCTTCTTCCAGTTCCAGGTGAGCATTCCGGACGGGATGTCGGTCACCGGTGCGACGTTCCGCTGCTTCGCCGGCAGCTCGTCATCGTCCGGCGCGCAGTTGTGGACGACCGACGGCGCCTGGAACGAGGACACGATCACCTGGGACAACGCTCCGATGCCTGACTTCAGCTCTGCCTCGGTAGGGGAGACCGGGCCGGTCGTCGGCGGCCAATATGCCGAGGCCGACGTGACCCCGGCGATCCAGGGCTCGGGCACCTACACCTTCGTGGGAACCACCGACAGCGCCATTCGCTGGTCATGTGGCGGTGACAGCAGCGATCACCGCACCCAGCTGGTGATCGAGCTGGTCCCGTCCGGTGGTGAGACGTCGTCGGCACCGTCTACCTCGTCGGCACCGTCTACCTCGTCGGCACCGCCTACTTCCTCGGCACCGCCCACGTCTTCGGCACCGCCTACGTCTTCGGCACCGCCTACCTCGTCGGCACCGCCTACTTCCTCGGTCCCGGTCAGCTCGTCACCGGCGCCCAGTTCGCCGCCGCCGTCCAACGGCCACAAGGTACTGGTCATCGTGGGCGAGAACCACAGCGGCCAGGAGGCGCTGCAACTGCCGCACCTGGCGGGCTGGGCCAGCAAGTACGGCGAGGCCACCAACTACAACGCGATCCGGCATCCCAGCTTGCCCAACTACTTCGCGATCTTCGGTGGCAGTACTTACGGCGTGACCAACGACTGCTCGGTCGGCTCGTCCGGCTGCATTCCGTCCGGCCAGTCGGTCTTCGACCAGACATTGGCTGCCGGGAAGTCCGCGAAGGCCTATCAGGAGTCGATGAAGAGCAACTGCCAGACCAGTGGTTCCGGCGGCTATGCGCCGCGGCACGGTCCGTGGCCGTACTGGACCGGCAGCACCGAGCGCCGGAACTGCCAGGCCAATGACGTGCCGAGCGGAACGACCTCCGGCGGCAACCTGCTGTCCGACATCCAGGCCGGGGCGCTGCCCACCACCGGTGAGCTGACGCCCAACCTCTGCAACGACGCGCACGACTGCGGCCTGAGCACCTTCGACAACTGGCTCGCCGGTTGGATCCCGGTGCTGCTAGCAGGGCCGGACTACCAGGCCGGCCGGCTCAGCATCGTCATCACCTTCGACGAGGACGACGGCAGTCAGAGCAACCGTGTCGCGTTCATCGTGATCGACCCGAGGCTGCACGGCAAAACCGTGACGGGCTCGTACAACCACTACAGCCTCACCAAGTGGCTGGACGACAACGCGGGTGTCGCGGAGTTGAACAACGCCGCGTCGGCACCGGATCTGCAGGGGGCGTTCGGGCTGTAAGCCTCGGCTCGGACGAGGTACTCCGAGAGGAGGTAACCCCGGGAGGATTGGGCCGGGCGACGGTTAACCGTCGCCCGGCCCAATCGCGCGTCAGCCGGCTTTGAACGCCACGATGCCGGCCGCCCAGTACATCGCGGTACCGAAGGTGGCGCCGAAGCTGGTGGCACCGGTGCCGGCGACCACTTGGTAGCCGGTCAGCACCGTCACGATGCTCCCGCTCGAGTTGCGCTGTGGTTGCAAGGTGAATCCGGCAGTCGATGGGGTCATCGTCTGACTGTTGGCATGGCCGGCGGTGAGGCCCACCAGCAACTCGCCGGACGCTCCCGGAGTGAGCGGGCCGCTGTTGGCAGAGGTTCCGGTATTGGACGTGCCCACCGAAGTGTCCAGTGGGTTGCTGGCCGCGATCCCGGAAAACTCCTGCACGGAGAAGGCGATCGTGGCCGCGGTGGCGACATGGGCAGTGATCGTGGTGGCCGGCGCCGCGTTGGCGGCATACCACAGCTCGCCGTCGGAGTTGTGGCTGGCGACCGACCAGGCATTCGCCCGCTGCCATACGTTTCCAGCTGAATCCGTGATCGAGGTCAGGTGGTTGGTGAGGCCGGTGTAGACACTGGCCGAGAGCACCAGCAGATCGCCGGCGGTGCTCGCCGTCGGCAGGGTGGCGGTGAGCGTGGTGGCGGTGCTGGTCTCCGTCGCGCCACCCGCCTGCACCAGCCGCGGCCCAGTCACGGCCGCGGTGATGGTGAGGGTGAGGCTGATGCCGTGGGTGGCGGCGCTGCCGGTGCCGGTGATCGTGATCGGGTAGCTGCCGGGGGTGGCGCTGCTGGTGGTGGTGATGGTGGCGGTCGAGGATTGGCCGGCGGTGATGCTGGTCGGATTGAACCCGACGGTGACGCCGGACGGGGCGCCGGTGGCGGTCAGCGCGACGGGTTGCGGGTTGCCGCTGGTGACGGTGCTGCTGATGGTGCTGTTGCCGGTCTGTCCGGCGGTGACGCTGAGCGTGCTCGGGTTGGCCGCGATCGAGAAGTCGTCCGGCACCGGCGCGGTGATGGTGAGGGTGAGGCTGATGCCGTGGGTGGCGGCGCTGCCGGTGCCGGTGATGGTGACCGGGTAGCTGCCCGGCACGGCGCTGCTGGTGGTGCTCAGGGTCAGCGTGGCCGATTGACCGCTGGTGATTGTGGCGTTGTCGAAGCTGGCGGTGACGCCGGACGGGGCGCCGCTGCTGGTCAGCGCGACGGGTTGC
>Ga0157372_10000680_pt1 | contig 37376 bp, 25 predicted proteins | sample C55metaG_FD_115307 | JGI IMG/M metagenome (GOLD analysis project Ga0157372, IMG submission 115307) | Corn rhizosphere microbial communities from Kellogg Biological Station, Michigan, USA - C5-5 metaG | ecosystem: Host-associated > Plants > Roots > Rhizosphere > Soil | place: USA: Michigan...
GGGCTTCCGGTGTTGCCATCCCATAGGTTTTGCAGGACCCAGCCAAATCCGGTAGGTGCGTCCGTACCGAGCACATAAGGCGCGAACAAGGACTTATCCATCTGGGATTCATACAAGGGCTTGATATTGCTAAATACTGTATCGGATATATTACCCCATTTGTCCGTAATGTATACGCCAAAATCTCTGTTCACGGTGTCATACCCGCGCAGGCTAAATTGAATGGTATCGCTGGAGGAATAATTCTGCGATACGATCTGTAATTTCCCCGTGACGTCGGGAGTAACGGTGATCACGCCAATGGGCGCTTCCTGCTTATTGATGGCCATTACATGCACGCCGCTGAAATCGCTGGTCATGGCCACGGTGCGCAGCGCCCTTGTATAAGCGGGCGTATCGGGATGTACGGTCACGACCACGGAATCCGAACGCAGTTCCGCCCGGGTGACGGTCCACAAAGTGACCTGGTAATCCTGACTTTTGGCAAAACCGCCAACGGTGATGCTGTCCGAATAATAGGAAGACTTGGTCTGGCGGCTGTCCTTGTCGTTGATCTTGTATTGCGCCTGCACATACAATATGTTCTTCGAATCGGGAAGATCATAGGTGATATAAGCGCCGCCGCTGAAGTTGGCCACCTTAATATTGGTCACCACACCTGGCCTGGTCTTGTCAGTGGAGACGATGGTGTTATAGCCGTCCGTCTTCTTACAGCCGTATGACAGCGCTGCTGCCAATATTAATAAGATATATGCTTTCATGTGTCGATAACAATTTTATTTTACCAATAAAGGGTCTGGGTAAGGTTGGGGTTCGTCAGGATATCATAATCCTGTATCGGGTAGAAATAATTACGCAGGCCAAATATGGGTTGAAAGACATTTACTACCTGGTAGTATCCGTTCACCGTCCTGTTGAACACATTCCATCCCTGTACGGGACCTGTCAGCACGTTTTGCAGCTCTTTCCACCTTCTGAGGTCCCATCCGGCCTGGCCTTCGAAGGCCAGCTCGATACGCCGCTCCTGGTGAATGATGGAGCGGAGCCCTTCTTTTGTGGAAGGTTTGCCCGGAGTCCGCGAATAATTGTTCCAGGAATCCACCACGCCCTGCAGTCCGGCCCTGGCGCGCACCTTGTCGATCCAGCTGTAGGCTTCGGCGGTAGGACCGTTGACCTCGTTGAGACATTCCGCATACAATAACCACAGCGCAGGCAGCCGGAGGAATGGCCAGGAGTAACCCTGCCAGACGCTGCTGGCTCCGGCAGTAGACTGATAGTGCACCAGCTTTTTGGCCCAATAGCCGGTGGCGTTGTACCGCAGCTGGTCTGGCGGCGAGGCGAATCCATTGACGGCATTGACATAGTTCATGTTCCTGTCATCCGTATTGCCGGAGCCAAACCAGTTGGCGCCATCAAAGGATACATCGGCGTAGTAGCGGGCCTCCCGGTGAAAGTTGCCCTTTGCCGTCGGATAGTTCAGCCGGATGTAATAGAAATGCTGCTGATCCCCATTCTGCAATGTATACCGGCCGGCATAATCCCAGGTCTTATCCTCATTGATGGGTACGCCATTGTCGGTATAAAACAGTTCCGACTCGGCGATGGGCACGGAGAAGTTCGAATAGACGGCAAAGACATTGGCCGCCGCATCCGCCGTCACACGGGGAGATGCCATATATTGCCAGCCAAACTGGGGGTTCAATGTCCATATCTGCTCCTGGTTCCAGCTGTCGACGACCGCCCCTTGCAGGGTCAGCAGCTGACGAATGGAGTCGCCAAGATGTGTGATGCTCCCGGTGAGCTTCAGATCATACAGCGAAGCATTGGATGAATTGGCGGCATCGATGGCGGCTTTGGTGGCGTCCAGCGCCTTTTGCCATTTGCCGGCATCATAAGCGGCGGGGAAAAGGCTGGTCCCATCCTGTCTCTTCATCGAGACATAATCGGGATTGCCATTGAACAGGGGGCTGGCCTGTGTTGCCAGCACTTCGGCCTTCACCGCCAGCGCAATGGTGCTGGTGATCCTTCCCTCTTCCAGCGCCGTATTCTGGATTACGGGTGGGAGGTCTTTGGCAGCCTCGTCCAGCAGCCCCACTATGTAGCTGAAACAGGAATCCACCGGCTGTTGTTTGACGCGGACCTCTTCCGTGGTGGCATTGACAGGATTGTTTTTGTCCATAATGGGAATGGGACCATACATCCGCAGGAGCCAATAGTGGTAATAGGCCTTCAGGAACTTCGCCTCGGCAATCCACCGCGCTTTGTTGTAGAGAGGCAGGTCCTTGGGCAGATCGATGTTTTCGATCAGCGTATTGCAACGCCGGATGGGTTGCCAGAGATCCAGTCCCATATTATATCCATCCCAATAGTTCAGAATGGGATTGGCGCTGTTCTGCGTTCCCCGGAGGATCTGGAATCCGCCGTCCCCTCCCGGCCCAAGAACGTTCTGATCCTGCAGCGGAAAGGGAAAGATGATCTCGCCCGATGTGGTAAATCCCGCGTTGCGCCGTACATCCGACAGGTTCTGCAACGCATTGTAACAGCCAAAAAGGTAAGCTTGAGTCTCATTGGCATTCGCAAAAGAACTCTCCAGCGTGGCGACATTGTCGGGCACGACATCCAAATATTTTTTACAGGAGGACAGCATGACCGCCGGCAATGCCACCGTCAATAATATTTTTATGATAGTTTTCATTTTTTTAGAAGTTAGCGTTGATACCGATATTGAAAACTTTCTGAACAGGATAGCCGAAGCCCTGACCGGCCATTTCGGGGTCCCATAATGAAAAGTGGCTCCAGGTTATCAGGTTAAGCCCATTGAAATAAATACGCAGGTTGCTCATATAGGCTTTTCTTATTAGCCGTTTGGGGAGGGTATATCCTATTTCCAGTGATTTTAGCCGCATAAAACTTCCATCCCGCAGCCACCAGCTACTCTGCTGCTGGTTATTGGGAATATCATAGGTTGCCAGCCTGGGCCACAGCGCGTACAGGTTCTGGTTCTCTTCCGACCAGTGATTGTTGGCGTAGGCTTTTAATATCTGGGCGTTGTTGACAAAGGGCGTAGTACCGTAATAGCCATTCCACCGATCGTCCTGGGAAGTGGGGTTCATAAAGAACGACTCTCTGGCCAGTCCCTGGAAAAAGGCATTGATGTCGAATCCTTTAAAGCCGGCAGATATGCCGAAGCCGTAAATGATCTCCGGCGTGGTGGGCAGCCCGATGGGCACCTGGTCGTCCTGGTTAATGATACCGTCCTTGTTCACATCCCGGTACTTGATATCTCCACCCTGGGGTAAAGGACCGCCAAAAGCCGGCGCAGGCGAATTGAGAGCTTCCTTGTCGTCCACGAAGAGCCGCTCGGCGATGTAGCCGAATTGCTGGTTGATCGGTCGCCCGGACTGGAACCTGTAAGCGTACTTATATTGCGGCTCTTCCACATGGCCATACCGGCTGGAAGTAATGGTAAGATTGCCCAGGCCCGAGATCCATATGTCCTTTGTGAAGGTCTGTTTGTAATCCATATGCAGGTCCAATCCCTTCGCATAGGCGGTGCCGAGATTAGCCTTGACGGTGGACTCCAGCCCTTCCGTGACGGGAATATAGCCGCGCGGCTGGAAGATATTTTTCCGGAACTCCCAGTAATATTCGGCGATGACATTGAAATTCTTATACAAGGTGAATTCCACCGCCAGGTTGCTTTTATGCGATGTCTCCCAGGTGGCGTCCGGGTTGGGATAGTTCTGAATGCTGGGGCCATTCATGGTAAAGTTGTTGCGGGTGCCGAAATATGCTCCTGGTCCCGCGTGTGGTGTGACACTGGAAAGATAAAAAAACCGGTTGTTCTCCACCCTGTCGATATTGTCGTTACCCACCAGTCCATAGCTTCCGCGGAGTTTCAGGCGGGTGACGATATTGGAGATGTTGCTGTTTTGCCAAAGCTTTTCATTCGACACGATCCAGCCGCCGCCGATGGTGGGAAAGAAACCAAATCGATGGTTGGGTGCAAATCGCTCGGAGCCGTTGTATCCGAAATTTCCTTCCACATAGTACCTGCTCTTGTAGTTGTAGGTCAGTCTGCCCGCCAGTCCGAGGTTGCGGTGCGGCAGGGACAGCTGCAGGGTGGAGGCATTGGCGGTCTGGGTCTGCTCGCGCGTGCCCACCAGCGTGGCGGCGATATTGTGGTCGCCAAAACTATGGCTGTAATCCACGGTGCCCATAAAATAGATATATGTGTTGACATTCTTGTTGTTCCTGGAAGGGTCATAGCTGAGATACTCCTGGGCAGCGCCGGGCTGATCGTTCAGCCAGATCAGCGAATATTTGTTAATGGCGGCATCCGATGGATTGATGGAATAATAGAAAGGCGAATAGTTTCGCACCAGGTCGAAATATGCATACCTGTTGGTACTGAACAGTCCATGGAAGTTGAGCCCCCGGGTGATGAATCTGAGATCCTGGTTGACCTCGAACTGGGCTGACATGCGCGATTCGGAAAAGCTCTTGTACCCATACATGAGGCTCGCATAGGGATTGCTCATCAATCCCCCCGTGAGATGGATATTATTACCGAAGAGAATATGTTTCGTCCCCATATTGGCGCTGTCCGGTGCGAAAAAGGCCGGGAATGCGACGGGGTTGCTATGCAGCGCCTGGTCATACAGGTCTGTGGCAAAGCCGGATTGGTCGCTCGTGATGGGCCCTGTATAGTCATTGAAGTTACCCCACAGGCGGACGATGGCCTCCGTCGTCTTGGTCACCTTCATATTGACGTTGGCACGGAGCTGATAGTTTTCGAACTTCATGCCGGAGTTGAAGTTATTTACGGGATTCACCTGCATGATGCCGTTGTCCCTATCATAGGATCCGGAGATATAGTATTGGGCAAACTCGGTACCACCGCTGAGACCCAGGTTGGCCCGCTGGGTGGTCGTTTGTTTTTTAAACAGCGTAGACATCCAGTCGACGGCAGGATACAAATAAGGATTGTAGCCGGGGGATTTTGTCCAGGTGGCTTCAGCGCCCTGTATCTGGTTGGGAGTGAATTGAGGAATACCGACGGCGCTGCGCGTAGCAACGGCCTCATTGTACAATTTCATGTAGGTCACGGGATCAGCCAGCTCTACTGTCTTTGTCGGCTTGGAAATGGAACGTTCATACCGCAGGTTGATCCTTGCCTTGCCGCTCTTGCCACCCTTTGTCGTAACGAGGATCACGCCGTTGGCGCCGCGTGCTCCGTAGAGGGCGGCCGCGCTGGCGTCTTTCAGGATAGAGAAGCTGGCGATATCATCCACGTTGAGCCTGGCCAGATCGTTGGTGCTAAGCTCGATGTTATCCACAAGGATCAGCGGGGAGGGGCTGTATCCAAAGGTGGTGACGCCCCGGATAAAGAACTGGGAATTGTCGAGACCGGGCTGTCCGCCCCGTTGGAAGGAGATCATCCCGGCCACCTGTCCTGCCAGGGCGTTGGTCAGATTGCTGGTAGGCGTTCTCAGCTGCTCGGGGTTGATGCTGGATACGGAGCCTACGATGGCCTCCTTGCGTTGCTTCTGGCCATAGGCCGTGACGACGATCTCATCTCCCAGCTTGACGTCCCGCGGCATCACGACATTATAGACAGCCCTCCCCGCCACCACCGTGAACCTCTGTTGCTCATATCCGACAAAGGACGCCACTATCACCGCCCCCTCCTTTACATCCAGTACAAACTTGCCATTATTATCCGTGACAGTTCCCTCGTCCTTGCTGCCGGCGATGACGATGGATACACCCGCCATCAAAGCTCCCGTTGTATCCCGTACCGTGCCCGTTATGGTAATAGTGCCGGGCGGCAGCGCATCTTCCACAGGCGCAGGGGCCTGGGTATCCGCCTGAATGATGATCGACTTCTCCTCGATGCTATACGTGAGGTGCGCGCGTTGAAGACAGGTCTCCAGCACTTCCCGTAAAGGGGTGTTCTCGAAGTTCACATCCATCCTGGGAGCATTGGCAATGATCCCGGAAGACCAAAAGACATTATATCCCGTCTGTTTGTTGATCTCATTGAACACCTGCTTGAGGGTAATATTCTTTCCCCTATAGGTGATGCTTTGTGAATACCCTTCCGCACTCACCTGCATCAGCGCGAAGAAGAGCAGGAAAACGGTCATCCTCATGACAAGAAAAAATTTTTTAATGCAGCCCGGAGGCTTACAAATGTGGAAAGCTAAAATTTCATACATTTGAAAAGGCTTGTTTTAAGTTAGAAATGCAATGACAATCGCTTTCAGATTTAAATAAGCTGATACGACAGGGGCATGCCAGTGCTCCTGTTTTTGCTTAATAAACCTGTGTTTCGTCTCTAGACTATCTTATTTGGGATTCCAGTTACTATTTGGTTACGATCATTTTTTTCTGCTGACGAAAACAGTGGCGCCGTTGACAGTGAATTTCGCGTTGCCCGACTTCTCCATCATTTTCAACAAAACAGATATATTGGAAAACTTATTGGACAATACCCCAAAAGTTTCCTCCTTCATCTTTTCATCTTCATACACGACCCTGACATTGTACCATCTCGATACCTGCTTCATAATCATCTCCAGCGGCTGGTCGACACACCGGAAATAGCCATTCTTCCAGGCAATAGCCGCTTCGACATCCGCCTGCGAGACATGCAGCCCATCACCCAGGTCCGCCTCTTCTTTCGGCTTCAGGAGAACGCTCTTCCCTTCCGCCGTCACCCGCACCGCTCCATCCACCAGCGTCGTACGGATATTCGTTTCATCGGGGTAAGCATGCACATTGAATTGGGTGCCCAGCACCTCGATGTCCTGTCGCAGACTGCTTATGCGAAAAGGAGCATCCGGATCATGGTGTACGTCGAAATAGGCCTCGCCGCTGAGCTCCACTTTACGCTCCTTCGAAGAAAAATGAACCGGGAATCTCAACCAGGACTCAGCATTCAGCCATACGCGGGTGCCATCGGGCAACACTACCTGGTACTGCCCTCCGGGCGGGATATCGATCTTGTTGCAGGTGAAAGCCACACCGGTATCTGGCAGTCCGCTGGCGGTTGTCGATGGAGCCACCGTATAAACGAGCTGACCATCGGCAGTTTTGGAGATCCGGATACCACCCTGCTCGGCAATATCACCCGTGGCTGCATCCGTCAGCGAGATAGTAGATCCATTGGCCAGCGTCAGGGTCGCAGCATTGGCGCCGGGCCCAATTTCATGGGCCGGCTGTACCGCCACCTGGGGCTCCGGCCGATGCGGCTTTCGCAGGATGGCCACTGTTCCGATACCCAACAGCAATATAACAGAGGCAGCCGCGAAGTACCAATTTCGCCGGCCCGTTCCTCGCTTCGACTCAATGGACGTCTCCAATCTATTGAGCAAAAACGCTTCTACAGACGCCTCATCCTCAGGAAATTCGGCATCCCGATAGACGGTACTGCGGTACCATTCCATCAATGCCTGTTTCTCAGCATCGGTAGCTGTGCTCTCCTTGTACTTCTGAATTAGTTCATTGATCGTGTGCTGGTCCAAACGTAGGAGTATTTATACACTATGTACCGTGAGCACGGCATAACCCTACATCGACTACAAAATTATTTGAACCGGGATACGTATTGTGACAATACCACCAGGATGGTCAGGCCATAATCCTTTAGTCCGCTGCGCAGTATCCTCAGGGCGCGCGTCAGGTTCGCTTCCACGCCTTTTTCGGAGATATGTACTTTTTGGGCGATCTCCGCATTTTTCAAACCAAGATCGCGGCTGTACCTGAATACCAGCTTGCATTTCTCCGGCATTTCTTCCACAATGCCGTCGATATATTCCTGTAAAAAGATGGCGTCGAGCGCCTGCTCATCATAAGAGGCTTCGTCAAAAATACAGTTTTCTCTGGCCAGCCCGGCGCGGCGATATTCCTTCTGAAAGTATTTGAACAGGCTGAATTTTACGGAGGTAACCAGATAAGCTGCGGGGTTTTGGATCTCGAGCGTATTCCTCCGCTCCCATAAGGACATAAATACTTCGTGAACAATGTCTTTTGCGTGGTCGCTGCGATTGCTTAGGTTCCAGGCCATTAAAAGCAGCTTCTTCCAATAGCGGTGATATATCTCGGTAAAGGCTTTTTGATCACCTTTCTTAAGCAGTTGCATTAGTTCCAGGTCAGAGTACCTGTTATACATTGTTATTACCACCTCCTTTTTAGACTGCAATCGTTATCCAATGCAAGTAAGCAAAAAAAAATCAATATATGAAATCCTTCCCCTCCTTACGTATCTTTATCCATAATAGCACGTCTCATGCATAATCTTAAAAGAAGAGATGGGTTTGAAGGAGAGAAGCTGATCAGCCTGCCGGAGTCCGTATGGAAAAATGCGATAAAAGCCAATCCTATCCTCAGTCAATTGTATCTCACACACATCGGATATTTCCCCAGGGCCGCCTATCATTACAGGGAGCGCAAGAATGGCTGCACAGACAATATCCTTATCTATTGTCTCCGCGGAAAAGGATGGTATACGATAAAGGGAAAGCGCTTCGAAGTGGCAGCCGATGAGTTCATGCTGCTGCCCGCTACAAAGGAGCCCATGCGTTATGGCGCCGACGAGAAGGACCCCTGGACAATTTACTGGGTCCACTTCAGTGGCAGGGATATGGCCACATTCAACCGTGCGTTCAACATTGGACTATACGATGGGGCGCGTCCTATTTCCTTCAATGAAAAAGGATTACAGCTATGGGATAGCATGTACCGCAACCTGGAAATGGGCTATAGTAAAGAAAATCTCAGCTGTACCAATCTCCTCCTCTATCATTTTGTCTCTACCTTTCTCTACCCGGAAAAATACAGAGACGAGAAGATGCAGGATGCCAAGGATCTGATCAACGATACGATACTCTATATGCGCAAGGAGCTGGGAAGCCGGCTGACGGTAGAGGACATGGCGTCGCGGAACAGCCTTTCGGCCAGTCATTTCTCCAGCCTCTTCCGCAAGGCGACGGGGATGTCGCCTATGGACTACTTCATTCACCTCAAGCTGCAGCGTGCCTGTCTGATGCTCTATAGCAGCCAGACGAAGATCAAGCATATCGCCCAGACGGTGGGCTATGACGACCCGTACTATTTTTCCCGGCTGTTTAAAAAATATTTAGGCATGTCTCCCGATCAATACCGTGTAGTGCGGAGAAAAGAGACCTAATGACCGACAATGACATCCTCCAGCTCTTCCAGGGTCTTTCCTTTGGTCTCCTTTACCTTCATGCTGACAAAGAGGGCGCCCAGCACGCAAATACCCGAATAAATATAAAATGTATGGTCCATTAAATGCTTATAAAGGATGGGGAACGTAAATGTCAAAATAAAATAGGCCATCCACAGGCTCACTACGGCGATGGAAGTAGCGGCTCCTCTCACCTTGTTGGGGAATATCTCGGAGATCAGCACCCAGGTGACGGGCGCCAGTGACATGGCATAGGTCCCGATGGCGGCCAGCAGGAACCAGGATACCTGCGGGCTCTTATTCCCCAGCATAATCACGACGATGATATAGAGGATGGCAAGCCCCACCGCTCCCAGCAGCATCAGTGGCTTTCGCCCCAGCTTATCCACCAGCATCATGGCCAGCAAGGTAAACAGGAGGTTCACACCTCCGATAAATACGGTCTGCAACAGCTGCTCATCCTGTGATACGCCGATGCTCTGAAAGATGGTCGTAGCATAATTGAACACCACGTTGATGCCGCAGAGCTGCTGAAATACGGCAAGACCGATGCCGATGAGCACAGCCGGCAGGACCGCTTTTTTAAAGACAGCGGAGTAGCCAACGCCCTTGCTGCTTCCCGTCGTACGGGTAATATCCGCCACGCTGCTTTGAGCAAAGTCTGCGCCTCCTATCCTTTTCAGGACCGCAAGGGCCTGATCGCTTCTGCCCGCCCGCACCAGCCAGCGGGGGCTCTCAGGCAGCCACCAGGCGCCGATAAAGAAAAGCGCGGAGGGAATTATACCCAGCCCGAACATCCACCGCCAGGCATCTTCCCCTACATTCCTTAATGAATAGTTGACAATATTGGTGATCAGTATCCCAATGACGATCGTCAGCTGATTGGTGGCCACCATACGTCCCCGTAAATGCGCCGGCGAGATCTCTGCAATATACATGGGCGACAGCATGGACGCCATGCCAACGCCAATGCCGGCCATACAACGCGAGAAAATAAAAACATTCCTCGAAGGCGAGAAGGCCATGGCAAGAGACGAAAGCCCAAAGATGGCTGCCGCGGTGAGCAATCCTTTTTTCCTGCCGTACTTATCACCGACCGAGCCTGCTACGAGACAGCCGATAATGGCTCCAATCGCCAGCACGCCGGTGGCAAATCCCGCCCAATATTCGTTCAGTCCGAACTGCCGTTCCAAAAAAGGCAGGGCGCCGGCAATAACGGCAAAGTCAAATCCAAAAAGATATCCTCCCAATGCTGAGATAAAGGAAATACCGAGAATATAGGTATTATTGTATGTATGTCTTGACATAGGCGGCAAATTACTTTATATCAAATTCAAAAAACGTGTTTGTCTCATAAATTTCCCCTGGCGTCAGGATAGTATTGGGAAACTCCGGCCGGTTGGGGCTGTCGGGGAACGCCTGCGTTTCCAATGCAAACGCTCCATGCTGCTGATAAGGCTGATCATGCTCTCCACGCAAGGACCCGTCCCACCAGTTGGCCGTATACAATTGGATCCCCGGCCTGTCAGTCGTCACCCTTAACACTCTTCCCGACAAAGGATCATGGACTTCCGCCGCCGGCTGACGCCCGTCCAGCACATAATTGTGATCGAATCCCCTGTCGAACGGCAAACGATCTATACGATCCCCAAAACGTACGGGCGTCACAAGGTCCAGCGGCGTTCCTTCCAAAGGCAGGATATTACCCGTAGGCAGGTTTTGTGCATATTTTTCGGTGTACCCCTGTGCGTTGATCATCACCACATGATCTCTGATCGTGGGGTTGTCGAATCCTGAAAGGTTGAAATAGGAATGATTGGACAGGTTCACCGGGGTCCGCCTGTCCGTCGTGGCCGTATAGTGAAGCCCCAGTTTGTTGCCCTCATCCAAGGTATACTTCATCTGTACGCACAGATTACCAGGGTAACCTTCCTCGCCATCTGGGCTGGTATATTCGAATACCACACCCTCGTCCAGCATCTCTTTCAGGCTCCATATCTTTCTGGATAAGCCCTCGAACCCTCCATGCAGGTGGTTGCCGCCGTCATTTGTCGAAAGACGGACAGCCTGTCTGTCCAGGTAGAACAAGGCGCCGCCGATGCGATTCACATATCTTCCTACAACACATCCAAAATACCAGGGATTCCGGATATAGTCCATGGGACTGGCGAAGCCTGCTACAATGTTCTTACAATCGCCGTTACGATCCGGTGTATGAATGGAGGTAATGGAACATCCGATATTGGTCAGCCCGACAGTGGTCGTTCCATTCCTCAACGTGATCAAGAATATATCCTTCCCATCGAGCCTGTCATACAAAGTGCTTGTTATCTTCTCCTTCAACATGCTTGTCCTGTTTTAACGCCTGTAATAAAATGTCCTGTCCTTCGGACAACGAGCCTCCGGCTCGTTTTTGAAAAGGGGACATTTGCAGATAGACGGCCGCCCCCTGGTGATTGATATCCATCTGCAGCACTTCCTGCAGGTATTTACGTCCTTTCGCTTCATCGCCCAGACCAAGATATCCCAGGCCGGTGAGGTAGGTACAGTGGATCCTATTACGAAGGTTGATGTCCTGATCGAATACCAGCATATCGGGCAATGATACGGCAAAATAGTCGATGGTAATCCTGTCGTTGAGATGCAGCTGTCCAAACTCTACAAACTTTTGGAAAATGGCGGCGGCCCTGGAAGGATCATTCAGCTTGAGCCAGGCCAGCGCCTGGTAAACGATCTTGTCGGGCTGCGGGTCATTATAATAGATGGCCTGTACAGGCTGGCCGATGCCAACGGTGGCCTCTTTGAATTTCGCCATGGCTTCTTCTGTCCGGCCGAGACCTTCGAGAGCGCATCCTGTCAGATAATCGATATCATTCTCCTGCGTGCCATAGAGCTTGCCTTCTCCCAGATTCAAGGGATAGGTCTTCACAGCGGACAGCAAATCGATGGCCTTCTGAAACTCCAGCCGGCCAAGCGCCTGCTTCGCCAGTTCGATATGACATAGCAGGAATTGTCCTACTACTTTCCCTTCCCCTCCTTCCCAGGGATGGAACTTGCGATTGGCCAGCAGCTGACACGCCTTTTCATATTGCTTCAGATTATTGTAAAGCGTGACTCTTTCCAGATACAGGTCATCTCTGGACTCAGTCAATAATGGATACTTCTCCAGCAAGGCCAGCCTCTCCACAAAAGGGCGACCGGTGATCTTATACAGCTGATCCAGCTCCATCAATACACGCGCGTCGGATAGGTCCAGTGAAAAGGCCTTTTCCAGGTATTGCCGTGCCTGCTCTTTTTTATCCAGTTTATTATAGTAAGCGAGGGCCAGGTTGCGGAAAGTAGTCGGAAAGCCTGCATCCAGCCTTGTGGCTTCCTCCCAGCAGGCAATCGCCTCGGGATACTGCCTTTTGTCATACCAGAAATTACCCAGGTAATAACGGGCTCTTGCATCCGACGGATTGAGCTCGATGGCTTTTTGCAGGATCAGCACTTCCTCGATCTTATTGGGGAAAACGCCGTCGGGGTTCCCCGCGGCAGCTATTTTATAAAGGTTCCTTGCTTCCTCGACCTGTCCATCCTGGTAAGCAAACCATGCTTTGTAGTAGCGTACGAGCGTTGACTGTCCGTCGAACATCTCCAACAGCTGCATCGCTTCGGCGTATAATCCGGCCTGGGCGTAATCGAGGGATATCTCCTGATAATTTTGTGCGGCGTTACGCATTAGGGTGCGCATTTGTTGTAAGGCCTGGCTTTCAAAAAGAACGCCAAAATTAAACGGATCGATGGACAGGGACTCTTGTATAAAGGCCTCCGCAGAGCCGCTTGTCTTGCGCAGCAACGCTGCCTTTAGATGACGGGCCGTAGGGCTATGATGGTTCCTTATGAGGGACCTTTCCACCAGGGCCAGCGCTTCTGCATATTTCTTTTGCGCCGTCGCGATCCTGGCCAGGTTCAGAAAGGCGCTGTGCTGCCAGGCATCGTTCCAGGTGGCCTTGTAAAAAGACTCGAAAGCTTCGTCCAGCCGTCCCTGTAATTTCAACGACCAGCCCAGGTTATAATACGGCTCGCCGTCATAGGGATTGGGGTTGCGACCGGTGATAGTCCTGATGGCGGCACGAAAATACGGTTCCGCCTTTTCAAACTGTCCCCGGCGGAGCAGCAACAGCCCCATGGCATTGTTACAGCGTATGTCACCCGGGCTTCTCCGAAGACCTTCCTCGTAATAGTCGATAGGGTTATAGGTCGCATGCCGGTATTGCTCGAGATGGAGGCCATTCAAATAAAGGTCTTCCACCTGTTCGATGTCTTCGGGTCTTTTGGCGGCGGTGGCAGCAGGCGGGATGTCTTTCTCTTCGTGCGTCTCCGGCTGCCAGGACACCAGCACACCAGCGGCTTCGCCGGCAATGACCACCTTCCATTGTTCGTGCGCCCCGGTGGTTGTGAGCGTCTCATCGAACACATCGTAAGGTGAAAGCTTTGTCGTATATTCTTTTTTTAGCTCCCCATTCTGAAGGACCCGGATCTTCACGCGCTCATATTTTGCCGTTGCATAGGCCCGGATACGCAGCCGCTGACCCTCCCACTCCATGTTGAGCATGGCCTCTTTCGTAGCGTTCTTCACCACACCCACCTGGCTGTACGGCATGAAATATTGTTCGAATGTCTTTTCCTCGTTGGGCTGCAGCCAGGAGAAATCCGGCTGGTTGTCGGTGAATACGCCGGTCATAAGCTCGATGTATGGCCCGTCTTCATCCGTCAAATTACGGTCCCAGGCCTGTCCGAAGTCCCCATTACCCCAGGTCCACTGCTTCTTGCCGGGCGAGAAATGGTGATTGGCCACATGCAGCATCCCAGCCTTTGTGTCATTCTCATAACAACCCATAAAATCGTATTTGCTGCGTATCGCCATGTAAGACGTGGGTACGGGGATATTGGCATATCTGCTGATATCTGTCCCCGGCGCGTAGTTCACCTTATAATAGGTACCCGTCGCGATGGGGAAGTCGGATACATCCCGCCGCCCATGATCGAATACGGCGTATACATCCGGCGGAAAGACGGACTGATAATGTTCATTGACCTTTACTGCCGGATTGGCCCACCATAAAAAAGTTTGCGGGAAGGGCGTCCGGTTGAACAGCTTTCCTTTTATCTCCAGATACGCCTTGTCGGGATACAGCGTAAATCCCGCCATGCCTTTCGTACGGAACATCACCTCGAGCTCATGCACCCAGACGGTCTTGCTGCCATCCTCATTTTCCTCAATGGTAAAATCCACAGGGCTATACGTGCTGGGACGATGATGCTGGGGCCAGTTGAATTCGATGCCCCCCGAGATCCAGGGACCTGCCAGTCCCACCAGCGCGGGCTTGATGACCTGGTTGTAATAGATAAAATCGCGCTGTTTTACTTTGTCATAAGCGCGTTGTATCCTGCCCCCCAGCTCGGGCAGGATCATGATCTTTAAAAATTCATTCTCAAGAAATACGGCTTCATACTCCTGGCTGGACTTTTTGTCATCGATGTGTTCGATGACAGGATGTGGATATACGACACCGCTGCTACCCTGGTACACACGTTTTTCCAGGAACATAGGATTTTTTTCAGGCTGACCGATCTTATAGGTGGGGATGGATACCTTCTCTACCCATGCTTTTACGTCCGTCATATGCATATTCTTTTTATTCTGGTATAAATCGCACCATCAGCGCATCTTTGGGAGGCACGCTGAAGGTGAATGTTTCTTTGTCTATTGTCCCCACCGTCGCATCGGTGAGAAAGTCCTTTATGATGTATTTTCCTTTTTTTAACCCGATGTCCCGCAGACGGATACTGTCCTTATATGGCTCCTGGTTATAAAAGTTGAAAAGTCCCAGCAGCGTCGTGTCGCCCTTCCGGTAAAATGCCATCCGCTGGTCATAGCTGTCCCCATCCGCAAACTTTAAAGGAGTAAAAGCCTTTGGACGGCTAAAAAAAGCGCAAAGCCGGGGGTTGTTGAGGAACTTCCTCCCTCTTTCAGCGGCCAGGGGCTGCCGGAAATCCGATCCGTCTCCCAGGATGCTGCCCATCACCATCATGGCATACAGACGCACTTTGATCTCCTGCTCGCTGAGGCCGGGATTCTTTTGAAAATGCTGCATGATGCATACATCCAGGTTGGTATATGGCCACAAGGTGCCTTGTACCCACCCCAGATGCGACCCGGTGGCCAGGGAGGACTCTGTGCTACCCCATGAAGGGAAGCCTTTTTCATCGTCACGCAAATGTGAATATACATCGGTGGATATGAATCTCACGTGTGCATACTGGTGTGGAAACATGGGCGAGATAGCTTCCGTGATAAAGATGTCGGGACCGAGGATCGAGTCGATGAGATGTTTCAGCATCTTCATGCCGAAATTATATGCCTGCAGGCCCGTACGTATGGAAGGGTCCCAGCGGGTAGTGGATTCCAGCGCTCCCGCCGTAAGAAAGTCGATCTTCAAAAAGGTGGCCCCGATGGTCCTGGCCTTTTGCAGCTGTGCGATAATGGACTGCCGGGTGGCAGGGTGTGTAGGGTCCAGCGGAAAAGCGCCCCAGTCGCCGTCCTTATAGGCAATGGGCTTGCCGTCCCTGTCCTTTAGCACGACATCCCGCAGTGTGTAGGAAGTGCCGGCTACCGTGGTCTGGTCCATCGTATTCTTCCAGGTCCATACGGCAAATGGGATAAAATAAAACCCCATCTGCTGTCCATTCTTCTTCGCATATTTTCCGAGGGATGTCAGCAGCTCCGTGGTATAGATGGATTGGTCGTAGCTGTCGATGCTGAGAACAGGATGCGACCAGCGCGAAAAATTGTCCAGCGTATGCAGGTAGTCGGATATCTTTCCCACACCTGCTGGCATCATTACTTTCTCATATCCCAGCACACCCTCAACGCCAAAGCTGTTCCAGTACACGGGGGCATAACCTTTCCAGCTCAGGCTGCCATTGAGCCATGCATTTATCCGGCCATAGGCGGTGAATAAAGGACGAATATCCGCTCCACCGGCAAGATATACCAGGGGAGACTTTACGAAGCTGCCTTTCATGGTGCCATGAGGAGCGTGATCGTGTGTACCATCCTTATCGGGCGTGGCGGCCCCGCCATATACGACAAAAGAGTCCAGCTGTCCTATGGTCGCACTCGTCCTGTAAATGATACCTGTTTTCCAGCAATCGTGGCTGACGGCGCCCAGGACAACACCCGCCATCGTGGTATTGTCGTATACGGAAGAAAAGTCATAGCTGATCCCTGCTGCATCCGGCCAGTGACGCTCTTTCACTCCCACCCATTCGTCGTTGTCAAACGGCTCGTCGAGTATCCGGGGTTCGGCGCCGGTGATGAGCAGCCGGCCTTTTGTTTGCGGCAATATGGCTATAGGACTGATATTACGGGTCTCTACCTGTGTCTGTCCTGTCGCGCTGGCGGCTGTCAGGTCGGTGAGTACATAAGGGCCGCCGGCATACAGCGTGATCCGCTGCAGCAGGTACAGGGCATGCCTGTCATCCATATGTTTGATATTGATGCGGATGCCCTTGCCCAGGCTGTCCTCTACTGCATCGGTGCTGTAGGGATGCTGTTCCAGGCCGGCAGTGGATAGCGTGCCGGTGTTTATATCCTGCACATAGGCCACGGTATTTGTCAGGGCGCCGCCTCCCGTAAAATGGTAATCCACCATGCCCGTCGCCGTATGGAGGACGATGCTGACCTGGTCGTTCGACAATACCACGCTGTCATTGTACTCATGCAATGCCTGAGCCTGTGAGGTGATTCCCCACAGGCTTAGCAATAGAAAAAATATGGAACGCCGGATCATCAGTAACCAGGATTTTGATCTGTCAGCGACAAGGCTGAATTGGTCTGCAGCTCATTCAAAGGAATGGGATACAGGCTGTTCTTGTCCGAAATATTTTGTGCAGGATGCGGATCGCCATTACCATTGATGGTGACATAGTAGGCACGGGGGTTGTTATGTGCCATCACCCTGGACACCAGCGTGCCGGTGCGCTTCAGGTCAAACCACCGCCAGCCTTCTCCGCCCAGCTCGCGCATACGCTCATCGAGAAGCTCCGTACGCAGCTCGGTCTGGGTAGGCGTTCTGCCCCACGCATCTTCTAAGTTCTGCAGTCCGGCCCTGTTACGTACTTTATTCAGCGGGGCAAGAGCGGCGCCCGTCTGCCCTAATTCATTCAACACTTCCGCATACATAAGATATACATCAGCCGCACGAAGATAGTACAGGTTCTTACCCGAATTGTAAATATCGATGTCGGAGCTGCTGATGTCATATTTTTTGATGGTAGGCAGACCCGGGTCGACCCACCAGTCCATGGTATTGCCATTCCCATCGTATCTATGCGGCCAGATGGAAGCCAGGTATCTTTTATCATTGTTCTTGTCAAAGACGGTATCGGAGTAATAGGCGGTGGCCATCACCACGGTGCCGCCGGCGCCGGGAGTATGGCTGTTGTAAGCCTCGCCCGGTATTCCGGGTCCGGCATAGGAGCCAAAAAGATTTTGAAGTCCCTGTGTATTGTTGGCATCGGTAGAATACTGGATCTCGAACAGCGATTCGGCATTGTTCTCATGCTGTCCGTCAAAAAGCTGGGCATAGTCGGTCAGCAGGGTAAGCCCATCGGTGTTTATCAGGTCTTCAAAAGTGGCTTTGGCATTCGTGTAGTCCTTGCGGGTGAGATACACCTTACCCAGCAGCGCCTTGGCTGCCTCAACGCTGGCTCTGCCGATGCCGGGGTTCTTGCTTTTTACCCAAAGATTGGCCATGGCGAATTTCAGGTCGTCGATGATCTGCGCATATACCTGGTCGGCCGGCGTACGCTTTACGCCCGCGGAGAAAGGAGTAGCCTCTGTACGGAGTGGAATATCTCCATACAGCTGCACGAGATAGAAATAGAACAGCGCCCGCATGAATTTGGATTCTCCCAGCAGCCGGTTGCTCACAGAGGGATCTGCAATAGAGGCATTGGGGATCCCCTGGATGGCTGCATTGGCGTTGGCGATACCAATATAGCAATCCTGCCAGAAGCCGGTGAGCTGATAGTTCTGGCTGCTGAATTTTATATCATAGACATCCAGGCCGGTGACATTGGCCCAATAATCCCCGTAGCCCTGTGACTGATAGGTACAACGCGCTTCATCTGTACCGACAATGCCGATAAGGGCATAGTCGGATTTCTTCAATGTTTGCAGCTGTGCATAGATACCCGTAACGGCTGCCGTGGCGCCTGCCTGGTCCTTGAATACCTGCGGCTGCGCGACAAAGACCTCCGGCGTATAGTTCAGCGACTTCGTGCATCCGGCGAGGGCCATCATGCCCGCCAGGCCTGCGCCGATATATTGATGGAATGATTTCATAAAAATATTTTTAATGGTTACAGTCCTAATTTTAATCCTACGAGGAAAGTCCTGTATCGGGGATAGTTCTCCAGCTGAGTAGGGTTGCCATTGTCCGGGTCCAGTCCCTTGTATTTTGTAAAGAGAAAGGGCTCCAGCGCCTGCACATATACATTCATGTTCCTCAGCTTCATCTTCTGCGTCACCACGCCGGGGATGTCATACGCCAGGGTGATGCTCTTTATCCGGATGTAATCTCCTTTCTGGATCGAGTAGCTGGATCCCTGGTCGGGGCCGCCGGGCAATGGTTTGAGAGAGGTGGCGAATGCATTGGGACGGGGGATGTTCGTATGGGTATTCGTGGGCGTCCAGTAATTGCCGCCTTCTTTGGTAACGTTGCCGATATTGCCAAACCAGGAATTATAATAAGTCAGGTTGGTGTACGGCAGGTTGTTCAGCTGCTGGCCATACTCATAAGAGGCCAGGACGGTCATTGTAACGCGTTTGTAGCGGAACCAGTTCCAGAAACCTCCCCATCCGCCGGGAATATTGTATCCAACAATGGTCTGGTCCTGGGGCGTGATCTTGCCGTCATGGTTGAGGTCCTTGATCCTGATATCGCCCGGCTTGCCATTCGGGTTGAGGGTAAAGTCGTCCCCTTGCTGGTACAGACCGTCATATACATAGTTCACCAGTACTCCGCTGGGCGGCTGGCCAACGCGTAAGGACAGGCTGACGGAGTCGCGTCCCGGCAGCAGATGGGTGATCCTGCTCTTGTACCTCGACCAGTTGAATGTCATCTGCCATTCGAAGTTCCGGGTCTTCACCGGTGTGGCCTGTAAGTTGATATCGACACCCTTCGTATTCATCGATGCAACATTGATCTGCTCGTTGTAGAACCCGGAAGAGGGAGCCAGGTTAAAAGGCAGCAGCAGGCTGGTGATATTCTTATTGTACACATCCACGCTCAGGGATACGCGATTGTTCAGGGCAGCGATATCCATACCTATATTGGACTGATGCTGCCGTTCCCATTCCAGGGTAGGATTGCCTGCCGTGCCACCCACCTGGTATCCGCTGGTAGCATTGCTGCCGTTGAAAGGATACTGGGCATTGTTGTATCTCGTATAGATCGCATCATACGGCAGGTTCTGATTGCCTATCAGACCGTAGCTGGCCCTGATCTTCCAATCGGACAGAAAAGACTTGAGCTTGAATCCCATAAAGGGCTCGTCGATCAGGCGCCAGGCGACGCTGGCCGATGGGAAGAATCCGTATCTATTGTCCTGGCCAAATCTGGATGATCCGTCCCTTCTGCCGGTGAGGTTCACGATATAACGTTTTTTGAACTTATAGATGGCCCTGGCCAGATAGGACTGTACGATCCAGCCGTCATAGTTGGTATTATCCTGGGTCTTGATGCCCGCGCTACCCATGTTCTTAAAGGTCAGCAGGTCGGTGGGGAACTGTTGCCCCTTCATATCCATGGCCGTGTTCTCTCTTCTTTCGTATGTAGCACCCGCCACCACATTCAGGTCATGATCGCCTTTTGTCCAGGTATAGGTGGCGGTGTTCTCCCACAGCACATCCGTGGACTTTGTGTTATACACTTCAGCCGAGCCATTGGTGGAAAAACCTTCACCCGTGTTCCTGGGATAGTAGACATCGCTCTCTGCATTCAGCAGGTCGGCTCCAATGCTACTCCTCAGCACGAGGTTGCGGACAGGTGTTATCTCCATATACAGGTTGGCCATGGTCCTGTTGGCCGTATAATTATTGACGGAATACAGAGCCGAGGTCATGGGGTTGCGGATGGTAAGGGTGCCGGTGCTGTTGTCCGTGATCACAAGGGGCGCACCCGTGGAATCGAAAATGGGCATCAGCGGACTTTGTGTCAATGCCTGCTGATATACGCTGCTGCTGACACCCTTGGTAATGTTGTGGTCCACATTGACGGCGCCGCCCAGCTTGAATATGCTGTTGATGTCGGATTCGATGCTGAAGTGCCCTGCGTAGCGGGTGAACCCTGTATTGATCATAATGCCTTTCTGATCCTGGTAATTACCGCTGAAATATACTTTGTTCTTCCCTACCCCATTGGATATGCCGATGGAATAATTCTGCATAGGGGCTGCGGAACGGGTGACTGCCTTGAACCAGTCATAGGTCTTAAAGCCATTGGCAATGCTCTTCAGCTCATACGGGTTAAAGAATTTTGCATCCGGACTGTCCGGGGCAAATGTCACCGGGTCCGCATCGTTGAAAGCAAACTTCTTTAGATCATAATAACCTTTGGCATCCAGCATATGATAAGGGTTATTGGGCGTCTGTACGCCATAATACATGCTGAAATCGATGGTGGCCAGGCCCGCCTTGCCATGTTTGGTCGTCACGAGAATGACGCCTGCCGCGGCGCGAGAGCCGTATATACCTGCGGCTGCTGCGTCCTTTAAGATGTCAATAGTTTCGATATCAGCCGGATTGAGATCACGTATATCTCCTGTGATCGCTACCCCGTCCACTACATACAGCGGACCTTCGCTCCGGGTAATGGAGTTCAGCCCCCGCACATTGACGGAGTTACCCGAACCGGGTGCGTATCCATTGCTGTGGACTTCCACACCAGGGGCCCGGGAAGCGATAGCGCTGGCCAGGTTGGTAGCAGGCAGCTCATTGATATCCTTTGACGAAAGGCTGGAGATGGAGCTGGTGAGATCAGGCTTCTTTTCCTTTCCATAACCGATAAACACAAAATCCTCCAGCTTGCCATATACCGCATCCATGAGTATCGTGATAGAAGCGCTGTCGTCATTGATGGAGACCTGTATGCTTTTGTAGCCGGTATAGGTTACTTCCAGGCTGGTTCCTGGGGCGGCGTTGAAGCTGAAACGGCCTCGGCTGTCCGTGATCTTCGTCGCATCGGGAATGCCCTTTGCCTTAATATGAATGGTCGCCAGGGGAAGAGGACTGTGCGTCTTTGCATCCTGAACAAGGCCCTGCACCTGCCGCTGCTGGGCCCTCGCCTGGAGGATACAGCCCAGGCAAAAGAGCATAAAAAGGTTTCTCGGATGGACAATGCTACGGAAAATCCGTCCACGTCCACTAATTCGGGGGATTTGCATTAGTGGCATTGCAATCGTTTTAGATAGTAAGTTGTGTCTTTTGTTTTGAGAATGTGCAGGAATTGGTCTCCGAGCGAAATATAGCCCAAATCCTGCAAACCGCTGATGTCTGTCCTTCGGACGAGCCCCTTTCAGGGTCTCCTGGGAAGGATTATTGCTTTGGTCCATCAAAAGTCGAATTATCCGGAAGGAAAAAGAATAGTTTATTTTATGAAAATGATGGATTATTTTCTTCTTTTCGTATTTTGCATAAAACCCATATGAATTGGAAAGATCGAGAACGTTGCGCAAACGCGAAGGATTCGAAGGCCAGAAGCTGATCGTTCTGCCAAAGAAGATCATGACGGAATTCCTGACCAAGGATCAGGTGACAAGGCAGATCTATATCACTGACATCGGCTTTTATCCAAAGGCTAAGTTCCACTATGTCGAGAGGCCGGGAGGGATCAGCCAGCATATCATCATCTATTGTATGGAAGGCAGGGGCTGGATCGAAATAGATAAGAAAAAGATGGAGATAAGCCCCTCTCAATTTGTCGCCATTCCCGCGGGCAAGGCGCATAAATATGCCGCCAATGAAAAAGACCCATGGACTATTTACTGGATCCACTTCAAAGGCGAGATAGCGGCCTATATTGTAGAGCTGATCGTGCAGAATTCGAGGAACTACAAACCCGACCTCACCTATAATGAGAATAGAATTAAATTATTCGAGGACATCTACTCCAACCTGGAGAAAGGATATGGCCAGGACAATCTCCGCTATGTCAATATGATCTTCTATCATTTTCTTTCGTCCCTTCTCTATGAAGATAAATTCAACTATGTAGACAATAAGAAAGAAGAGGATGTCATTGCCCTGACGATAGCATTGATGCAGAAAAGGATCGCTTCCATTGTGAGCTTGCACGAATTCGCGGATTTCGCCAAACTATCCGTCTCGCATTTCTCCGCCATCTTCCGGGAAAAGACAGGCTACTCTCCTATCGAGTACTTCAACCATCTTAAGATACAAAAGGCCTGCCAGTATCTCCTGCTCACCAATATGACGGTAAAGGAAATTGCCGGCCGGCTGGGTATCGATGACCAGTATTATTTCTCCCGGATGTTCTCCAAGCTGATGGGGCATTCGCCCATCGAATACCGCAAAAGGAACAAGACCTGATCATTCCGCCCGCAGATCCATTATAGCCCAGCTGACCATCGCCTGATCTTTGCAGGATGGCTCAATTTATAATCAAAGCTACTCTGGTCTATCCCGGCCTGTCGATTGATATATCCTTTCCTGTATCTCTTAACCCTTGCCTCAAACTGAATGATATCTCCCGTCCGCAGGGTTCCCAATTTCTCAAACCCCTTTGTCATATTGAACCAAAGATGATCGGATATTAATGTCCCGTCGTCATTACAGATCGATACCAGCAGGATCGTCTCGCTGGAAGCGCCTTTATAGCCCGATTTCAGACCGTATTTTTTAAACGTGCCCCGAAACAGGGCCCTCTCTTCGTCCAATGTCTTTAGTTGTTTTCTCATACAGGCAGCGCAGCGATCCAAAATTGCTATTTTGCATCGGATAAACACCGAAACCAAGTTACATAATTATGACTGAAAATTCCTTTTTCGACCGGGACCTAAGCTGGCTTTCTTTTAACTACCGCGTAATGGAAGAGGCTGCCCGGGCGGCAACACCCCTGTTGGAAAAGATAAACTTCCTTTCCATCTATTCCTCCAACCTGGATGAGTTCTACCGGGTTCGGGTGCCCGCCCTGGCGGCGCTGAAAAGCGCCTCGCTTCCAAAGGTCATCGAAGAGGTGGACCGCCAGCTGGCCCACTACGGTGAGCTGCTCACCGGCAGCATATCGCCCGAGCTGTCCAGCCAGGGCATTGAATTCATTTACCAGCCGGCCGCGCAGACGTCCCTACCCTATACCCTGCCTGTTCCCGCCATCGTAAAGGATGCCGCCACTGACTATTTCTTCACGGAGCTGCTTGCCTTTTTACAACCCGTACATCTATCCCAAACCAAGGATAGCTTCTTCCCCGGCAATGACAAACTCTATCTTGCCGTCGTAACGGGCAGTCCGGACCGGGACGATGGCGACGGCCAGGACATCTTTATCCTGAACATCCCTTCCGACAACTGCCCCCGCTTTTTCACCGCGGAAGATGGAGGGCGTAAGTACATTCTTTTTATAGACGACATCATCCGGGACAACCTTGGCTTTATCTTCCCGGACAAGACCTTGCAGGGAGCCTGCAGCATAAAAATAACCAGGGACGCCGAGCTGGACCTGGAGGACGAATACGAAGGCGATATCGCAGAAAAGATCGAGAAAAAGCTGGCGAAAAGAGATGCAGGACTGGCTACCCGTTTCCTATACCAGCCCGGCATGCCACCGGATATACTTGGATCGCTGATCGATGCCCTCGGTCTTCATCACGCCAGTATCGTACAGGGCGGGCGGTATCATAATTTACGGGACCTCTCCACCTTCCCCGTGAAAGACGCCCGGCTTTCCTACCCTGCCTGGCCCGCCAAAAAAGGCGGAAATGCATCCAGTCTGTTCCAGCGGATAGCCCAAAACGATATCCTCCTCAATACGCCTTACGAAAGCTATGATACCGTACTCCAGTTCTTTAACGAAGCCGCCATCGACCCTGCTATAGAAGAGATATATGTCACCATGTACAGGATCGCCCGCGACTCACGCATCGCACATGCCCTGATCAGCGCATCCCGCAACGGGAAAAAAGTGACGGTATTCGTGGAGCTGAAAGCAAGGTTCGACGAGGCCAATAATCTCCAATGGGCCCGCCAGATGAAACAGGCCGGGGTAAAGATCGTCTATAGCATTCCGGCCCTGAAAGTACACGCAAAGATCGCCCTGGTAAAGAAGAACGTACGGCAGCGGATGATCTATTACGGACTCCTCGCTACGGGCAATCTGAATGAAAAGACAGCCCGTTTCTACACGGACCATATCCTGCTGACAGGTAACCACGACCTCATGCGGGAGCTGGAGCTGCTGTTCATCTTTCTCAGCAGAGGTAAAAATCCCCGCCACATGGAAAAGATACCCTTCCGGCATCTGTTGGTGGCCCAGTTCAATCTCCTGGATCGCTTCCTCTCCCTCATCGATCGTGAGATACAAAATGCCCGGAACGGAAGACTTGCCTCCATTACCATCAAGCTCAACAACCTGGAGGAACGGGTATTGATCGAAAAGCTGTATGAGGCGTCCAATGCAGGGGTATCCATCACGTTGATCATACGCAGCATCTGCTGCTGTATCGCCGGCGTTGCGGGCATGAGCGAGAACATCGTCATCAAAAGGATCGTGGACAGATATTTGGAACACGGCCGGGTGTTCATTTTTCATAACAACGGCGACCCCGAGGTGTTTCTTGGCTCCGCCGACTGGATGAACAGAAATATCTACCGCAGGATAGAAGTGTGCTTTCCACTGTACCAAGAGTCGCTACGGACGGAGATAAAAGAGATCATACGGCTGCAAACCCAGGAGCCGGCAGTGCGGCCGCAAGAATCCATTTATCATTATCTTAGCGGAAAACATGGCAATGCCCCAACCCTATCTGACCTTTGAAAAATTCAGTGATCCTGAACTGGCCGCCGCCGTCGCGGAACATCTTCAAAACAATGGCATCGATTACAGCATCGAGAACGAAGGCCCCCTTCTGGATGCCACCATCATTGGTAATGATCTTGGTCCCACTACCCATTTGAAAATCGCCGGAGAAGATTTTACCCGGGCACATGCCATCCTGGAAGATTACTACCAGAGCCAGCTAAAGAATATCGACCCGGATTACTACCTGTTCTCTTTCACCAATGCCGAGCTGATGGAGATCATGCAGCGGCCTGACGAATGGGGGCATCTGGACTACGCGCTTGCGAAACGATTGCTGGCTCAACGAGGACAGGAGGTCACCCCTATAAAGGCAGACCAGATGCGCCAGGAACGTCTCACCGAATTGGCCAAACCGGAGAAAACACACAGCTATCAAATTGTTTTCGGTTATGCAGGGGCACTGATCGGTTTCCTGGGAGGGGCCACAGGTGCAAGCTTTGGTCTTTGGAGCGCCTTTGCAGCCCTGGTCCTCGGTTATATACTGTCCTTTCTCAAAAAGACATTACCTAATGGAGAAAAGGTATATATCTACTCCTCACCCGAACGCAAGCATGGGAAGGTTATTATGGTACTTGCGATTATTGCAATTCCCGTATGGTTCCTGTTGTTGATATACGGTCCACGGCGTTAATTCCTTTTTTATCCAGCCAAAATCAGGACAATGCCTGTATCAAAAACGAACGGTCCCCACTCGCTCGAATATACAGCCCATTGATTTATAACACCCTGGCAGTCTGGCTTATTTTTGGCGGCGATCAAGGCATGCTTAAGAACTACATCAAAACTGCACTGCGCAATCTTATCAGGAACAGGGTTACTTCCTCGATCAACATCGGGGGTCTCGCCATCGGTATGGCCGTCGCCATGCTCATCGGGCTATGGATATGGGATGAAGTGTCGTATGACAAAAGCTTTCCCAACCATGACCGTATCGCCCAGGTGATGCAGAACCAATGGCTGAACAATCACACGGAGACCTGGAACAGCGAAGCCTTTCCAATGGGCGACGCATTGCGTAAGGGCTATGGCGGCAATTTTAAGCACGTCATCATGTCGGGATGGACCTACGAGCATCTTTTAACCTACGGGGATAAGAACATAAAAAAGGGCGGCAATTACATGGAGCCCGGGATCACCGATATGCTGTCCCTGAAAATGCTGAGAGGCGATCGCGATGGATTAAAGGACCCCGCATCGATCCTACTGTCACGATCCACGGCAAAGGCCGTCTTTGGGGACGATGATCCCATGGGTAAGACCATCACGCTCGATCATAAGGTACTGGTAAAGGTTACGGGTGTATATGAGGACCTTCCCGCTAACTCTTCGTTTGCCGACCTGACTTTTATTTCTCCCTGGCAAATGTTTGTAAACACGGAACATTGGGACACCTTCTTCAATAACCCCTGGGGCGCCAGCTGGTTCCAGACCTTTGTGCAAATAGCCGACAACGCCGACATGGATAAAGTATCGGCTAAGATCAGGGATGTCAAGCTGAACGCCATCAGGAACAACGCCTTTGACGACGCCCGGTTCAAACCAGCCATCTTTCTCCATCCCATGAACAAATGGCATTTGTATTCGGATTTCAAGAACGGCGTCAGTGTAGGAGGCCGCATACAATATGTCTGGCTCTTCGGGATCATCGGTCTCTTTGTATTGACGCTGGCTTGCATCAATTTTATGAACCTCAGCACGGCCCGCAGCGAGAAAAGGGCAAGAGAGGTCGGCATACGAAAAGCCATTGGCTCCATGCGCGGACAGCTCATCGCTCAATTTTATAGCGAGTCGGTATTAGTAGCCTTCTTTGCCTTCTTAAGCTCGCTCCTGCTGATGCAGCTCTCCCTCCCATTATTCAACGAAGTGGCAGGCAAGAAAATGTCGGTGATGTGGAGCAGCCCCTTCTTCTGGCTGGCATGCATCGGATTCACCCTGCTCACGGGATTCATAGCAGGCAGCTATCCTGCCCTTTACCTTTCTTCTTTCCGGCCGGTAAAAGTGCTCAAAGGCGTATTTCGCGCAGGCAGGTCTGCTACCCTTCCCCGCAAAGTGCTGGTAGTTGCTCAATTTGCCGTCTCTATCATCCTGATCATCGGCACCGTGGTGGTTTTTAACCAGGTGCAATTCGCCAAGGGCCGACCGGTGGGATACTCGCGCAAGGGGTTGGTCACCGTCCAGATACAAACGGATGAAATGCGGAACAACTATGAGGCGTTCAGGAACGACCTGTTGGCCAGCGGTGCGGTATCCGGCGTCGCTCAGTCGGACAACCCGGTGACCAACGTGTACATCACCAATAGCGGGTTCACCTGGACCGGCAAGGATCCCAATTTACAAGAGGAATTCACCACCCTCAACGTTACAGCGGAGTTCGGCAGGACAGTGGGCTGGCAAATAAAAGAAGGCCGGGATTTCTCCGCGGACTTCGCAAGCGACTCATCCGCCATTATCATCAACGAGGCAGCCGTGAAATATCTTGGGTTTAAAGATCCTGTAGGAAAGTCGATAGACTGGAAAGGCAACGGTCAGATGAGAATCATCGGCGTAGTAAAAGATATGGTCAACCGGAGTCCCTATGATCCTCCCAGACAAATGTTCTACTTCCTGCCCCGATGGAAAGGGTGGCATCACCTGGACGTCGTCAATATCCGCATCGCTCCCAGTGTCAACACACACCAGGCCATCGACAGGATCGGCGCCCTCTATAAGAAATATGATCCTTCCACACCTTTCGAGTATAAATTCATCGATGACGAGTATGCGCAGAAGTTCGCCAATGAGGAACGGGTAGGCAAGCTGGCGGGCTGCTTTGCCGCCCTGGCGATACTCATCAGCTGTCTGGGTCTTTTCGGCATGGCGTCTTTTGTAGCGGAACAAAGAGTAAAGGAGATAGGTATACGAAAAGTACTGGGTGCGTCCGTCCTGAACCTGTGGCGGCTGCTGTCCAGGGAATTCGTAGCGCTGGTAGCCATCGCCTTTGTCCTGGCGGCGCCTCTGGCTTATTACTTTATGCACAATTGGCTGCATAATTATGAATACCGGACGAATATTCATTGGTGGGCCTTCGCCGCGGCGGGCATCGGCGCCCTGCTGATCACCCTGCTAACGGTGAGCTTAAAAAGCATCAGGGCCGCTATGGCTAACCCCATTCGCAGCCTGCGATCAGAATAAGAGCAGCTTTACTCCAGCGCCGGCCCGTACATAGTCCCGTACAGCCCCGTTGAACCGGGTAGGCACTTTCTGTCCATTTTGCAGATACAGCCAGTCGGTGCCGTTATTGGTCTCCCCATGTAAGATGTCGCCGGAGAGGAACAGGACCCATCTGCCGGGCCCTTGTTCGGTTTTCAAACCATAAGACAACCGCAGGCCGCCTTCCAGGTTGAACCCATTCGCATTATCCTCGAAGCTGAGAGGATGTTGGAAAGTAGAAATTAGATTCCAGTCGGCCCGGCTCCGGTAGCTGACCATATCATATAAAAAGCTTCCTTCCAGGGAAAAGGACTTTCCCATCAGTATCTTCCCCCGTACCCCTGCCACCAGCCCTTCATACTTTGTATCATAGGTGCTGTGCAGACCCGCGGCAGCGCCCGTGGAATCCGACGACAGAACGAAGAGGGATTGCTTATGCAAGGCATACCCCAGGAGCACCGTCAAGGTGAACAGTTTGCTGCTCCATATATCATCTTCCAATGTCGTCCGCCACGAAAAGGTCATTCCCTTATTGGCGTCAAAGGCGCCGTTATACGTCCGATCGGTGCGATTATTACCTTGGTAATCCATATCCGTAACGCTGCCGGAACTGATGAACAGGCGGGAATAGGAGGACCGCACATGGAACGCTTTCCAGAAATTCCAGTCCGCCTGGACCCCCAGCACCGCGCCGGCCAGATTCATCCATTTCAGCTCGGAATAGACATTGGGGTCGGTACCCTGGGTATTGCCCGCAATGCTCCAGCGGAAATCTTCGGATTGATACCCGGATGAAAGAGCAAAGCTCGCTTTCTGCGCCCGGGCGGAATAGGAGATAATTAACAACAAAAGGATAAGTGCCTTTTTCATTCTCTTTCATTCAGCGGTTAAATATAAGGTTATCCGATGTATTTTTACGAGGCTAATCGCAACAATCTTGGCCTTCTCTCCTCAACGATATGCCCAATTCACCCGGCTGCCGGGGTGGCTTTACCACACGTTGTTCTGGACGGCCTATTTCGGCGCCGCAAGTCTCATCGCGCTGAGCAACCGTCCTATTCATCATTGGACTTTCTTTCTCAAGCTGCTGACCCTGCTGCCTCCGGACCTGCTGCAGGTGTACCTGAATATTTACATACTAATACCGTGCCTGCTATTCCGCAGAAGATATTTTCTTTATTTCTTCACGCTGCTGACAAGCGTATTCCTGCATTCGGCGCTCTTCATAGCCCTGCATCGTTATTATACCCTTCATGGCGAGACCGCCTTTAATTATGTAAAGGATTTTACCCTTGGGAATTTTTTTATCCAGGGACTCAATATCTTCTCCTTGATAGGGCTCACCACCGGTATTAAGTTCTTAAAGGACTGGATGCGGCAGGAACGGCAATGGCGTGAGAAGGAAAAGCAGCATATCCAGACGGAGCTCAGCTTTCTCCGGAACCAGATACACCCGCACTTCTTCTTCAATACGCTGAACAACCTGTATTCACTTACGGTCCGCAAATCCGACCAGGCTCCGGAAGTCGTGCTGAAGCTATCCGACCTGATGAGCTATATGCTGTACGGGTCAGACACGCCTATGGTGGCCCTGGATAAGGAGATCGCCAACCTGGAGAATTATATAGCCCTGGAGAAGCTTCGGTTTGGCCGGCGGCTGACGCTTTGTTTTGAAAAAAAGGGAGATGCCAGTTTTTTGCAAATACCGCCCCTGCTTCTGATCACGTTCGTGGAGAACAGCTTTAAGCATGGGCTGAAGGATAAGATGGCTGCAGGCGGAACATTTCGACCTGCTGTTCCTGGATATCGAGATGCCGGGACTTAATGGCATCGGCCTGCTGAAAAGCCTCACATACCGTCCTGCCGTCGTCCTCACCACCGCTTATAGAGACTACGCGGTAGAAGGCTTCGACCTGGAAGTGCTGGACTACCTCGTCAAACCATTTTCCTTCTCCAGAATGCAGCAGACCATGGAGAGATTCGCCCGATGGAGCGATAATGTCGTATCCTCGCCGGAGGCGCTTTTTCTCAAGGTGGATAAACAATTGATCCAGGTGCCGGTGAAAGATATCCTCTACCTGGAGAGCAGGAAGGATTATGTGCAGGTGTACACTGCGCACAGTCAATACCTCTGTCACCTTACCCTCACCGACATCACGGCCAGGCTGCCGGCGGAAAAATTTCTCCGGCTACACCGATCGTTTACAGTGGCGCTGGATAAGATCAGCCTGGTAAAAGACAATTGCGTACACGTCCATGGGAGGACGCTTCCCGTCTCACGGGAACTGCGTACGGAATTAAAACGGCGGCTGCATCTGTAGGTCGTCCGTAGACAATAAAATACAGTTTGTCGAAATTTCGTGTATTCGCTTATTAAATTTCTTGCTAATGCAATAAATTTAGAGATGAAACGGATTTACTCCATCGACATTGCCCGCGGCCTGGTAATGATCATTATGGCCCTCGATCATACCAGGGACCTTCTGCACACGGATGCCATGACCCAGAGCCCTACCAATCTTGCCACGACCACCCCCATTTTGTTCTTCACCCGCTGGATCACCCATCTGTGCGCACCAGGCTTTGTTTTTCTATCTGGCGCCTCTGCCTATCTGTCCGCCCAGCGTCGCAACAATGCCGGCGCCAGCCGCCGATGGCTTTTCAACAGGGGTATTTTCCTGGTATTGCTGGAGATCACGCTGGTAAATTTCGGCGTCTGGTATGACATCCATTTCCGGACATTGCTGATACAGGTCATCGCCGCCATTGGGTTCAGCTTTATAGGACTGGGGATCCTGTACAAGCTCCCCGTAAAGATCATCGGCATCATTGGCGTGGGGATCATTTTTTTGCACGACCTTTTAACGCTGTTGCCGATGGTCTCCAATCCCATCCTTCAATTTGCGGGAGCCCTGCTGTTCGGAGGCGGGGTTATCAAGGCGGGCGGCGCCACTATCCTCTTCGCCTATCCGGTGCTGCCCTGGATGGGTATTATGTTCGCCGGCTACGCTGTTGGCAGGCTGTTCGCGATGCCGGAAGAAGTCCGTAAGAAAAGATTGCGGGATATTGGATGGACAGCGCTGGGATTGTTTGTCCTGCTCAGGGCTTCCAATGTATATGGAGACGTATCCAAGTGGAGCGTGCAGAAAAATGCCGTCTTTACTTTTCTCTCCTTTATCAATGTCAGCAAGTATCCTCCCTCACTGTTATACACGCTGCTGATGCTGGGCCTGCTCTTACTTTTCCTCTCTTTTATCGAAGGAAGGGGAAATGGGTTCACACGTGTGGCGACCGTGTATGGAAAAGTGCCCATGTTCTATTACCTGATCCACTGGAATATCATCCATCTCCTGATGCTGGCGATGGTATTTTTGGAAGGCTATCGGGCGGATCAGCTCGTATTCGGAGTCTTTCAGTTCGGTAGGCCCCGTGGCAGCGGCATCAGCCTTGGAATGGTATACCTGGTATGGCTATTCGTAGTGGCATCGTTATACCCCTTGTGCATTTGGTATGGAAGATACAAGGCCAGCCATCCCGAAAAACGGTGGTTGAGATATTTGTAGCGGTACTAGCGTCCCAATTGGCCAAAGGTCACGGGCTGCCGGATATAGTCTTTCACCTTCCGGTGATGATCTATGGCGGGTATCCAGTTAGGGCTTCGCCTGACGGCATCCAACGCTATTTTATCAAAGGCTGGATAAAAAGGCACTTCCACTTCCGCGTCGGTGACCCTGCCATCTTCGTTGATGGTAGCCGTCACTACTACCGTTGCCTCGTCTCCATTTGTAAATTGGAACTGATCGGGGAAATACACTGTCCTGCTGAGATAATTGGCCCAGGCTTTAGGACCGCCGGGGAAAGTAGCTTTCCGCTCATCATTGGCCGTATCTGCCTGCGGCCGCCCCTGCTCGTCAAAAAAGCTCTTTCCCAGCAGCCGGCCCTGCTGATCGTAGATCTCCGTGGCGCTGATATCGCCTGACTTGTAGAAGTACTCCCATTTGCCATACTTTTTATGGCCTGGGGCATATCTGCCGGCACAGGACGGCTGCCCATTGTCGAACCAGGCAAAATACACGCCGCTGCCATCCGGGTTCAGGTTGGCGGAATCGCGCAGATAACCTGTGCGATGCCAGCTCATCCGGACGCCAATGGGATTACCCGAATCGTATACGGTGGAATCATCCAACGTCCCATCGCTGTAATATTGCAGCCATAAGCCCTGTCTTTTTCCATTCCGATAGGCGCCCATGGAGGCTATATAACGGGTGGGATGATAATAACGAAAATAGCCTGAGCGGACCTGGCAGGCGCTGTCCTGAAAGAACCCTTCCATCTGCAGGGTGAGACTGTGTAAAAAATAATCGCGGCGGCGCCAGCCGGAATCCGTCCGCTGGATGAGGCTGTAAAAGCGGGCATGTGGTGCATCCGTCTCATGCCATTGGTAATCGAAGTATTTCTCTGTCTTCTGACAATGGGCCGTGGGGACAGCCAAAGAACAGAGCATTGCCAACAATAAGGGTCTAGTCATGGTCTGTATGCTCTTCCCTATAAAGATAGCGTTAAAATGTTATCCTGGCGCCCTGGCTCATGAGGCCAGGTGCTTGTCAAATCCCCGCGCTACCAGCCGTTCATAGGCCGCCCAGACATCATCGGGTATATCCTGGGGGATCTGGAATCCTTTATCCGGATAGATCCTGATACGCTGCAGATCGCCTACCATGATGTTGATGACCTTTTCCATGGGTATTTCTTCCGTGGGATAATCTTCGAAGCTTATCTGCGGCGAGGTGACGATGAGATCTTTATCGGGCCAATGCTTTTTGAATGTCGCGTAGCTCCTCCGCTCCATATAGGGTTTTTGCACCAGCAAAAAGGTCTTGGGGTTCAGGCCTTTCTCCTGAAGCAGCCTTTGCGTAAAAAGGATGTTTTCGCCGGTGTTGGAGGATTGGTTCTCGATGAAAATGGCTTCAGCAGGCACCCCCTTATCCAGGGCGATCCGTGCAAAGCGGTCTGCCTCCGGGGTTTTCCATATTCCTTTTGTCACGTTGCCCAGCCCTCCCGAAAAGATAAGAATGGGAGCCCAGCCCTGCAAATACAGCTCGGCGCCCCTGTCTGCCACCCGCAGATCATGACTGCCTAATACCAGGATACAATCGGATGTTTGGGGAGTGTGATTCAGATGATGGTAGTCCCAGAGTTTTTTGGCGTCTACGAGTACTTCTTTGGCGATCATAGCGGAAGCAAATATAGCACTTCAGCCTTAATTGCTGCCTGCCAGGAAGCGGTAGCCTACCCCCGACTCGGTAACAATATGCTCGGGATAATTGACATCCTTCTCGATCTTCTTTCGGAGCTGTGCGATAAAGACACGCAGGTATTGCAGCTGGTCGACATGGTCGGAGCCCCATATTTCCCGGAGCAGGTATTGATGGGTAAGCACCTTGCCCACATTTCTGCCAAAAAGGGCCAGCAGCGCATATTGCGTGGCCGTCAGCTTAAGGAGCTCATTATCTTTTTTCACTGTGCGGGTGGACAGGTCGATCTCCAGCCCATTCAGCCGGATGACAGGGCCTTCGTTTTCTTGCAACGCATTGCGTAACGCAGACCGGATACGGGCCAGCAGCTCGCCTGTACGAAAAGGTTTGATCAGATAGTCGTTAGCCCCATTGTCCAGCGCCGCGATAATATCGTCTTCTCCACTCAAGACGGACAGGATAATAACGGGCTTGCCGAACCATTCCCGCATCTTCTTCAGCGTCGCATGGCCGCTCTCATCCGGAAGACCCAGGTCCAGGAGGATGAGGTCCGGTGACTGAGTGGCCGTCAGCTGCAGTCCTTCGCGGGCAGTGGCAGCCTGTAATATGCTATAGCCGTAGGATTGCAGGGTTATCTCCAGTATCTTACGGATGGATGTCTCGTCGTCGATGATCAGTATTTCTGTCGTTGTTTTCTGGTTCATGATACGTATTCTTCTTGGGCTGCTTCTACGGAAAAACAGGAGGGCAGACTGATGATAAAGCATGCGCCGCCCGCTGTCCTGTTCGTTAGCTCGATAGTCCCATCGTGCGCCTCTACAAAGCCTTTGACAATGGATAATCCCAGTCCTGTGCCCCCGATACGGCCCCTCCGGTAGAATTTGTCAAAGACCTTGTTTATTTCTTCCTCCGGGAAGCCGGGGCCATCGTCTTCCACTACGAGGATCAGCTCCCGGGCAAAACGTGTGGCGCTGATAAAGACCGGAGTGCCGGGAGGCGTATAAAGGGCCGCGTTGTACAGCAGATTGTATAGCACCTGCTCCATCAATCCCCAGTCCAGCCTTGCCGGGGGGAGTCCATTCCGAATGGAGACTATGACCCGCCTGCCGGCCAGGGCTTCTTCGAGCTGATGCAGGATGGAGAGGATCATCTCATGGACATCGTGCCAATCCTTCTTTGGCTGGATGATCCCGGATTCCAGACGGGACATATTCAGCAGGTTCTCCACATGCCGGTTGAGCCGCAGGCTGGCTACGGATATCTCCGTCAGCAGCTTTTTGCTGTCATCCCCAGACAAACGCCCAGGCTGTTCCAACAGGTTGTCCGTCGCCCCGATGATCGTGGCAATGGGGGTCCTGAACTCATGTGAAAGGGAGTTCAGCAGGGTATTGTACAATTTCAGGGTCTTTGCTTTCTCCTCTTTCTGACGGGCAATTTTTTCGATCTGTCTTATCTTATAGGTCAGGACCGCATTGACCAGCGCAATGACGAAGTACATAGACAGGAGTATCCTGTCTTCTGTATTGCCCACCCGGAGGTTATAGCGGGGTAGTAAAAAGAAATAATCCCAGATAAGGGCGCTGAGCAGGGCGGTCAGCAGGACGGGGAGGATGTCGAAGAACATGGCGATCAGCGAGAGGGTCAGCAGCAGCATAAAAGCCACCACTTCCACCCCTATATAGGCCGAAAATAAAAAGCAGACGGCCGACACCATACAGACGGACAGGATGCTGAGCAGGTACTGGCGGGGCCGGCCAATCCTGGAACCAATGAAAGGTGTGATAAATACATCCTGCATTAATATGATGATTATTTCAATATATGTAAATTATAAAATTACTTTTTTTAAAACGATATTTTAACAAATTTCATTCACATAATTATATATATAATACAAATGGGAAAACTGCGATTTTTCGTATTTGAGAAGGAAACGGCTTCTGACCGCATGAGATAGGCCCATAAAAAAAGAGGCTCTTGGGAAGGAGCCTCTTTTGAAAGTGCAAAATTGGGAGTAAACCAAATATTTAAATAATCTTAATGTTCTATTTCCTGTTCTTTCAGCCCATTGGGAGTTGCTACCAGCAGGGTGCCCTGTACATATTTCTCGTCGTGCTGGCTGGCATCCAGACCTTCTTCCTCTTCTTCGTCGCTGACGCGCAGAGGTACGATGGCATTGACCACCTTGAAGATCACAAAGGATACAGCGAAAGAATAGCTCACAGCGATGAGCATGGCTTTCAGCTGGGTGAAGAAGAAGGAAGCATTGCCATAAGCCCAGCCGTCATTTCCGGCGATATTTACGGCCTTGGTGGCAAATATACCCGTCATCAGCATACCGACCATACCGCCGATGCCGTGACAGGGGAACACATCCAGCGTGTCGTCCAGCACTGTCTTTGTAGCCTTGATATGAACAGCCACATTGCTGATGATGGCGGCAAATACACCGATAAAGATACTTTGCGGCACAGCTACAAAACCTGCAGCAGGCGTGATGGCCACCAGCCCCACGACGGCGCCGACACAGAATCCGACTACAGAGGGTTTTTTACCCCTGACGACATCGAAGAACATCCAGGAGCAGCCGGCAGCAGCCGCCGCCGTATTGGTAGTCGAGAATGCGGATACAGACAATGCATTGGCGGCGCCGGCGGAACCAGCATTAAAGCCAAACCATCCGAACCACAGCAGACCTGTACCGATGAGCACATAAGGAATATTCGCGGGGGGAGTAGAAAGCTTCTGGATATGCGCCTTTCTGCGTTTCAGCACCAGGGCGCCAGCAAGGGCGGCGCAGCCGGCAGAGATATGCACTACCGTACCACCGGCAAAGTCCAGGGCGCCCATCTTGGCCAAAAACCCATCCGGATGCCAGCTCCAGTGCGCCAGCGGGGCATATACCAGCAGGCTGAACAGCACGGTGAAAAGCACATAGGCAGAGAAACGCATACGCTCTGCAATGGCGCCTACCACCAGTCCGGGAGTGATAATGGCAAACATTAACTGGAACATGGAGAACAATCCCTGAGGGATGGTATTTGCCGCCGACCAGGGCTTGCCCGACAATACGTCCTTATAAAAGAGATGTGTAAAGGGGTTGCCGATGATTCCATGGATCGAATCCCCAAAACAAAGACTGTATCCTACCACGATCCACAACACTCCTACCACGCCTGCCGCTACCACGCTCTTCATCATCGTGGAAAGTACATTCTTCCTATTCACCATGCCCCCATAGAAAAAGGCGAGACCGGGGGTCATCAAAAAGACCAGGGCGGTCGCTACCAGGATCCAGGCAACATCAGCGCCATTGTATTTTCCCTCGTCAAAAACGGGTAGCGTAGGAACAAATACCGCCGCAATGGCTACCACCAGCAGCGTAATAAATGGCAATGTGCTTTTAAGAGTGAGTTTTGTCATAATCTCGTTGATTTCACGTTATAAAAAACTTTAATTCATCCTAACTGAATGGAAAGTTATAAAGAATTTGTAAAACCAACGAAGATTAATGCATTATATAAAAATATAATAAATAAGAAAAATTTATACTAAGTTTTAATAATGAATACA
>Ga0157372_10000682_pt1 | contig 37288 bp, 25 predicted proteins | sample C55metaG_FD_115307 | JGI IMG/M metagenome (GOLD analysis project Ga0157372, IMG submission 115307) | Corn rhizosphere microbial communities from Kellogg Biological Station, Michigan, USA - C5-5 metaG | ecosystem: Host-associated > Plants > Roots > Rhizosphere > Soil | place: USA: Michigan...
AACCTTAACCGACTCCCCAAACCCCAAAACGTCGGTCTATCTCATGCAATTCAACAGCCGATTTTAAGCTTCAATTTGTCAGCTGAGGCAGTTGAAAATCCTGAGCTTACCCGTTTCCCGATGCCATGGTCTCGGTTAGATTCGAGGCCGCCGTTGGGGAAAAGGACAATAAGTTTCCACTCGAGGATCGCCATGTTTCCATTTGTTTATCCTAAGTGTGTCTATATTTATCAATAATTTAGGTACTTCCGCCAAAAAAGGACAAATTTTACCTCTCCTGGCTGGCTCCAGAATGAGAAAACATTTTCTCTTTTGTGAGACACAGGCGTAAGTTGGTGGTGGCTGGTTCTCACCCATGATTATGATGTAACTAGTTGAAAATGTTACGTATTTAGATTGTTTTTATCAGGAGGAGAGTCGGATCCGGCTTGTGGCACAAACCGTGCAACCTAGACTGCTTCACCTGAACCGCGGATTTTTGGTTCCCCCAACCAAGTTCGCGAGAATCAATCATGGTCCAGAATTTTTTCCAGCCAGGCCAAGCTGCGGCCACATCGGGGGAAAACGGATTTCCCAATCTCCCGCTGCTTGAGGCGACGAGCCCGAGCATGCGCGCCGTGGTCACCGTCATTCGAGAATTGGCGCATAACTCTGTCCCGGTTCTCTTGATCGGGGAGCACGGTACCGGAAAACAAGCCATCGCTCAACAAATACATCAAAACTCCGGTGGTCTCGATGAAGACTTGCAGGTCAAAGGTTGTCGCGAACTGATGCCCGAGTCTCTGGCGCCCGCCCAGAATTCAACGAAAACTACCTTGTACCTGGACGAAATAGGCGACCTGAATCTCGACTGCCAGACAAAGCTTTCGGAATTGCTGGCAAAACAGGGCAGTAACGGATCCGGCCGCACCGCCGCAAGAATCATCTGCGGCAGTTCGCGTGACTTGGAACACGAGGTTCGTACCGGCGCGTTTCGAGAAGACCTTTACTACCGATTGAGTGGGGTCTGTCTTCGGATTCCGCCACTGCGCCAACGACGCGAGGACATTCCTCAGCTAATTGCATTCTTCCTGGAGCGCTATTCGTCCACCTATCACTTCCCAGTTCCGGAGCTGACCGCACCCACCTTGCAGCTTTTTGCCGACTATAGCTGGCCCGGAAATCTGCCCCAACTCGAGGCAGCCGTGCGCGCCATTGTTGCCATGGGCAACGAGTCGGTAGCGATGGCTGGCCTCCGTTCAATGCTCACCCGGACTGAAACCGGGTCAAATGGTGGGAAGGTTTCACTAAAGGAAGCTTCCCGTGCGGCTTCGCGGGAAGCGGAAAAAGAATTGATCCTGAAGGTACTGAACCGCACGCGCTGGAACCGGCGCCGCGCTGCCCAGGAATTACAGATCAGTTACAAAGCTTTGCTCTACAAACTTAAACAGATTGGTTATGGCGAGTATGGAGCGTCATAGCCGCGGAGAGAACATGAAGCGCAACCTGATGGTCCTGACAACATTGTTGTTATACGGTTTGCTCGCAGGGGCCCAGAATTCCGGAGATAAAGATGCGCCGGCCAAAGAGCCGCTTGCACAAACTGATTCCACTTACATCATTGGCGCCAATGATCAACTGCATGTGTCTGTTTGGAAGGAACCTGATTTGACCAACACCATGCCCGTTCGGGCCGATGGAATGATTTCCTTGCCGCTATTGAACGACGTTCAGGCGGCCGGGCTTACCCCGATGCAACTGGCTGCATCGATTACTGACAAGCTAAAAAAATTCATCACTGATCCTCACGTAACCGTGGAAGTCACTCAGATGAACAGTCAGAGAATTTACGTGATGGGTGAAGTACTCCACCCTGGCGCGATGAATCGCACGCCCGACATGACCGTGCTTCAGGCATTGGCATCGGCGGGCTTTACCCAATTTGCCAACACCAAGGGAATTTACGTTCTTCGGACCGAGGGCGGTAAGCAATCAAAACTTCCCGTGAACTATAAAAAATTGGTGAAGGGCGACGACATGCAGCAAAACTACGTTCTGAAGCCGGGAGACACAATTGTCGTCCCGTAGGATTTCTATGCCAGCAACCAAACAAGTGATTCGAGTCGCTCTGCTGCTTATGTCGGCTGCCGCATTCCTGTCGGTTACAGCGTGGGCGCAGGATGATTCATCGGATCAATCCGCCGGTGCTCCGCCTGCGGCCAGCACGCCGGCCGAAATCAATGCCGAGAACCCACCGCTTTCCGGGCTGGATGCGCCATCGGCTGAGCCCGCGTACGGCGGCCGTAGCTACTTGATGCCGGGAATTCAACTGACCGAGTCGATCAACTCAAATGCCAACGGCAACACCGGCTCCAACACTCACGTTGCCGAGGTCAGCCGTGGTCTTGGATCTCTCGATTTGCAAAAAATCTGGAAGAGCAACCAGTTGGGTTTGGATTACATTGCCGGTGGTGTTTTCTATGCCGGGCCCCATTCGCCCGGCCAGAAGCGATCCTACCAAGTCCACACCTTTGCGGCGAACGACCGCATTCTGTGGCGCACCGGACAATTGGCGATACGAGACTCTTTTGATTACCTTCCCGAAGGCACATTCGGTTCCAGTTCCTTCGGCGGAGTTGGCGGTCTTGGATCGGCACTAGGCGGTGTCGGGGCCGGAACCGGCTTAGGGGGTGGGCTCACCGGGGGAACACCGAGTGGCCTGGTCGGAAGCCCCGGAAGTTTCGGTTCGATCGGCCTTCAACCCCGAATCGACAATTCTTCCGTGCTGGATGTTGTACAGCAGCTGTCGCCGCGCAGTTCATTCACAATCGCAGGCGGATACGATTTCACCAATTTCCTCAATAAGGCACAGTCAACGGTCAGCCTGGTCGATAGCCAGCAGTTCAACGGACAATTAGGGTTCAATCGCCTGCTTAACAAAAAGGATCAGATTGGATTCCTCTATGCTTTTCAGGATTTCCACTTTCCAACCTCTGGAAGCGGGACGGTCACAGCTCAAATTGTGCATGTTATTTATGGACACCGCGTTACTGGGCGACTGAACTTTACTGCTGGCGGGGGCCCGCAGTTTGTGATCATTCACAGCCCCCTTTTCGGGGAAAGCAAACGCATCTCTGGTAACGGGTCGATCGCATTGCACTACATTTTTTCCCCACGCACCAATGCGCAAATTCTTTATCAGCGGTTTGTAAGCCCCGGATCGGGTTTTTATGCGGGATCCAATACCGACGCAACCAGGCTTTCGGTAAGTCATCTATTTGGGCGACACTGGAAAGCTATAGCCGACGGCGGTTATTCGCATAACAGCTCGCTGCAAAAAAACCTGCTTACTACGGGGCTCAACTCCAGCAGCTACGCCTACTGGTATGCGGGCGGTTCGCTGCGGAGGCAAATCGGGCAGCACTTCGGTGCCTTCGCGAGCTATCAATTCAATCGTTTTGGATCGGGAGGGTGCCCGACCGGGACGGGTTCGACAGCGCTATGCGCGAAGACTTTTCAGCAGCATGTAGGAAGCATTGGCATTGACTGGCATCCACGGCCGATCCGGCTCGACTAAGTTTTTAGCCGGCTGCAGGCCGGCAGAACGGGATTACACATGATTGAGAATCGCGAACTGACGATGGACGATTACCTGGCGATGCTGCGGCGGCGCCTCAAAATTATTTTGATACCGGCGCTGCTGGCTCCGCTCGTAGGTTTCGCCGTGTCTTATGCTTTCTCGCCCAAATTTACTTCGCAATCAACCATCCTGGTCGAGGGCCAGAAGGTGCCGGAGGGCTATGTTGCGCCAGTCGTAACCTCAGACCTCAGCAATCGCATTGCGACCCTTGAGCAACGCGCGCTCAGCGCTGAGCGTCTGCGTCCTCTGATTGAAAACCTTAGGCTGGCACAGGGGAATGCGGAAGAATCCAAGATTGACGAGATTCGCATGAGCCTGTCCATTGATCCGGTACAGTCGGTCAGTATTGCCGCCAATGGGGGTCCCAAGCGGAGGAATGACGGACAAGTCCCCGGCTTTTTGTTGAAGTACACCGCCAATAACCCCCGCGAAGCGCAGGGCGTTTGCTCGGGGCTGGCGGACATCATGATTCGGGAAAATCTGAAGGACCGGGCCCAGGCGGCGCAGAACACTACTGATTTCCTCGGCCGCCAGGTGGAAGAGGACAAACGCAAGCTAGATGAACAGGATAGTAAACTCGCCGACTTCAAAAAACGATTCATGGGACAGTTGCCGGTTGATGCCGAAACCAACATGAAATATCTGATGGGCTTGAATTCGCAACTCGATGCGAATACACAAACCCTGAATCGCGCGCAACAGGACAAGGCGTACGCCGAATCCATGCTGGCGCAACAACTCGCAGCCTGGAAATCTTCTCAGGACACCTCCAATCCGCAGACGCTGCAAACGCACTTGTCTTCTTTGCAATCGCAACTCGTAACCTTGCAGTCCCGCTATACCGATGATTACCCCGAAGTGGTAAAGACGAAGCGGGACATCGCGGAAGTCCAGAAGCAGCTAAAAGACATCAATAATGCGCCTGCCGCTACGACCACTACCTCCGACAAAGGCAACCTGCAGGAGCCTCCTGAAATTCGCCAGTTGCGCCTGCAGATCCATCAGTTGATGGACCAGATCACTACGTCAACGCGCGCACAGCAAAGGATCGAGGAGTCGATCAAAGTATTTCAAGGACGTGTCGCTCTCAGTCCTGCTATTGAAGAGCAATACAAGCAGTTGACGCGCGACAACGAAACTTTTCAGAAGCTTTACGACGATGATCTGGCGAAAAAACGGGCATCGGAAAAGCAGACGGCAATGGAACTTGAGCAGCAAGGCGAACAGATGCGGGTGCTGAACCCGGCTGACCTGCCTTCATCTCCCAGCTTTCCGAATCGCTTGCTGTTCGCCGGAGGCGGGCTGGCCGCGGGCTTGGGAATTGGGCTGGGACTGGCCTTCTGGCTTGAATTCCGCGATACCTCCGTCCGCACTGAGCAGGACGTTCTCGCCATACTCGAGTTGCCGGTGCTGTCACAGGTCCCCTGGGTAGGCGTCGAGCCAGAACAGAAAGAGGAGAACGGGAAACGCAGAGCCCAACAGAAGTCCAGCGAAGAAAAGAAAGAAACGGTCGAGGTTTAGTTTCGCATGTATAAAGAATTTTTTGGCCTTAGGGCCAACCCGTTCAACGTCAATCCTGATCCGCGCTATCTGTTTCTCACGCGGCACACGGAGGAGGCGCTTGCTTGCCTGACCTACGGCATTCAGAGCCGCAAAGGCTTTGTATTGCTGACCGGTGAGGTGGGGACGGGTAAGACCACGCTGATCAATAAATTGCTCGAATGGCTGCGCGCTCAACAAGTGCCAACTGCCTTCATCTTCAATTCGCGGATGAATGTTCCGCAGTTCCTCGACTACATGATGGCCGACTTTGGAATTCCCTGCGACACCCGCTCCAAAAGCCAGATCCTGATGCGCCTTTATAACTGGCTGCTGGAACGATACCGCGCGGGGGAAACTGCGGTGTTGATCGTTGATGAGGCGCAAAACCTCGCCGACGAGGTACTCGAAGAAATCCGGATGTTGACGAACCTTGAGACCTTTACGGAAAAGCTTCTCCAGATTGTTCTGGTCGGTCAGACCGAACTGGAACAGAAGCTCAAGCAGCCCAATCTGCGGCAGTTGCGCCAGCGGCTTACACTGCGGTCGAAGACGCACCCCCTGACCCTCGATGAAACCCGTTCATACATTCAGCAGCGTCTTCGGATCGCAGGATCGAACGGTCAGCCGATTTTCGATGGTGAAGCTCTGACCGCGATTCACCGATATTCGAGCGGTATCCCTCGAGTGGTGAATCTGATTTGCGAACACTGCCTGGTGAGCGCTTTTGTCGACCAGCAGAAAATGGTAAGCGCCGGCATCGTTGATGCCGTCGCCCGGGATTTTGATCTGGGGGACAACCACATCGGGGCGGCAATCGTACCACCGCCGCCACCTGAAAAATTCGATTTGGTGGACGCCCTGAAAACGCTCTCAAATTTGGCAGAACGGCTGAAAGAACCGGAACGTGAGCCCAAGGAAGGTAAATTATGAGCCGCATCCATGAAGCGCTGAAGAAAGCAGAAGAAGAACGGGCGATGTTGCAGCCCAATCCGCGAGTAGAGATGCCTCCGATTCTCGACACCCCGGAAATGCCCACCGGAGGAGTCGCTGCCGGCGTTGCTCGCGCTATTCCTGGAATGGCGACTGGGTTCGAGTCCCTGATGGCTCGCAGCCGCGAAGTTCTTTGGCATCCGGACCCCAAGAAGATGCTTTTTTTCAGCAGCGAGGAACACGCATCGGGGATGGAAGAATTTCGGACTCTGCGCAGCCGCCTCTATCAGGTCCGGGAAAAGCAGCCGCTTTCAAAAATTCTGGTCACCAGTGCGCTACCCAAGGAAGGCAAGTCATTCACCACCGCCAACCTGGGCCAGGTCATTGTGCGCCAGCACGGTCGGCGGGCATTACTGATCGACGCTGATCTGCGGAATCCGCAGCTTCACAATCATCTTGGGGCGGAAATCGGTCCTGGTCTGGGCGATTACCTGCGCGAAGAAGCCGATGAGTACTCAATCGTGCAGCGCGGACCGATGGAGAATCTGTTTTTGATTCCTGCGGGTCGTGTCGCGTCAAATCCGGCGGAGTTGCTGTCTAACGGTCGCCTCAAGATGCTTTTGCATCGGCTTGAGCCGCTATTTGACTGGATCATCATTGATTCACCCCCAGCGGTGCCGGTTTCAGATGCTGCCATGATGGCCAACTTCTGCGATGGCGTTCTCATGGTCGTCCGCTCCAACAGCACCCCGGTTGATGCAGCCCGCAGAGCAAAGGCTGAGTTCGCCGGGCGCAATATTATTGGGGTCGTTCTGAACGGAATCACGTCGGAGCAATCTCCGTATATGCAGTATTACTACTCGGCATATCCAACAAACGTTCGAACTGAGGACAAGAATTAAGGAGAAAGCTTGATCCGCCTGTTCAATGTTTACTACCCGATCCGCACCCTGGTGCTGTTCGGTGGTGAGGCCTTGCTGGTACTCACGTCATTTTTGATTGCTGCGGTGTGGCAGCACCCCTACGACAGCTACGTCGTCCTCAACTACGAGGGCGGATACTTCAAGATCATTGGCGCTACGGTGGCGGTGCTGATTTTCTCGCATCTGTTTGACCTTTACGAGCCGACGCGCATGAATGCCAGGGGTGAGTTGTACTTCCGGCTTTTGCTCGTTCCTGGCCTTTTGGCTCTTGCCATCGCAGCTCTGGCGTACGTGTTCCCCAACGTTCTGATAGGCAATAATTCGGTGGTATTAGGACTGTTACTGGTGACGGCTGCTCTGTTTGCCTGGCGCATGATGTACGCCTGGCTGGCGCAGAAGCCTTATCTGCGTGAACGGGTTTACGTTTTGGGAATGGGAGAGCGGGCGCAGCGGCTTGTCAACGGCTTGCGCACGCGCTTGGAGCTAGGAATCGAAGTTATTGGATGGAGCGGCAATGTAGAAGGCGCCATGACCCGCGAAGCTATCGCGGCCCACCTGATGGAATTAATTCACTTGCATCGAGTGCATCGGGTCATTGTTGCCATGTCGGACCGCCGAGGCACGCTGCCGGTAATGGAAATTCTGCAGCTTCGCTTGAACGGAATCAAGATCGAGGAGGCTACCACATGGCTGGAAAAAATTTCTGGCCGCATCGAAGTCGATAATCTCTATCCGAGCTGGCTCATTTTCGCAGACGGCTTTCGCTTCAGCGCCAGTTTTCTCCTGCTACGGCGTATTCTCGCGGTCCTGGCATCGGGGATCATTCTACTGGTCGTTCTGCCGATCATTCCCTTCGTGATTCTGGCCATCAAACTCGATTCGCGCGGGCCAATACTCTATCGGCAAAAGAGAGTCGGCTTAGGCAGTAAAGTTTTCTACTGTTACAAGTTCCGCACCATGCGCCAGGACGCGGAAGCTGATACTGGGGCGACATGGGCGCTGGATGACGATCCGCGCATCACCAAAGTTGGAAAATTCTTGCGAACAGCGCGCCTCGATGAAATCCCGCAGCTCTGGTGCGTTCTCAAAGGTGACATGAGTTTTGTGGGGCCGCGCCCCGAGCGTCCGGAGTTTGTCGAGATGCTGGCCCGCGAAATCCCTTTTTACGAAGTGCGCAACGCGGTACGACCCGGAATCACAGGCTGGGCTCAGGTGCGCTACAAGTATGGCAACACCATCGAAGATTCGAAAGAAAAGCTGCAATACGATCTCTACTACATCAAGAACATGTCGCTAGGTCTGGATTTGATGATTATGTTCCAGACCATCAAGATCGTGCTACTCGGCCGGGGAGCACAGTGAACGGGTGCTCACAATGAAATGGATATTCTGGAGTTCGGTGAGCATCCTGGCCTATACCTATGCCGGATATCCAGCGTGGCTTTGGCTCCGCTGCCGGTTTCGCGCTTACCCGGTCAAAGCAGCACCCGGCACTCCTTCTATTTCAATCGTCATGGTTGTGCGAAATGAGGCTAGTGTTCTTGAAGAAAAGTTGCGTAATTTGCTTGCACTCGACTATCCAGCGGAACTTGTCGAGGTCATTGTCGTATCGGACGGATCTACCGACGGCACCAACGACATCCTTCGGCAGCACACGCCGAACCACCTGCAAGCCGTACTGAATGCGGAGTCACGCGGCAAGGCCGCTGGACTGAACGATGCGGTTGCACTCGCACACGGCGATGTTGTCCTCTTTACCGACGCGCGGCAGAAGATAGAACCCAGCGCCTTGCGCTTGCTGGCGGCCCAGTTTGCCGATCCTGTTGTAGGCTGCGCCAGCGGGGAACTGATGCTCGGAGATCCGGATGCGGGCGAAGTGGTGCGTGGCATGGGCCTCTATTGGCGCATCGAGAAAACAATTCGCGAGATGGAGTCGGCGTCAGGATCAGTTGTTGGTGCAACCGGCGCGATCTACGCAGTCAGGCGGCAGTTGCTGGTTACGGTGCCCGCAGGCACGATCCTGGATGATGTTTTTATCCCCATGCATGTGGTGCGGCGAGGCTTTCGAGTCATCTTCGTCCCCAGCGCTCATGCCTGGGATGTAGCCGATCAGGGCACGGAACGCGAGTTTTCCCGAAAAGTGCGTACTCTGACGGGAAATTATCAGTTGGTACAACTCGCGCCTTGGCTGCTTGGTGCTTCGAATCCGCTGCGTTTCGAGTTTATCAGCCACAAGCTGCTGCGACTGTTTGCTCCCTTTGCACTAGCGGCAGCATTGATCGCGGCATTGGCTTTGCCTCAGCCTCTCTATCGTGCCGCACTTCTGCTGCAGATCGCATTTTATGCATTGGGCCTGGTTGCGATGACCAAATGGCTGAAAGGGCCATTGGCGCGCGTCGCTGATGCGGCACGCACGTTCGTTGTCCTCAATTTTGCAGCTGCAGTTGCATTCATCAAATTTGTGACCGGCGGCCGTGTGGCCTGGGTCAGGTGAGCGGAGAAGCTTTGAGAATCCTGTGGATCAAAGCGAACAAATTGCTGCCTGTGCACAGCGGTGGTGACATTCGTTCTTACAATATCGCCCGTCAACTTGCACAGCGACATGAACTGACATTCTTGTCGTATTACGACGGAGCCAAGGACCGGGAGTATGAGCGACAGCTTGGCGAACGATTTCCCGGGGCGATCTGCATTGCGACAGAAAAAGCCGAAGGGTCATTGCTTAATCGTGGCATCGACTATGTGGGTCACCTGGCGTCGCCGCTGCCATATGCGGTGGGTCGCTTCGCCTGCAAAGCTGTCCAGCAAAAGCTTCAGGAGCTCTTTGACGAGCACCGCTTCGATGTCGCTATTTGCGATTTCCTCGATGCCGCGGTCAATTTTCCCTCCCAGCTTTCCACGGTAAGTGTTTTGTTTCAGCACAATGTGGAATCGGAAATCTGGAGGCGTCATGCTGCTACCGAGTCGAACCTGGTGAAGCGCCGGATGTACAGCATGGAGTTCAAGAAAATGGCCCGCTTTGAGGGCCAGGCTGTGAGGAAGTTCCATCACGTAATCGCGGTTTCGGAGCATGACCGAAGCCTTATGGAAGCATGGGTGGAAGGCTCGCGCATCACCGTGGTCCCGACCGGAGTTGATCTGGAACAGTACAAGCCCGACGTCAGTAAGAGTCCGGCATCACCGATGGTTATGTTCGTGGGCGCGATGGACTGGGAGCCGAACATAGATGCGATGGAATATTTTTGTCGCCAGATTTGGCCAGTGGTGCTCGCACGCATTCCCGATGCGAAGCTGCGCATCGTAGGCAGGAATCCCGGACAACGGGTGCGCGCCTTGACCGCGCCTTCGATTGAAATCACTGGTCGCGTTTCCTCGGTTGCCGAACACCTGCACGATGCCTCGGTCGTGGTAGTCCCGCTCCGTATCGCTGGCGGTACTCGTCTGAAAATTTATGAGGCCATGGCCGCCGGCAAAGCCGTGGTGTCAACGTCCATCGGCGCGGAGGGCCTGGATGTGCATGATGGCCGTGACATCGTGCTGGCTGACGATCCGGACTCTTTTTCCGATGCGGTCTTGACCTTATTGAGCGACCACCTCAGTCGCCGGCAATATGAACGCGCGGCAGCAGAATTGGCCGCCCGCTATGATTGGGCTGTGATCGGAGACCAGTTCGGCGGAATTTTGGAGACGTTAGGCGGAGATAAACTATTGGGACCGGAAAGGGCGCACGCTGGCGTGCAGGTTGGGTGAAGATGTGCCGACGATAGCGAGAGAAATTCCGGGCATGTCCAAGCCGAGCAGATCGCTAGGCGCGGCATTTTTCTGGTTAAGCGGGTTTTACTTTGTCTATTGCATCCGCCCAGAAGACTGGATACACCCTCTCGGCGCAATTCCGCTGGCGAAGATTACCGGTATCGGCGCTTTTCTTGCATTTCTGGCCGGATCGAGCCGGGGTAATCGCCGGTTCAGTCAGCTCCCGGTCGAAGCGCACTACCTGTTGGCGATGATCGCTGTTCTCATGATGTCCTCATTGCTCTCCCCAGTGTGGAGAGGCGGCGCGATTTCGCATACGTTGGATTTCTCGAAGGTGTATATCGTTTGGATCCTGACGTTCCTATTGGTCACGGACATTCGCAAGTTACGCCGCATCATTTTTATTCAGGCAGGCTCTGTTCCGGTGGTATGTCTGATCTCGCTAATCAAAGGCCGGGGTGTCGATCGCCTGGATGGGGTGTTGGGCGGCATTTACTCCAATCCGAACGACCTGGCTTTTGCCATCGTGCTTTCATTGCCATTTTGCCTGATGTTCTTGCTGACTAGTCGCAAAGCGCTTTATAAGCTGCTTTGGACTGCCGGCATGCTCCTAATGCTGATGGCGCTCTTCCGCACTGCGTCTCGTGGCGGCTTCATAACCCTGGTGGTGGCCGGAGCAGTTTGTCTGTGGCACTTCGGAGTGAAAGGAAAGCGGCTTTACCTGATCGTGGTTTCTGGGGTAGCGGTCATCGTTCTTCTGTTCACATCGGGCGGAGTCATGCGGCAGCGATTTTCCAGCCTGTGGGACGATGAATTGGACACACACCAGGAGAAGGTAGCCTACGAATCCTACGAACAGCGCTCGTTCCTGATGCAGCGGGCTCTGGAAGGAATTGAACACTATCCGATTCTGGGTATCGGTACGCAGAACTTCGAAACCTATTCGACGGTGTGGCGCGAAGTGCATATGACTTACCTGCAGATTGCAGTCGAGGGCGGAATTCCTTCGCTCATCCTCTATCTTCTGTTCTTTTGGCGAGGCTTTCGTAATTTGAAATATCTCCTCAAACGCAAAGATCTGGATCCTGACCTGAAGCTGTTTTCCGGTGCACTGCACGCTTCCCTGATCGGCTTCGGATTTGGCGCTTTGTTCTCGCCGGAAGCCTATCAATTTTTTCCGTATTTTGCGGTTGCTTACACGTCGGCGTTGCTGGCGTTTGTAAAAGAGAATGACAAAATGGTCAAGCTCGCCCAATCGGAGCGCCAGGTACAACGCACTGAATTGGTTCGTCCGGCGCGAATTCCTGTGCATATTTAACACGCCAACGAGCAATAGCATTCATGGAAAAGCTGCAAACTCCGGCCACGAAGGGCAGCAAACTGAAACGCAGGCTGAGTTATGGCCTGAAAACCCTCCCTTCCTATTTCTGGCAGCAGCTTACAAGACGTGCGCCCATCGGACCGGTGCACTTGATCATCGCGATTGCCGATCACTTCGAGCCGAGCAGCATGCCGGGCAATTTCGCGGGATATGCGCCTCACGACGTTCAGGAACAACGGGTAGAAAACTGGTGTGCGCAATATCCTAAAAAGTTCCGCGAATTTCGCGACAGTGAGGGGCGGCCGTTCACGCACACATACTTCTATCCTGCCGAGCAATACGATCGCGCACTGGTCCAACAGATTGCCGATTTATGCCACGCCGGCTGGGGCGAGATCGAAATTCACCTGCATCACGGTGTGACGGAACCCGCCACTGCTGAAAGCACGCGCGAGCAGCTCGTTCGGTTTCGCGACACGCTGGCGCACGATCACGGGTGTTTATCGTACAAAGACGGCGACAGCTCTCCCAAGTATGCCTTTGTTCACGGCAATTTCGCGCTGGCGAATTCTGCCGGCGGGTTTGGGTGCGGCGTGGATGATGAAATGCATATCCTCGCCGAAACCGGTTGCTATGTGGATATGACTTATCCCACGTCAGCTTTTCATCCCGCGCAGATCTCGAAGCTGAATTCGATTTACGAATGCGGATCGGATTTGAAACAAAGAACGCCGCATCGCCACGGGTTTGATTTAAAAGTCGGTCGTTCCATCTCGACTTTACCGTTTTTGATTCAAGGGCCGTGGGCATTGCATTTTGATCGTCAAGCTCGGAACCATATAGGGCGCATTGAAGATGGGGCTTTTACCGCTGCTAATCCGCCTTCGATGCACCGCTTGCAACTGTGGAAGCGGTCAGCGATTACCGTTTCCGGCCGGCCCGACTGGTTCTTCATCAAACTGGACGCGCATGGCATGTACCCGACGGATACGGAGACAGTTCTTGGAATTCCAACGCAGAACTTTGTGAAAGAGCTGATTTCGGGCGCCGCCGAGCGACGAGAGACGCTGCACTTTGTTTCGGCGCGCGAGATGGCGAACATAGCTCTAGCCGCATGCGATGGTCGCGAAGGCAACCCGGGCGATTATCGCGACTACCGCTACCGTTTGTACAAGAACAGCTCGCCGCAGAACACCAGATTCAATCAACCCATGGCGGTGAAGGTGTAACTTATGTGCGGGATTGCTGGAATCGTCGGCGCAAATCGGAATGATTGGATCGACGAAGCCGTCGTGCGCCGAATGTGCGATGCCATTGTGCACCGTGGTCCGGACGACGAAGGCCTTCTCGCTGCCCAAAATACCGGGCTCGGCATGCGCCGTCTAAGCATCATTGATCTTGCTGGCGGCCATCAGCCAATTTTTAACGAAGATCGTTCGGTATGGATCGTATTCAATGGAGAAATCTACAACTTTCCCGAGTTGAGGCCCGAACTCGAAGCCAACGGCCATCGTTTCACAACGCATACTGACACCGAGACCATCGTCCACCTCTATGAGGAATTCGGAGCCGAGTGCGTGCAGAAACTGCGAGGTATGTTTGCCTTCGCATTGTGGGACGACAAGCGCCAGAAGCTGCTGGTTGCTCGTGACCGGCTTGGCAAAAAGCCGCTGCACTATGCGCTGCATCGCGGCAAGCTCCATTTTGCTTCTGAAATCAAATCAATTCTCGCCGTCGCGCCGGAGCTGGCCGAGGTCAATCGAGCGGCGCTGCTTCAGTACATGTATCTGGGATACATTCCCGATCCCGCGACAGCGTTCGCAGGGATTCACAAGCTGCCTCCCGGACATCTACTCGAATTTGAGCGCGGCGAAGTGCGCATCCGCAGATATTGGGATTTGCCGCCGTATGGGACACATCAGCCGTCGAGCGAAGAAGAGTGTCTGGAAGAGTTGGAGTGCCGGCTGGCCGAAGCGGTGCGAATCCGTCTGATTTCAGACGTGCCGCTGGGCGCAATGTTGAGCGGCGGCACTGATTCCTCCACCGTGGTTGCCCTTATGGCGCGGGCGACTGCAAAGCCGGTTAAAACCTTCGCCATCGGCTTCAAACAGTCAGATTTCGACGAGTCGAAGTACGCGCGTATCGTGGCCCAGAAATTCGCTACCGAGCACCATGAATTGATCCTTGAGCCAGACGTCGTCGGTACCGTTGAGAAACTGACCCGCTGTCTCGAAGAACCCTTTGCGGATTCTTCCATGTTGCCAACTTATTTTGTTTCCTGCCTGGCGCGTCAGCATGTCACAGTCGCCCTTTCCGGAGACGGTGGCGATGAACTGTTTGCAGGGTACGAGCGCTACGGAATTCAACAGAGCCGGGAAAAGTTTGCCAGGATTCCCGCCAGCTTAGCGCGGCTATATCGCAACTACTTGTTTCCGCTGGTGCCGAAAGGAACACGCGGGCGCCAGCTCTCCTACAATCTTTCCTTACCCTGGCGAGAGCGTTATGTGGATGAAATGTGCTTTGTCCCCGCATTTGAGCGTGAATTCCCGCTGCTATCGCCGGAGTTCCGCGCCACTATTGCGGAGAGCGGCGATCCACAAGAAATTCTTCTCAGGTATTTCGAGCAGGCGCCTGCGAAAGATCCCATCAGCCAAATGCTTTACGTCGACACCAAGACGTATCTCGTCGAAGACATCCTCACTAAAGTTGACCGTATGAGTATGCTTACGTCATTGGAAGTGCGCGTGCCCATCCTCGACCATCCTTTCGTCGAGTGGGTCACCGGCCTGGGGCCTGAGTGGAAGATGCGCGGCGGCCAGCAGAAGTACATCTTTCGAAAGCTGGCCGAGCGGGTTGGAGTGCCGAAAGAAGTGCTCAATCGCCCAAAGCAGGGATTTGCGCTGCCTCTGGTTCATTGGATGCGGAACGAACTTCGCGAATTGATTCTCACCACTTTACTCGAACCGCGCACCCTGCAGCGTGGTTACTTCGACAGCATCGGAGTCCGCCGATTGCTTGACGAGCACTTCAGCGGTCGGCGCGACCGTTCGTCGGCAATTTGGCGGTTGCTCATTTTCGAGCTCTGGCACCGGAACTTCCTCGAAGTCTTCAGCAATGTCGAATCGTCTGTGATGGATACGCTGAGCGTTCCCCGTGGCGGACGGGCGTAATGGCTGTGGCACAGGAGCAACGCGAGCAGGGAATTGGATTGGCGCATCCCACGGCAGCCGCCAAACTGCATCGCGTGTTCCTGATGCTCAACAGCTTTGAAACTGGTGGTAGTGAACGCCAGTTTGTGTCCCTTGCCAAATCTCTTGATCCGCAGCAATTTTCGCTAGGCATTGGATGCATCCAGAACAAAGGGCCGCTTCGAGAGCTATTCGGCGAAGTGCCGCGATTCAAGCTGGGCGGCAATGTCTACGGATGGAGGTCGTGGCATAGCCGCTGGCGATTGGCGCGCCACCTACGCCAGAACCGCATTCAAATTGCACACTCGTTCGACTTCTATACCAACCTGACGCTTGTGCCTGCCGCTCTTGCGGCTCGTGTGCCCGTGATCATCGGCAGTCAACGCCAGCTTGGAGACCTGCTCACCGCGGCGCAGCGCCAATTGCAGCAAGCTGCATTTCGAATGTGTGACGCGGTTGTGTGTAACTCGCGCGCGGCCGCCCAGAGATTGATTTCCGATGGGCTGCCAGAAGCTAAGATTCGGATCATCGGGAACGCGCTTGCCCCCGGAGCCTTTTCGCAGACGGAACCCTTGATTCCGCGACGTGACGGCATCCTGTGTGTGGGCATGGTTGCGCGCATGAATGCGGAGTCGAAGAACCATCGCATTTTCCTTCAAGCGGCTGCAAAGCTTGCGGCCCGATTTCCGACGATCGAGTTTGTGCTCGTCGGCGATGGTCCGTTACGCGCCGAGCTCGAAATCGAAGCCAAGTCCCTGGGGATCGGCGACCGTACTACCTTCCTGGGTGATCGTCGCGACATCCCTGAAGTCATGGCTTCTCTGGACGTCACCGCCGTTCCCTCGGATTCGGAAAGCCTATCGAATGTGATTCTGGAATCTATGGCAGCCGGAGTGCCCGTAGTTGCTACCAATGTCGGCGGGAATCCCGAACTGGTCAGTGATGATCGAGGCATTCTGGTGCCGGTGCGGGATGTGGACGCTTTGGCCGTAGCGATTGCGCAACTGCTCAGCAACGCCGAGCATCGTGACCGCCTGGGACAAAACGCAAAACAATTTGCGGTCGAGCACTTCTCTGCCGAGAGCATTACGCGCGAATACGAAAGGCTTTACGAAGAACTTTCATATTCGCGGGCGGCAAACCCAGCTTCTTTACGCCCGCGAAAATCGGTTTCCAAACAACTGAAAGTTGCGATCGTGGGGCCTTCGCTGAAATACGTAGGCGGCCAATCAGTCCAATTGGATCTGTTGCTCAGATATTGGTCTGGCATCCTAGACGTGAACGCAGCCTTCATTCCTGTTGATCCGGAGTTTCCGACCGGCTTTCGGTGGGTGAGGCGCGTGCCCGGGCTTCGAACGATCATTCGCACTCCGTTCTATGTTGCTGGCTTGTGGCGCGGATTGCATGACGCTGATATCGCCCACATTTTTTCTGCGTCCTATTCCTCGTTCCTGGTTGCTCCAACTCCAGCCTGGCTGGTCGCAAAGCTTCGAGGAAAAAAGACGATCATTCATTACCACAGCGGGGAAGCCCGCGATCACCTGCGCAGATCGCGAATTGCGCGATATGTTCTGTCCCGGGTCGATAGAATCGTGACGCCTTCGGCTTACCTAGTCGAGGTTTTCCGAGAATTCGGGTTGAAAGCGGAGCCAATTCCTAACGTTGTGGATTTTTCTCAGTTTCATTATCGCGAGCGCAGGCCACTTCAGCCACGCCTGGTCTGCACACGCGGCTTTCACCCCTATTATTGCGTCGATGTTGTGGTCAAAGCATTTGCGGCTGTGCAAGGGGAATTTCCCGAAGCAACGCTCGACCTGGTCGGCGGAGGCCCACTCGAAGCCGACATTAAAAAATTGGTCTCAGACCTGAATCTCAGTAACGTGAGCTTTCGCGGCGTAGCATCGAGAAGTGAGATCGGCAAGTACTACGACCGGGCGGATATCTTCATCAATGCGTCGCGTCTCGACAATATGCCAGTCTCCGTGCTGGAAGCCTATGCATCGGGCACACCTGTTGTGAGCACCTCGCCCCAAGGAATGAAGTATGTGGTCCAGCATGAGAGCACGGGCCTGCTTTCCGAGGTGGGCAATGCCGGGGCGCTCGCAGCAAACATCGTCCGCTTGCTGCGCGATCAGCAACTTGCCTCCAGTCTGGTAACTGGAGGCCTGAAACAAGTGGAGCAGTATCGGTGGGATGTTGTGCAGGGGCAGTGGCTGACTATTTACCAGTCGCTTGCCTTTGACTAATCAAGGATCTAAACGCCGCAACCCTGGCTTTTTCGACACGATCTTCACCGCGCGGGAGAGGCCAGCGCTGTCCCTTCGTGCCGCATGAACTTATCGGATTCGTCTTCCAGACAGACGCGATGCCAGAGCTCCAGGTTTAGCAATCTCCAGATACGGTCGTAATTATCGCGATAGTTGGTACGATGTTCGGCGAACAGGCGGCTTATTGCTTCTGGTTTGAAATATCCTCGCCGGATGCTACGGGGCTCAAGCAGCAGTTTCTCGATTGAATCAAGGCGAGGTCCTGCAAGCCAGCCGCTCCATGGAGTCGGAAACCCAAGCTTCGGGCGGTAAAGAATTGAATGCGGGAGCAGGTCTTCCATCGCTTTCTTCAAAACATTTTTTCCCGTCAAGCCTTTTAATTGCACCTCGCGAGGGATGCGTGTGGCGAACTCCACGAGTACATGATCGAGAAACGGTACGCGGCTTTCAATCGATGCAGCCATGCTCATGTTGTCCTGCTTCATCAGAAGCTCAACCAGATAGGTTTTAATATCGGTGTAAAGCAAACGCTGCAGCATTTCTCCCTTGGAGCTTTCCCAGTACGACAGCACGTGTTCGTAGGCTGATCCACGCGGGAACTTCATTTCCTCGGACAGCAGGCCTGCCTGTTCAGCTTCACTGAATGCTGAAAAGAAATTATCGAAGTAGAAAGACGACCATGACGCCGCATCGCGCCCAAGGAACGTGTGTCCGAGTTTGCGGCGAAAAGTCGCACCCAGTACCGGAGACTTGGCGATCAATTCGCGAACAGATTTACGCAAAAAGCCTGGCGTCACGCGACGGTACACCTGATCGAAGGCCTGGTTCTTGAGCGTGAAAGCGTAACGCGAGTAGCCTCCAAGGGTTTCATCGCTGCCCTCGCCAGTCAGAACAACCGTTACCCGCTCTCGTGCCAGGCGCGCTACAAAATAGAGAGAGACACTAGAGGGCCATACCACCGGCTCATCTTCGTGCCAGATCAATTCTGGGAGTGCATCGAAGAATTCACTTTCGCTGACCATCACCTCATGGTGCAGGGACTTCAAATGCTGGGCGACGATTCGGGCGTGGGGCAGCTCGCTATAGCTCTGCTCCGTGTAACCGACCGAAAAAGTTTCGATCGGCGATTTGCGAATCTTGGTCATCAGAGCCGCTACGGCGCTGGAGTCCACGCCGCCGCTGAGGAAAACTCCGAGCGGTACGTCGCTCATCAAGTGGCTGTTGACTGCCTGCTCCAGCATCTCTCGATATGTTTGGACGTAGTAGCTCTCGTCCTGCAGCGGTCCGGCGCTGGAAACGTCAAGGTCCCAGTACTGCGTTATCTCGGACTGTCCATTTCTGCTGACCTCCATGTATTCGCCCGGCATCAGTTTGCGGATACCTTGGTAAAAGGTTTCCGGTCCGGAAAGATAACCGAACGCCAGGTACTCGGGCAGTCCTAAAGAGTTGAATTCCGAGTGAACTCCGCCGTTCGCCAGAATGACTTTTATTTCTGAACCGAACAGCAGCGACTCCGGCGTCAACCGGTAGTAAAGTGGCTTGATGCCTAATCGGTCGCGGGCGAGGAATAACGTCTCTCTTTCACGGTCCCAGATTGCAAACGCAAACATGCCCCGCAGGTGATGGACGCAATCACGTCCGTAATCTTCATACAGATGGACTATGGTTTCGGTGTCGCTGTTGGTGCGGTAGCGATGGCCGCGCTGTTCCAACTGCTGGCGCAATGCTGCGTGATTGTAGATCTCACCGTTAAACACGATCCAGATGGTGCCGGTCTCGTTGCTGATTGGTTGATGTCCGCCGGCCACATCAATGATGCTAAGCCGGCGCATTCCAATTCCAGCGCGGCCATCGGTATAGACACCCTCATCGTCGGGACCCCGGTGCGTCATAGCGGCGCACATTTGGCGCACGGCTGCAGCATCTGCGCGTCCGCTCTCTCCGAACTTCATCACTCCCGCGATGCCGCACATCGTAGATCTCCGGATGACCAGCTGACTTCCTTAGCGTACAGGAGTTCCCGGCCGGATTAGCTCCCCATGGAAGTACTTTAGTGACTCCGCATCCGAGGATGCACCTGCACCGGATGCCCATTCAAAACACCCTACTCGATCGGGCGCTGAAAGCACCCGCTGGCCCTCCACTTCGATAAAAGTCGCGGAGCAGAAGGCCAAATAGATGATCTCGCGATCTTTTCTGCGACTGAACAGCAACTCAGCATCGCTGGCGAGTGACGAGGTCGCCCAATTCGCGCCTTCGTTGCCAAATATGACTTGGTCAGTAGTCCCGCCGCGCTCATAGACGTAACTTGTAACTTCCCCGGATGACGCATCAGATGCTGCAAAACGGCCCGGCTCTTCTGAGGCTCGCATGGGCACGATCAGAGTGCCGTGCTCCGCGGGCAGTTTACGCCGGGTTTTGAATGCGCCAGCCGGAGCCGGCGATTTCTCGCCATATGCGGCAGAAACGAATGCCTTCTCGATGGAGGCATCCCACGAATCCGTGCCTAGCAGGACGAGTCGCTCGTTCTCGCGGCGAGCGGCGAGAGAACCGCTTCGGCTCTCAAGTTCGATATCTGGATCGAAATGCCAATAGATTTCAAGATCATGCTCCGTTTCGCCAAGAACAAAATCGCGGATCAGCCAGTACTCTCCGTGCAAATGAAAGATGCAGCGGCGGTGAAGCACCGGATCCGGCAACCGGCGATATCCGGTGTGGCTTCCGCAGAAATATGTGAAGTTATCACCCACTTCCCACAGCTCCGCCGTCACCTGCGGAAGGGAATTCCAGGAGAATGCATTCTCAGGTACAGCTTGATCGCACCCGTCAACCCGAAGCGTATTGTGAGCTGCCGTTCCGCGGAATTCATTGCGATCGTGCCCAGGCGAGATATAAACGTAGGTTCCGGGATCGATCAGCCATGGCCGGTCGTTCGTCGAAAGCCGCACGCTGAGTGCGTCAGCATGGCCATGTCCGCCGTGCCCGATTCCATGGGGCCCGGCGTCTACCAGCATCTGAGTGCGGTAAGAGCCGCCGCTGGCGATAACGTAGAGTCCGCCGTCTTCAAAAGCGCATGAGGAAAGTTCTTCGGTTTTGTGGTTACCGGCAGAGGCGGCAATCGCCTCCTGCCCAAACAACCAAATGGATTCCTCGGTGGGCTTTGTACCCAATGAGGCCTGTCCGAACAGGCACACACCAATCGCCAGCGGATCGGAAATGTGTTCTGCTCGGTTACGACGAGGATTGAATAGTCTTCCGCCGTCGTCGTCACCGAAGCTCTGGGCTTTTCCGTTTCTGCAGAGCACGTTCACCACGTGCAGCATTCTCTGGAGCGTGTCATCGAACGAATCGGGGATTTGGATGCCGCTTCGTGCAGCCAACGCCTTCGCGTGCAGGAAGAAATCCAACCCATAAACGTGGTAATAGAGCGACTGCTCAAAGTAAACGCCATCCGGCCGCACTTGGCGTTGACTTTCCGCCAATAAGATGTTGAAACCCTGTTGTTGCCATTTTCTGGCTAGGGGGATCTCCGGATGGAGTGTGCCAATGAAGAACAACGCAAGCGCCTCGCCGAGAAGGTGAGTGTTGGGTGAAAAGTAGGTTGAAAGATATCGCTCAATGTAGCGCCCATTGAGCGCTAATCCGCGCACCAGGTCGCGATCAAATGACGAGGACAGGACAGAACTGCCCGCCAAAAGATTACGGACCCAAATCCACGACAGACTTCGAAATGCCACTTCGAGGCTGCTTCCCCAATTAATGCCTATGGGATATGGATTCGACGTCTGCCACGAATAAAACTGTCTCTCGATCTCCTTTGCATATTCAATCTTATTGCTGAAGCACCAGGCCTTAGCCAGCGTCACCAGGTGCTGGTGCCGATTCAGTTCCCACGTGACTTTGTGATCGCCAACTTCGCCGAAATCAAGAAAGCGAATCTTGTACCAGGGCTTCAGCGGAGCGCGCTTCCCATGCACGGCGTCGAGATGCCAATCAATTTCGTTGCCGTAGTTCAAGTCACGGTAGCCCAATAACCGGAAACGATGCTGCAGAATTTCGTCAGCTTCGGTGATAACTTCATCGATAGCGTCAGGTAGGTGCTGGTTAATCAGCGCGGCTCGAGACGGAACATCGGCAGGGGAGAAAAAGAAGTTTTTGTCACCACGGACGCTAACCGGGAGCTCGGGTTCGGCGCGCAGTATCCCAGCCCGGTAACGTGCGTATTCGGTGCGTTTACCGACTTCCTGCCCCACGCGCGTGCGGAATTCCCCCCAACTCATGCGCGACAGCTTTTTCCAGATTTTTCGGGCAGGAAAGCTCACCTATTGATCGTATCGTGACGCTTATTGCAGGACAAACTACTTTCAGCGCTTAATTTCCGCTGTGCGCTACTATCCACTGAGTACCCTCTTTTCTAACAAGTGACCGAGGTAAGTCGCTCCTCGGTCCTGCAGAAGCTAAAATTTGACTTTGGCAATTGAAGTCTGCGTTTCGCATGTGCAAACATTCGGGCGGCGCAACGGACCTCGACTTCTATTGCACTGAACATAACCGCCATGTAATCTGTCGGTTACGGGCCATCTGGGGGCCTTACTTGGTAGCCCAAATTGCTGCACAATTGAGTTATTCTGCTTGAGCAACTGGTCTGAGATCTCGTTCCGGTTGAGGGAGACTTTGTGAGTTCGTCGATCAGCCTTTTTGGTCTTGGTTACGTGGGATCCGTGAGCGCCGCTTGCTTTGCGCACATGGGCCATAAGGTCACCGGTGTTGACGTCAGCCAGACCAAGGTCGATATGCTTGATTCCGGCCGTACACCAATCATTGAAGCTCGGATGGAGGAGTTGGTCGCAGCGGCCAACAAGTCTTGCAGGCTGCACGCCACTACCGATTCCAACGCTGCCGTGCTCGCATCGGACATTTCCTTCGTGTGTGTTGGCACTCCGAGCCTGCGCAGCGGTAAGCTCGATCTCAGCCACGTCGAAAAGGTGTCGCGCGAAATCGGCGCTGCGTTGAAGCAAAAGAATACCTTTCATACGGTTGTACTGCGCAGCACGGTGTTGCCGGGAACGACTGAGACATTGATGGTCCCCGCTATTGAGCAAGCCAGCGGAAAAAAGTGTGGGACCGATTTTGTAGTCTGCTACAACCCCGAGTTCATGCGCGAGGGCAGCGCCGTCGCAGATTTCCTCCAACCGCCTTATACAATTTTCGGTTCGCAGAATCCTGAGCACCTGGCGCCGTTACGAGAACTCTACAAAGATGTTCCAGCGACTGTTTTTGAAACCTCCATTCGCGTGGCGGAGATGGTGAAGTATGTTTCGAATCTCTATCACGCGGTAAAGGTCGGTTTTGCCAATGAAGTCGGAACTTTGTGCAAGCACTTGGGCGTTGAGAGCGACCAGGTCACGAAAATATTCATGTCGGACACCAAGCTGAATATTTCCTCAGCATATTTGTCTCCTGGCTTTGCATTTGGTGGTTCGTGCCTGCCCAAGGACCTTCGGGCAATCACGCATCGGGCCAAAGAACTGGACCTCGATTTGCCAATGCTCGAATCGCTGATGCCGAGCAATGCTCAACATATCGATCGCGGAGTGGAAGCCGTGCTGCGCACCGGCAAGCGCAGGATCGCCATGCTGGGGCTGAGCTTCAAAGCTGGCACCGATGATCTGCGCGAGAGCCCGCAAGTACAACTGATCAAACGTCTGCTTGGGGAAGGTTGCCAGATAAAAATTTGGGACCGGGATGTTTCTTTAGCGAGGCTTGCCGGTTCGAATCGCCAATACATCGAAGAGGTAATTCCCCACATCGGTTCGTTGCTTTCTGCGGACATGCCGGAAGTCGTTCGCGATTCCGAGGTCGTCATTATTGGAACTAAAATTGACAAAACAGATCTCACTCGCTTACTCACCCCCGCGCAAATCGTGCTCGATCTGGTGAACCTCGATCCCGCCCGCCGTCCCCAAGCTGCCTCTTACGAGGGGATTTGCTGGTAAGCATGAAGCCGCCAGTATTTATCGTGGGTTGCCCACGTTCCGGCACCAGCTACCTTTATCATCTGTTCCTCTCCGCTGGTGGGTTTGCCGAATTCCATACGCAAATGAACGTGTTCGACGTGCTGGAGCCTATCTACGGCGACCTTGGCTCAGGCGCGAATAAACGACGCATGATGAAAGACTGGCTGCAAAGCAAGGCATTTCGAGTTTCAGGATTACAGGCTGCCGACATCGAAGCCATGGTCATGGCCGAGTGCCACAGCGCCGCCGACTTTTTGCGTATTGTGATGGACGAAGTGGCGCGCACTCAGGGCGTGGATCGCTGGGTGGATTCAACCTCCACAAATGTTCCGCATATGCTGCGTATCAAGCGCGACTTTTCGCGGGCGAAGTTTATTCATATCATTCGGGATCCCCGCGATCTGGCGTTGTCACTGGACAAGAAGGGCTGGAGCCGGCCATTGCCTTGGGACAAGCGCAATAGCCTATTGGCCGCAGGAGTGTATTGGGAGTGGATTGTCCGCAAGGGGCGGAAATATGGTGAGCATCTGGGCGGCGATTACATGGAAACCCGCTATGAAGATCTCGTGCAATCGCCTGCACCAGAGCTGGCCAGGATCGGCGAATTTCTGGATTGTGATCTTGACTATGATCGAATCAAAGCCCATAGCGTGGGCTCCATTAAGAATCCATTGACCTCGTTCAAAGAAGACTTGAGTCAGGGTACGTTCAGTCCTGTGGGGCGATGGAAGGATAAGTTTCCCCCGCAGCAACTCACAAGATTCGAAGCGCTCGTCGGGGATTATATGCAAGAGCTCGGATATGCCCGGTCGACGGCCAGTAGCAACGGTTCGCTTGGCACGAAGACAATGCGCCGAATGTATGAAACCTTTTACAGTGTCAAGCAGTGGGCAAAAATCAACACCCCGCTTTCGCGCGTGATGGTCAACTATTCCGACATTTTGATCGATAAGTAGCATAAAGGATTCCATGAAGTGCGAGATTGTTGATTTTGAGAAAACGGATTTTCGGCAACTCGACTCCTTTGCCGATCGAACCGTGTTTCAGACACGCGAATGGGTACGCTTTGTGGCTGAAACTCAGGGAGCCAGGCCCGTGCTCGCAAAGCTCAGCGATTCGGGGAAGATTGTCGGATACTTCACCGGGCTTACGTTTACACGTCTTGGAGTGAGAATACTAGGCAGTTCGTTTCCCGGATGGTCTACTCCTTACATGGGTTTTAATCTCGTGGCTGGAGCGTCCCGCTCTGAGGCCCTGGGCGCGGTTGAACAAATGGCTTGGAACGAGCTCAAGTGCCTGCATATCGAAGTCTCTGATCCGCATTTCGATCCGCACGATGGCGAGGCGCTTGGCTTTAAGGCCAGCTGTTACGTTTCTTACCGCACCGATCTCACCAAGACAGAAGACGAACTGTTTCAGGGCATGGACAGCGCCTGCCGTCGCTGTGTGCGCAAGGCAGAGAAGAGCGGCGTAGTCATCGAAGAGGCCCATGACCTGGCATTCGCTGATGAATATTACGAGCAGTTAAAAGACGTATTTGCCAAACAAGGCCTGGTGCCGACCTATGATGTCGAACGCGTGCGCTCGCTGGTTCGCAACATGGAACCGTCAGGCAACGTGCTGCTGTTGCGAGCGCGGGATCCCGAAGGGAATTGCATCGCCAGCGGAATCTTTCCCGGTTTTAAGCAGATTGTGGAGTTTTGGGGGAACGCGAGTTTCCGCGCGTATCAAGGATTTCGGCCTAACGAGTTCATTCAGTGGTACGTGATGCGTTATTGGAAAAACCGCGGCGCGACGATTTACGATTGGGGTGGCGAAGGGGCATACAAAGAAAAGTATGGCTGTATCCCGCACCGTGTGCCCTGGTTCATCAAGTCGCGTTACGAGTTCGTCGGCAAACTGCGGGACAGCGCCAAGAAAATGTATCGCGGAAAACAGCGACTGATGGGCTGGTGGCAAGGCGACCGCGCTGCCGTAGCCGGCGAATAAACTATTCGACGTCAGCTAACTTTTGCTGCAAGGTCTCAAGATCAACTCCGAGGTCTTTGCCGTCGGTTCCCGCGTGGCGTGCAGGAGAGCTTTTCTTGCAATCTTTGCCGCTGTTTTCGGCGCAGAGTTCATAGGGCTTGCCAGGCGTCGAGCTCTCGATGATTCCGGCAGCATGCGCGTCCTTCACGGCCCAATTATCCTTGGGCCAGCCTCCATCGCCGATGAGAAGATTGTGAGTGAACGTCGAGTTTTCGAAGCAGCTTTTGACGACTCCCGAGGGCCCCTGCATTTGCGGTTGGTTGGCGCAATTTTTGGCTCCGCCCCCGCTTGAAATGATCGAGTACTGCCCGGTCGAAAGCAGATTATTATCAATCTTAAAGTTTGCCAACTTTGTTTCCCTGGTCATAATGGCGAAAGTGGCACGTGGCACAAATGCAGTTGAGTGCTCGATTTGCACATCGCGCAGCGGCGGCGAAATCGAAATCAACTGGGCGAACAGGCCTGCACCCTGAAATTGATTCTGATTGCCGTGTACATTCTCCGCCAAAAGATCATGAATACTGTAACGCTCGCCAGCGGTGGCGAAGCCTCCATTATCGTCGGCGACGTTCGCGATCTGTAGTACGGAGCCAACATTTGAGACCCGGTTGTAGCGAATGGTCACGTCTGTCACACGGCATAGCGGACAGTGGCTTGACTGATTCTTAGGGGTAAGAAGGATCGCATAGCCGTTCTGACTGAACCCTCCCCAACAGTTTTCCAGGATGTTGCCTTCAAACAGCACGCGCTGCGCGTTCTTCAATTCGAACAGGTTTTTGACGATAAAGGGTCGCCCTGACGCGCCTCCCACAAAACCCGGTTCGCCCGGCTTCCAGGTCATTGGCTTGAAAAGATGATTACCGCGAATCTCAATGTCAGCAGCCGTCGCGCTCGCGCCGCCCCCACCGAAAAGAATGCTCTGGCCGGAAGCCTCCAAAAAATTATTCACGATCTTGATCGCACCACTGGGAGTGTGGCCGCCATTGTCGCTGATTACCTGCGCGTCGGTGCATGTGCCAGTCACAGCGATGCAATGGAAGTCTGTAAAGAAAGAATCCAGTACGGCAACGTTAGACATCCCGAGCATAGCAATTGCGCGCGTGGTTTCGTCAGTGGGGGTGCCATGCATCCATACGCGATCGAAAATCAAATGATTGGCCTGAGCGCCTTCGGCGACGCTGGTAAGCGCATAGTCGACGCTATTGCCGGCGGTTCGCGTGATCTCGAGACCAATGAAACGGTAGTGATTGGCTCCGGAAAGAAAAATAATCGGTCCGACGCCGTTGTTCTTGTTGAACTCAAGTTTCGCTAGTACGTTCTGCGTCGTGGAGCAATGAAAGTCGGGCCGTCCAGGCAGGGAAGAAACCCCGGCGAAGCATGGCTTCAGCCGCGTGCCTTCACCAGGCAGGCTGGAATCAGGAGCGCTGGTACGAATTGTGATCCAGTGACCGTCGTCGCAAGGCTTTTCAGGAAAACGGAAGTTCCCCGCAAACACGGCTCCGTTCTGAAGCTCAAGGCGATCCCCGCAGTTGGCGCCGTCAATCGCGGCCTGAAGGTTGTCCCCAGTGCGTACCGGGATCGTCTTGCCAGGGCTGGGGGTCGCAGAAAGCGCGCTATCCACATAGAGCCTTGGCAATTCAGCTGGCCCATCAAACTTCCCCTGCTGTGCGGAACACTGAGCCAAGAGAATGCCGAACAACAGGGTAAGAAAACAGGCGAATTTCAAGCTGGGCCGCCGGGGTATTTGGAATAGGTGAACCTGCTGCCAAGAATAGCATGTACGGAATTCCGTGAGGCAGGCAGGATGATTCAGGACGGTGAGTGAAAGGCGCTCTCCAAATTCAAGATGCGATGTTCCGGAGAGCGCCCGATTTGAATTAGTAAACGCCTGCGATAGCTGCCTGAATGGCATTTATGTCTGCGCCCAGGTCTTTGCCGTCACTACCTGCATTCGCGTAGGGACTGCCCGAGAGCAGTTTGTAGTTGCCACCCTTGCCGTTGCTGAAATTAGTGAACTGCACCGCACTGGCACTTGCCGGGAAGTAGTTCCCGGTCGGCCATTGTGAAGTGCTGTAGGTCGTGGCGACGACCGCGTTGTGGTTGAAGGTCCAACTGGTGAAGCAGGCATTCAGGCTGGTTGCGGGCAAATTTGCAGCCGCGCAACTGGAACTTCCGCCGGCAGACCAGACCGGATAGAGCGCCTGACCCACGATGCTGTTGGTCAGGTTGAACCCATACATCCAGGGATAAGCGGTGTTGTTACCGAGAGAGATAATCTTGCTCTTTGGATCTCCAAATCCGGTTACGTGGTTGATGGAGATGGAATTGAGCGAACTAGTTGGCCACCCGCTCAACACCTGAAACAGCGTACCGCTGCTGGATCCCGCAACAGCGGCGTAGTAGCCTGCGTTGATATCATCCAGGGTTATGTCGTGGATGCTGTAACGCTCCCCGGCATTTCCAATCGCACCGTTGTCATCTGGCACATTCGCCATTGAGATTCCAGCGCCGCTGTGACTGAAGGTGTTATAGCGGATTGTCACATCCGTGACTTCGCAGATTGGGCAACCGCTGGCCTGGTTCTTCGGCGTCAGCAGCAGAGCGTAACCAGCCTGGCTGAATCCGCCCCAGCTGTACTCGAAAATGTTTCCTTCGATCAACACTCGCTGAGCGTTCTTCAACTCAAGCAGGTTTTTCACCATGAAGGGATTTCCTGCGGGGCCCCCAACAAAGTTTGGCTGTCCGGGCATCCACATCAGGGGTTTAAAGAAATGGTTATGCCGGATTTCGATGTCTGTGGGGGTCGTGGTGGCTGAGCCGCCCCCGAACAGAATGCCTTCGGTGGAAGCCTCCAGAAAATTATTGGTTATTTTGTAAGGCCCGCCTGGTAGTTTGCTATTGCCGCCGCCCACTACCTTGGCGTCAGTGCAGGCGCCCACCGAGGAGATGCAGTGGAAGTCATTGGCATACGAATCAATCAGAGCTCCATAAGTAATGCCGCTCATGTTAATGGCATTCTTATTTTCGTCTTGCGGAGTCCCAGCGAGCCATACACGATCAAAATAGATGTGATCAGCGGAGCCGGTGGGAATGGAAACGTATTGAAAATTGATTCCGGTGCCCGCGGCTCGGGTAATTTTGAGTCCAAGAAAACGGTAGTGGTTCGCACCGCTAGCCAGGATAATCGGGCCGCTTATGTTGCCTCGAGGTTCAGAGATGATTGCGAGAACGTTCTGAGTCCCATTGCAGTTGAATGCCGGCCTTCCAGGAAGCGAGGCGACGCCGCCATAACACGGTTGCATTCTCGATCCTTCCGCGGGCAGACTGCTGTCTGGAGCGTTGGTCCGCACGATGATCCAGTGCTGGTCATCGCACGCCTTTGCCGGCAAGGTGAACTGGCCGGAGAAGGTCGCGCCTGCCGCCAATTCAATGGTGTCCCCGCAGTTGGCGCTGTTCAGGGCCGTCTGCAAGTTACCGCCAGAGCCCACTTGAATAGTTGAACCGTTCGCCGGAGTATCGGTCATTCCGGTTTGCAAGTATGTGCGGGGCAATTCCGCGGGCCCGTCAAAGCCAGTCGTGGGGGTCGGCGAATTCGGAGTTGACGTCGTTGCCACTGAAAAAGAAAAACTGTGGCTGGCGGTGTTGTTGGCTGCGTCGGTTACTTTCGCCACAAAGGAAAATTGTCCACTTTGTGTCGTTGAGCCGCTCAGTTGCCCCCCGCCGCTGAAAGTGAAGCCGGAAGGCAGCGAGCCCGACGCAACTGACCACTGATAAGGCGTTGTGCCCCCTGCTGCCGCCAAGGGATAAGAATATGAGGTGCTGACCTGGGCGCTGGGGACCGAGGTTGTTGTGATTGCGAGGGTACTTGGCGTCGGAGTGGACGCGGGGCTTACAGAAACACTCGCGCTGGCTTTCTTTGTGGAATCGGCTGTGCTGGTCGCAGTGACGGTCACGCTGGTGGTCGTCGAGACGCTGGGGGCAGTGAACATTCCGCCGGAGGAGATTGAACCTGCGCTGGCTTTCCAACTCACGGACGTAATGGACGTGCCCTGGACGCTGGCCGCAAACTGCTGCGTCTTGCCGGCTCCAATGCTGGTTGACGAGGGCGACACTGAAACGCTGATCGTCGTAGTGACCGGATTGACCGTTACAACTGCACTGGCGGCCTTCGTCGGATCGGCCTTGCTAGTCGCGCGCACGGTTACATTCATTGAATTGCTAACGGTCGGAGCAGTGAACTTTCCACCGTCGGTAATCGATCCGGAGCTGGTGGACCAAGTTACGCCGGTATTGCTGGTACCCTGAACACTGGCCGTAAACTGTTGACCCGTTCCCGAGGTAATCGTAGTGGAGGACGGGGAAACGGCAATGCTCACGCTGGACCCCGCACCTACGGACACGACTGCGCTCGCGGTTTTGGTTGTGTCCGCAGTACTGGTTGCACGTATAGTGACCGTAGTGGCGGCTGTAACCTTCGGTGCCGTAAAGCTCCCTGTGCTGGTGATCGCTCCAGCGGTCGCGGACCAAGTCACACCGGTGTTGCTGGTTCCCTGAACGCTCGCGGAAAACTGTTGTGTTGCTCCGGATGCGATACTGGCGCTCGTCGGCGAAACTGAGATGCTTACACTCGATCCTGTGGCCGGGACGACCGCGATGTGAATGCGCAGCTTGGCCGAGGCCCCGTGCTGATCTGTAACTCTGACCCAGGCATATTTAAGCACGGCCACCGTCGGTTTACCGGTCACGGCGCCGGTGCTGGCATTAAGTGACAATCCCGAAGGCAGGGCTCCGTCGACAATCGAATAAACGTAAGGCGTCGTGCCTCCGGTTGCCATAATGTTTCCCGAATAACTCACGCCGACCATGCCTGAAGGCAAATTCGCCGCCATCACAATGTTCGATGCAACGTTCACCTGCCAATGTTCTGGACGAGCAGTCGTCTGCATCTCACGCGCACTACTGGTAATAGTGCCAACTAGAGCAATTGCTAGAAAGAATGCGAACCGGAATGCGCGTGTGCTGGTTGCTGGTTTTTGTGCGGACATGCCTTCACCAACGAGTCGGAGTGCCATTAGGTGACCTCATACTGAATTTCGGGGGGTATTGCTCCCCAAGGCTCTAATCGGCACTGTAACCAAAGTTTGCAACGATGCAGAGATCACGAGAGGACAACTTGGAAGTACTTCACCTTTGGTGTACTTACATAGCAAATTCCCGTAGGTATCATGAACCTCAGGTTTGGCGCGGGTTTTGAGGGGTTTGTCCGAAATCCACAGGCTTTTGCCGCGATGATCGCAACACTTTCGTAACTCAAAAAAATGATGGGGAAGCCAGCCGGGCTACGAATACTTAGGGCAGGTTGGATCAAACCAGAGCGAAAAATACATCAAAGTGCAAGCAAGAATTAACGCTCATTTCCTGAGTATCGCCGACCGCAATCGATCGTAAAGTGCGTTTCCGAGAAGACGCTTGACGCTGTCACGCATATCCCCGCGTACATTCATTTTCCACAGAGACTCGCCACGGCACAGTTGCCGGAACTCCGAAGTTTGGATCCCCCGCATTATTGCTACGCGGCCGAGAGCAAACCTGTCAGTCGCGGCCGTGTTTGCGCGCGGAACGCTGGTCGAAACCGTAACGAAGCCTGCATTTCTCGCAACCTGCATGGCCCGGGGGTCGTAGCGGCCGCCGGGGCAGGAAAAATGCTCTACGGCCTTGCCGACTATCTCCTCCAGAACAATCTTTGCTTCTGCGATCTCGCGACGCAATCCGGCATCGTCGAGATCGGGCAGATAGGGATGTGTCATCGAATGGCAGCCAATCTCAAAGCCGAGCGCTGCCAATTCGCGTACTTGCGATCGCGATAGGTATCCTGGCTTGTCCACGAAGCCGGTTACTACGAAGAATGTTGCACCGAAATTGTGATCTCTTAGAATCGGCGCTGCGCTCAACAGATCAGTTTCGCAACCGTCGTCGAAGGTGATGGCCACCGCAGGACCTGAGAATTTGAGCGCGTCGCTGACACTGACACCCTGCACATGAGAAGCTTTTAGCTGGCGCATCTGCAGTGCGAAATCTTCTACTGGCAAAATGTAGCGCACATATCCCGGCTCGGACTGACATAACGGACGGCCTGGCAGCTCCAGTTCGTGGTACATCAGAAACACGGCAGCATTACTGGATACCATTACTTTTTCGCCGTTGGCTGTAGATAAGAACTTAAGAACTTCATCAATTCCGGATTCAGGTGTTCCCCGCAGGCAATCAACCCTGAAAGCAGCGGATCTTTTCGATTGCAAATCAAATCAGAGTCTTCCAGGGTGCGCACGGATCCGCCGGCGCTTAGAAGCAATGCTGCACCGCCTGCAACATCCCATTCATGCTTTGGCGTGAGCGTGAACGTGGCGTCTGCCAGGCCGGCGGAAACCCGAGCCAGTTTGTACGCCACCGAGCCCATCGGCACAACCTTGAAAGGCGCACCATGAAACGGCTGCCACTCGCCGCGTTTGGTTTCACTCCGGCTGGCCAGAACCACAGCTCCGTCGAGGTTGCTTCGTTGGCTGGTTTGCGTTGGGACGCCGTTGTAAGTGAGGCCAGAATACATTGACCCGAGAAAGACCTCGTTGGTCGCAGGATTGCAAATTCCACCAGCTACAGCGCGTCCGTGCTCCACCATCGCGATGGAGACGCAAAACTCCGGAATGCCTTCCACAAATTCGCGGGTACCATCGAGGGGATCGACAACCCATACGCGTTCGCGATCGAGCCGCGAGAGATCGTCGGCGCTTTCCTCCGAAAGCCAGCCTTCGCCCGGGCGCAGAAGATTCTTCCGGAGCACTGCGTCCAGCGCGCGGTCGGCTTCGGTGACCGGATCGTGTCCGGCTTTGTACTCAGCCTGAATTTCTCCCGGCGTGAAGCGCGCGAAAACTTTCCGCGCTTCATCGATGGCGCTCGCGATTCTTTCAAGAACGTCTGTGTAGGAACTGTTCGTCATAACGGTTCAAGCCCACAACATTCTGACACCACTAGTGAGAAGGATTACGCATAATATCCGACGGAGCCATAGGACCGGCACACGCGTGCTGAGATGCGAACCAATAAGGCCACCGGGTATCGAACCGATCAGGAGATATCCAACCAGTGAGGGATCAACATTGCCCAGATGAAAATGCAGAAGACTGGTGCAACCAGTGAGCAAGACTGCGTGCACAATGTCGGTGCCGACCATCACTTTTGGCGGATAGCTATAGAACATCAACAGCAGCATCATGATGATGCTGCCAGATCCTACCGATGTCATTCCGACAAGGAATCCGGCAACCAGCCCGATTGTAGCCATGCCGGCGAATGATTTTGCAGTCGGACGCCGGTTCGCCACCTGTTCTTCGATTCTGCGTTGCATTAGCAGGAGCGTGGAAACCAGGATCAGCAGGATCCCAACCGAGGCCTTAATGAAATCATTCACACCCGCGCCATGGATCATGCGCAGATGTTGCAGAAATCTCACCCCCAGAATAGATCCCGGAATGCTGCCCGATGCCAGTGCCAGCACGACTTTGCGCCGCACCGTACCCTTACGGAGGTGAACGACACTCGACGGGATCTTGGTAAGGAAATTGAACGCAGCGTCGGACCCGACCGCAATGATCGCAGGCACCCGCAGACCGAAAATGAGAAGCGGCAATAGCAGCACGCCGCCGCCAAGTCCGGTCAGGCCGATCAGTGTGCCTACGATCAAGCCGATAAAGATCTTGAGCGCGATCAGTTCCATCGTTCTTACGCGGGCTTACGCTCCCGTCGGAAGCGCAGAGTCCGGACTAACCCCGATAAAGCCCTGCTGCTCGAGATGCAGAATGATCTCCTGCGCCGCTTCTTCCGCACTCAATTCTGCCGTGTTGATGACCACCTCGGCATTCGCGGGCACCTCATAGGGATCTGAGATTCCGGTAAATTCCTTTACGATTCCCGCTCGGGCTTTGGCGTACAGCCCTTTGCGGTCGCGCTCTTCGCAGGTTTCAATCGGCGTAGCTACGTGCACCAGGATGAAACCGCCATAAGGCTCGATCATCTGCCGCACATGTTTGCGGGTCGCATCATAGGGCGCGATCGGAGCGCAGATGGCAATACCGCCGTTTTTTGTGATTTCAGACGCCACGTATCCAATGCGCCGGATGTTAATGTCGCGATGTTCTTTCGAGAATCCAAGTTCCGAAGAAAGATGCTTCCGCACCAGGTCGCCGTCGAGAATAGTTACAGGCCTCCCGCCCATTTCCAGAAATTTGGTGAGTAGAACGTTGGCGATGGTGGATTTACCTGATCCCGAAAGCCCGGTGAAGAAAATCGTCACACCCTGCTTATGCCGGGGAGGGTAACTCTTCCGCAGCTCACGGACAACTTCGGGATAGGTGAACCACGAGGGAATGTCGCGGCCTTGATTCAACCGGTCCCGCAAGTCGGTCCCCGAAAGATTCAACACCCGCGCACCTTCGGGAACTTCGTTATCCGGAACATAGACGTCCTGATTTTCCAGATAAACCATCATGCTGAAGGGCACCATGGTGACGCCGATGTCCTTCTCATGCTTCTTGAATATTTCCTGCGCTTCATAAGGCCCATAGAACGGCTTGCCGTCGGTATCCTTACCGGGGCCCGCATGATCGCGGCCAACAATAAAATGAGTAACGCCATGGTTCTTGCGGATCAGTGCGTGCCAGATCGCCTCGCGGGGGCCGCCCATGCGCATTCCCAGGGGGAGCAGTGACAGCTTCACCGTGCCCGGGGGATACTTGGATAACAGTAACTGGTAGCATCGCACTCGAGTGAAATAATCCACGTCACCCGGCTTGGTCATACCGACTGAGGGATGAATCAGCAGGTTCGCTTCCACCACTTTGGCGGCCCGAAAGGTCAGTTCGACGTGGGCGCGATGCATGGGATTGCGCGTTTGAAAAGCGACCACGCGCCGCCAGCCCATACGCGCGAATTCGTTGCGCAACTCCGCCGGCGTGAGCCGCAGCGCTTTGAAGTCATAATGCGAAGGCTCTTGCACGCCCTCAAGTTTGCCGCCAACGTACCATGGATTGCCCCGGTTCAGCAGGTAGTCCACTCCTGGATGCGCAGTGCTGGTTGTACCAAAAACAGATTTCGCTTCAGCCTGTCTGTCGGGTTGCCAGACCTCCTCGACGTTGAGCACGGCCAGCATCACACCTTCAGCGTCGCGCAGCGCAATTTTGCTGCTCCCCGGCTGGAGCTTTTTGGCGAATTCTTCGCTGACGTCGAGAGTGATCGGCATTGGCCAGATCAGTCCGCTGACCAGGCGCATATTATGACAAACACCCTCGTAGTCCGCACGGTTCATAAAACCGCGCAAGGGAGAAAAGCCTCCGCTCAGCAATAATTCCAGATCGCACAATTGCCGGACTGTAAGGTCCCATGAAGGCCATTCGCGCGAATGTGATTTCAGTTCCGAGGAACGCTCCGCGGGAGCGATCAGTTGTACCAAGTCTCCGCCATGAGCAGGGATAAGATGGCTCGTAGAAGTCAAAACGTAAAACCTCCTGAAAGTCTTCGAAAAATTTCTGGCAAGTTTCGACCAGACACAACCAAACTTGAGGGACTAAATGCGGTAATCCTGTCAGCTACATCTACTTTAACAGCAAGGCCTTGTGCTCTGAGTTTATCAAAAGTAACCATGCTGGACGGGTACCGGAGATGCTGAAGGTCGATTTAAGAATGCACGAGGATTAACTCACTGCCGCACCAGAATCGGTCGAGTCCTAGTGGCCAATCTTTCCGCTGGGCCAGCGTGTGTCGCTCCGAGCGCGTAGACGTGAAAGATGGTGGGGGTTATAACGATTACGGCTGCTCAGGATGGCATTGGCCTACGTCTTTGGATTCAACTGCGACCGCCGCTTTGAAGCCAGAAAAACAGTTCAACGACAGCAACGTCCAGCGATCGGCCTCGGAATTGTCAGGCCGGGTTGCGAGGCTTACGATTTCTTGGTCCGGCATCACAGAAACATCGAAGCTGTCCAGGGGACAACTTAATCCCTCGCCTCGTGCTTTTACGAATGCTTCCTTGCGAGTCCAGCAGGAGAAAAAAGCTTCGTGCTGAAGAGTGTCGGGGAGAGCTTGAATAGCCTGGTTCTCGGCGACCGAGAAAAACCGTTGCGCGATTTGGAGCACATTCAGATCGCGTTTTACGAACTCGATATCGGCGCCGATCTTCCGACTTGAAGTTATCGCAGCCAAAAAATTCCCGTTGCTATGGGACAAGTTAAATTCCAAGCCGCTGGATGGAAAGGCCAGAGCAGGCTTGCCCTGGGCTGAGTACGCGAAACACAATTCCGCGGGGGAATTCCCAAGGTATGACGCTAGCAGCACTCTGAGCATGCTCCGGCAAAAAATAAAGTTCTGACGGTCCTTTTCAAAGTGGAACCGCAGCATGCGTGCGATTTCATCTTCGGACAAGAGTCTGTGCTGAGTAAATTCGTCCGAGACCTCCGCATGCCAGAGATGGATTTCATCTTTGTTTAAGGTGCGTATTTCTGTTGCGGAGCTGAGCGCAGCGCATTCGCGCACAATTATGCGCAGATTGTTTTCAGGCAATAAGAAGCTGGATTCTGCACAACCCACGATTAGTTTTTCATTGTCAAGCGGAACGACCAAAGGCTCCATTCTCGAAATTTGTTGTGGCTAACGCGATACAACGGCTGTATCCGCCGGTTCCGGATCGCCGCTCAGATGAGATGGGAGAGAAAGGGCTGGCTGAAGCCGCTTCAAGGTCTTCGAGAGCGCCGACGCCAATTCGCGCACGTACGGCTCCCGAAGAAGAAGCAGATGTTTACCATGGGGGACCAATTCCGTGGTCACGCCTGAGGTAGTTCGCGATCCCCATCCCAGCAGCGGATCGGGGCGATAGTAGAAGGGTTGTTTCGGTATTTTGAACACCGTGATTCTGCTGCTAACCATAGTCGGGACAAAGTTCTCGCTTGGCCAGTAGGTCTCAATCCATTCACTTTTACGTGGTGCGGATTTGGCGCGCGTCCACCACAGCAGACGGTTAATCAAGGCTTTCTGCACGGCCTGCAGACGGGAGCGGATTGGTTTGCGGGATAGGCGTCGCAGTTGATCGTAGTAGTAATCGACCTTCCACAACCAGCGGTTCTGAGTGTTTTCCACCACCCAGGTATCAATAATAGCTAACAGTTCGACCCTCTCACCTTCGGATTCCAAAATCCGCGTCATCTCGAATGCAATGCGGGCGCCTTCGCAGGTGCCGCCGATGTAATAGGGGCCGCGCGGCTGGACGCTGCGCATGGCGCGGACGTACTCAGCGGCAACCGCTTCGTATTCCTGAATTGTGTACGGTCTGCCGCTTGCCTGCGGACCCATACCAGGGCTCTGTAAGGTGTAAAACGGCTGTTCCGACCCGAGATGCTTGGCAAGCGGAACATATCCCAGGGAGTTCAAGCCCGCAAGCACCGCGGCAAAAAACGGAGGCCGGTCAGCGCCAGGTTGGATTTGATGAACAATGGCCTGAGGAACAGTCGCAGTGCCCCGTATCAGACTCGCCAAGTGCTCAATCGTCGCTTCTTGAAAGAGTGCAGTAAGCGGAATCTCGACTCCGGTCAGCTTCTTGACCTCATTCACCAGGCGAACCGCCATTAACGAGTGTCCGCCGAGATCAAAAAAGTTGTC
>Ga0157372_10000683_pt1 | contig 37283 bp, 30 predicted proteins | sample C55metaG_FD_115307 | JGI IMG/M metagenome (GOLD analysis project Ga0157372, IMG submission 115307) | Corn rhizosphere microbial communities from Kellogg Biological Station, Michigan, USA - C5-5 metaG | ecosystem: Host-associated > Plants > Roots > Rhizosphere > Soil | place: USA: Michigan...
CGACAAGCTGCTGATATTCTGTAATCCTGTTCACTCCGTTTTCTTTCTGTTCCACAAAAAATTCTATTCGATCTGTTTGATTAGATATGTTCCGTAACCGCTTTTCACCAGCGGCTCCGCGAGCTTTCTCAGCTGCTCTTTGTTAATGTATCCCATCCGGTAAGCCACCTCTTCGATGCAGCCGATACGCAATCCCTGCCGCTCCTCGATCACCTGCACAAACTGTCCCGCCTGCATGAGCGAGGCAAATGTGCCGGTATCCAGCCATGCTGTTCCCCTGTCGAGAACGCCCACCTTTAATTTACCCTGCTTTAAATATTCTTTGTTCACATCGGTGATCTCGTATTCCCCGCGTGCGCTTGGCTTCAGCGCTTTCGCAATTCCGATCACAGAATTATCGTAAAAGTACAATCCCGGAACCGCGTAATTCGATTTAGGCTCTGCCGGTTTTTCCTCAATCGATAATACCTGGCCGGCATCATCAAACTCCACTACGCCGTAACGCTCGGGATCCGACACGTGATAGGCGAACACCACGCCGCCATCAGGCTGCTGGTGCTGCTGCAGAAGCCTTCCCAGCCCGGCGCCATAAAAAATATTATCGCCAAGCACGAGCGCAACAGCATCGTTCCCGATGAATTTTTCTCCGATCACGAATGCCTGCGCAAGTCCGTTGGGCACTTCCTGCACCGCGTAGCTGAACTTACAGCCGAGATTTTTTCCGTCGCCCAGCAGCCGCTCAAAATGCGGAAGGTCATGCGGCGTGGAAATGATCAGGATCTCGGAAATGCCTGCCATCATAAGCACCGACAAAGGATAATAGATCATCGGCTTATCATAAACCGGCATCAGCTGCTTGCTTACCGCAAGCGTAAGTGGGTGCAGGCGCGTGCCTGAGCCTCCCGCTAAAATAATTCCTTTCATACGTTATTTATTTCTTGTCCTCAATTTTGAGCTCGTCCAAATCGATGTCCTCTTCTTCATCGTATACATCGATCAGGGGTTCCTGTAAAAAAACTTTGTTCGTGAGCCTTTTTTCCAGCGACAATAAGAAGCATGGCAGCAGGATCAGGTTCGAGCAATAAGCGATCAGCAGCGTTACCGAGATGAGAATTCCGAGCGCCGCCGTTCCGCCGAAGCTCGATGCCGCAAAAATGCCAAAGCCGCAGAATAAGATAATGGCCGTATAGATCATGCTTACTCCCGTTTCCTTGATGGTGAGCGACACCGCCCTGGAAATGCTTCCATGTGTGTGCTTCAACTCCTGCCTGTACTTGGTGAGGAAATACAGCGTACCGTCGGATGCGATCCCGAATGCAATGCTGAACACAAGGATGGTGCTCGGCTTGATGTAGATGTGAAAGAAGCCCATGATGCCCGCGGTGATCATCAGCGGAACAAGGCTTGGGATCACCGAAATAAGGATCATGCGCGGCGCCATGAAAAGCGTGTACAATACGATGGCGATGAGGATTACGGCCAGCAGCACGCTTTCCAGCAGGTTCTGCACAAGGAACTTGTTTCCCTGCAGGAACATAAGGCTGTTGCCGGTGATCACCACTTTATAGGCTTTGTCTTCCGACAGGCGCTTGTTGGTTTCATAATCAAAATTAAATACGCTGTCGACCCGCGGCTTGAGCTCGTTCACCAGCTTCGCCATTTCAATGGAGCCGATGTCCTTCATCTGGATGCTCACACGCGTATAGCGCTTGGTGCTGTCGATAAAGGCGACAAACATGTTCTGCTTGCTCTTCGCATCTTCCTTCGTATAATCGGAAAGCTTCTGCAATTCCATCGCGCCGGGCAGGCGGAAGCTTTTCTTTTCGCCGTCGTTAAAGGCCTGGTTGGCGAACTTGATCCCCTCCACCACGGAAACGGCCCGCGAGAACTGCGGATACTGCGCGAACAGCCTCTGCAGCTTGTTGATCTTATACAAGGCAGCGCCGCCATCCGCAAAAACGCCGTTTGGCTTTTTGGTATCGATGCTGATCTCGAAAGGAAGCACGCCATTGTAATTCGCCTCAAAATATTTCAGGTCGAGCAGGATCGGGTCTTTCTTCGGCAGGTCGTCCACCACGTACCCGAGCGGGAGGATCTTCGTCATTCCGAATACCGAGATCAGTACGATCACCACCACGGAAATGTAAATGGTGCGCCTGTAATGATGTACCCAGAAATCGATCTTCTCCAATATTTTCGTGATAACCCTGCTCTGTAAATGTTTGGTATGCTTCACCGAAGGAGCCGGCAGGAAGCTGAACACGATCGGGATGAGCATCAGCGAAATGGCATACGTGATCATTACGCTGAGCGACGCTACAAGCCCGAATTCGAACAGCACCTGGCTGTCGGTGGAGCAGAACACCGCAAAGCCGATGGACGTGGTGATGTTGGCCATAAAGAGCGAAATGGCAACGCGTTCGATGGCGCGTGTCAATGCGCGCATCTTATTTCCGTGGATCCGGAACTCCGTATGATACTTGTTCAGCAGCATGATGCAGTTCGGCACGCCGATCACGATCAGCAGCGGAGGGATAAGCCCTGTAAGCACGGAAATGTGGTAGCCGAAGAGGACGAGCAGCCCTACCGACCAGATCACGCCCACGAACACCACTGCAAGCGAGAAGATCACAGGCAGGAAGGAACGGAAGAAGACCATCAGGATGATCGCGGTAACAATAAGCGCGAGGATCATGAACAGGGTCATTTCGTTCTGGATCTTTCTTGCCACAGCTGTACGGATATACGGCATTCCCGAATAATGCACCTTCAGCCCGGTCTGCATCTCGAACTTATCCACCTGCGCCTTGATCGAATCCACGATCTGCAGCCTGTTCTTTGTATTGAGGAGCTTATTGTCGAAGGTGATGGCCATCACCGTTGAATGCAGCGTATCGTTATAGATGATGCCTTTGTAAAACGGAAGGTCGCGGATCACTTTCTGCACGCTGTCGAGTTCCGCCTGCGACTCCGGCTTTCGCGAAATGATCGGAAGGTTATCGAATTTATTGAGGCTGTCGTTCCGCTTCAGGGTTTGCAGCCTTGCCACCGACACTACCGCTTTTACGCCCCATACATCCTTCAGCGCATTCCCGAGGTCGTACCAGTGGTTGAAGGTGCCGAGCTCGTAGAGGTTGCTGTCGGGGATCCCGAGCACCATTACGCTGCCGTCCTGCCCGAAGCGTTTTTTGAATTCCTTGTACTCAATGGCGGTGGTATCGTGATCGGGCAGCAGCTTCGGCGCTTCATAAGAGATCTCGGCGCTGCTGCCGTAATAACCAAGCAACACTGTAACCGCACCAAGCACAATGATGATGGCCAAACGGTTCCTGAGAATAAATCGTGCAATTGCTGCCCACATATCGGTCAATGATTAACTGGTCAATAAATGAGGATCGTATTTAAAACCTGATCTACTTCCCGAAATTAAGCATAAAATATTAATTGTTTGGGGAAAAAGAGGGGGAAAACCAATAGCGAAAGCCACATAAAATGAACAGGGACTTGCAGGTTTTATGTAGTTTTGTTAGATATAAGTAAGTTAGCAGTAATTATGACAGACAAACCGATAATCCTAATTTATAAACAGGACACGTTTACTGTGGGTCAGGATACGTTTATTGACAGCGTCGCGGACAACCAAAATGCCGTAGTTTTCGAGGGCAATGGCGAAACAGGATACTTTTATGCGATTGACAACTCAGAGGGCGAAATAAAAATTCTCGATGCATTACATATTTACAACGTGAACAACGTAGTTGACAAAGAAAAACCTTCGACAATAAAAATTCTTTGGACCGTTGACGAAACCAAATCATTTTTGTCTATCAATAACTATTATCACGCCGTTTTCGACTTTAAAAACAAGGCGGGTTACTGTAGAAATGCGTTTCCAGACGCAAGCGGAGCTTGGACAAAAGAAAAAAACAGAGAATTGACTGACCATCTAATTGAAGACATCTGTAAAACGTAACTACTGCTAACATCGGCTAAGGGCATCATTTTGCCGGCGAACAAAAGTTTTGGCCTGCTCGCTTCGCGGGATCCGGCAACGATAGAAAACCGACATCACGCAATCCAGACATGATCACAAAAAATCATTTTGACGTTTACAAAAGTTACAGAGGCGACATTGACGGTATTTATCGAACAAATGACAAGAAAGCAAAAGCCCTGTTTGACGACAATGACAATGATACTGTTCCCCTAATTTGGTTTCACGCCGGACTAATTTAAAAGCAGAGTATGGCTGAATTATCCGGTGACTTATACTCACTCACACTTTTATTAAAATAACTACGTTGACACCGTATGAAAGGCTGGAAAACCACATTTATTATACTGGGATTGATTCCATACGGGTTTATAATCTCTTTGCTCTCTTTTTATTTTCATGCGGGTAGGGTACTCGGACGACTTCCCTGCTACAATCAGCCGGATCCTAAAGAACTTTCCTTTTACTCCGGCTATCACCTCTTTATCCAGGCAACCGGAAATATATGGTTATTCACATTACTAATTTGGATACCACTTATGGTAATGTACCTGGTTCTTAACAGAAAAAGCCTTGTATGGCAACCTGTAATTTTCAGTTCGGCCGGACAACTTATCGCTCTGACATTATTGTTTTCTGAAATAGCCAATTGGTACTTCGATTAAGGACCGAACAATTGTAAAACAGTACCGGCAAAGCACTTCACAAATTTCCGGGTTTTATTGATTCCCTTTTGTACTTTTAATGAGTTAATCGGACAACATGAGAATAACAAGGCTAAATAAACTGGCATTTCTTATACTGACCTTTGTTTGTGCGGCAGGACTCGCTTTTTATTTTGAAAATTCTTACCGGGAAATAATAAGACAACTCTATTCCTCACTGACCCATCATAAAATTTCATTTGCAAATCCTGGAAAGACATTTCATTTTGCAAGTGGTCTTTTTATGTCATCCTTTGGACTTTATGCGGCCTGTATTTTATATTTTCTGGGTTTGCAGACGAATCGCCAAAAATTAGTTAACGGTTTGTTGACTTTTATAATATTTCCTTTGACCATTATTTTATACTGTTACATTGACGGATCGATTAAATTAATCGAATGTACAGCCTGTGACGATGGCACATCAATTTTGACGTACAGCCAAATTCGTTACGACAAAATATTCGTATTAAGTTTATTTATTTCATTAATGCCCATTCTGTTGACGGACCTAAAAAGACGAATATTGGCGGCTCGAACCTATTCAGTGAAAGTAACTACACAAAAGCGGACATAGCAACGGGAACACAACCCGAACAGGCAACAACCAAAACCTTAAAACCATGAGAAAAGTAATTGCAGCATTTAATATGACGCTCGACGGTGTTTGCGACCATACCGCAGGAATTGCCGACGAAGAGCTGCATCGGCACTATGCTGAGCTGATAGATAATGCAGGAATTATTTTATACGGGCGAAAAACCTTTGAACTCATGCAATTCTGGCAAACGCTGGTAGAACAGCCATCAGGCCAAAGATCTATGGACGACTTCGCCATTTCAATAGATAAAATTCAAAAGCTTGTTTTTTCCAACACATTAACAAACACAGGATGGAACAGTGCGGAACTTGCCAAAGGAACTCCCGGCGAGGAGATCCTGGAACTAAAAGAACAGGCCGGGAAAGACATTCTTGTTGGAAGCCGCAGCCTGATCATTCAACTGCTAAATGCTAATCTTATTGACGAATTGCAAATTTGCATTCACCCCGTAATTGAAGGCAAAGGAATGCTGCTGTTTGACCGGATCACGGAAAGGATCATGCTGAAGCTCGTTAAAACAAAAACACTAAGCTCCGGCGCGACGGTATTCTATTATGAACCGGTGCAAAAATGAAGTGCTTCACAAATTTCCGCCATTTCCTGATTTCCTTTTTGTACTTTTAATAAAGTTTGTTGGCTAAGCAGTTTGAACATGCGATCCGGAAACCGCATGTAGCAGCGTCAGGCACAATAACAACGAAACACGGAATTCCAAGCACCAATTATCAAATGAGAAAAACGTTAATCCTACCGGTATTGTTATTAAGTTCCCTCACCGCTTTCGGACAGCATGATTTCGGCCTGAAGGCTGACGGTGGAGTAAGCAGGCTGACCGCCAGATTTCATTCATCCCAAACCACACAAAAGTTTCCTGTTTCGCCTTCGGGACAGGGCGGATTATTTTACAATTTTAATCCTGGCAAAACATCCTTAATAGGAGCAGAATTATTGTTTGTACAAATTGAAGGAAAAGAGAAAACAGAAACATTGGAAACATCGGAATATAATTCCCTCACCGGAGGAGCGATCACAACAACGGTGTACCGGCATATCTCTTACTTCGGACTTCCGGTATATTATGGCCTTAAGATCAAAAGACTGACACTTGATCTCGGATTCCAGGTAAATTTTACTTTAGCAAGCAGCGGACGGGAAAAAGGCCAGGCGACTGATGACAATGGCGCAACAGCATCCTGGGATGTTAAATATGCCTACCTGAACATAGACAAATATGACTATGGTCCGCGAGCAGGTTTAATGTTTAGACTGTCCGACAAATTTTCAATAGAAGCAATATACTATCACGGCATAAATAATATTCTGGCGAATGACATAGAACTAACCCGCTGGAAGTGGAAGGTTCAACAGGCAACACTGGGACTGAGATATAAATTTATTTCAATCTCAAAAAAGGGAAAGAACACTGCTCAATAACAGGCGCTGACACAGGCCACAGCATTTATCATAAACTCGTGAACAAGCACCCGGGAAAAATTAAAAAACTGCCTTACTATATTATATTTTTAGTTGCAGGCATGACCTTGCTTTCCAACTGTAAGACGCAGGATGACGCCATTCGCATAAGAGGCAGAGCCTACAATTTCAGCAAGTCAGGCGCCTGCCTGATCACCAGCGATGATAAATGTTATTATATTGACAACCTGTACGAATGGCCTTCTAAATTTGAAGAAAGAACGATTTTAGTAAAAGGCAAACTGCGCATTGTTTGTGACACTACCCGTCTTCCGCCGGAGGAGGAATACCAGAGGATCATTGGCTGCCAAAGCATAATAGCTTCTGCAAAATATAGAATCGCTATTCGGGGTATGGTCAAAAAAGAATACAAAAATGATAGTGACCAATAGCTAATAAAGCAAATCCGTTCAATAAGCAGCCCGTCTCTTTTTTATCACAAAACAACCAAACCCCAAATAAAATGAACGCCTACATTCTCCTGTCGCAAAAGAACGTTCGTATCAATGACATTCCGCCACGCCTGATGTGGAACATTGACGATGAAAAATGGCTAAGCCCGTCCTCAGGCTATTGCGGCGAAACATCCATTCTCTCGGCAGGACTTTTATACGGGCAATATGTGCCGATGTATCTGATCCGGCAATTGCTGGCCGATTATTTTGTCGGGTTGTGGGGAACAAAAACACAGCCTTCATCAACCCTGACAAATATGTGGCTCAGCTACTCGGGCTTCGAATGGACTGGCGGGGGGGAACCGGGAGGAGATTACAATAAAAGTGATGGTAATTTTAAGGTATGGTTCGGGAACCGCGGACAATACTATTGCCAGGTATTACCGCAAATAGGAGATAGTAGTGACAGCAGCAGCAATTCACCATTCAACCCGATCGATACCGTGTTGCAAAACCTTCATCTTTCCTACGAACATTTTCCCGGAAAGGTGCAGGACACAAAAAATAATTTCATCCCCTGGATGAAAGGCCATATTCTGAACGGCCATCCTGTAATTATCGGGGTGCAGGATTTTTTAGCAGACTCAGATGACAGGGATTTCGACCATGTTGTGATCGTGATCGGCTGGGGTTCCAACAACGACTTCGCTGATACCGGTTATTTCCCCGACGACGAAATTGTTTTCATTGACCATGGCCTGGTCATTGGCGGGCAACAGCCTTATGGAGGATCAATCCCCTATTATTTCCGGTACGTCATGGAAACACCGGAAAACATCACAAAAACAGGAGGATGGCTGCCTGATGGAGGCTGTCCCGACCCTGCTAATCCAGCATGGAACTTTATCATGGACCTGGGCTCGTACCGTCGACTGAACATAGAAGGCGAACCATGCAGCAATGGGAATTTAACCTGCAATACTTATCAGCTTGCACAATCTCCCACTTCCCTGGCAAAAGGCTCAACCGGAAACGCAGGATTTGCCATCACTGGTTTAACCGACACATTACCCGCAGGCGTGCAGGTGCGCATCGATACCGATTGCTATTACCAGGTTCCCTGTATTACCACACCGGAAGCACAAACAGGAAAGCAGCCGGCTTCAGACCAGACAATTAACCATAAGATCACCATCTCGGGACTGGACAAAGGCCTAAATTATAATGTGTGGCTGTTTACCGCGAAGAATACAGGAGATATAATGCAGATCCCCGTTGCGGGGTTCAACGAATACGGAAAAAAGATCAATGCGGAATGCTACCCTGTTTCGGGGGAAACAAGCTGCACTTATACATACCCCCTCGCAGCTGACACTGCTTTATTTGTGCGCTGTGTAGAGGCCTGTTCATAAAGCCTGCTACATCGCAAATGCCGCATGCGGATGCCTGTCGCATTCAGCCATTCAAATTGTCGCATTTGTACTGCAATGCAAAAATAATTATACCTGAAATTTGCAGCGTAACAATAAAAATTAGGCTATGAGAAAAATAACAGTTTTATCTATGATCACGCTGGACGGAGTGATGCAGGCACCGGGCGGGCCGAAGGAAGACACTTCCGGTGGCTTTAAATACGGTGGCTGGGTAGCGCCCTATTCCGACAAAGTTTATAATAAAGTAGTTCAAAAAGAGCTGGAGCCTTCCGACTATCTCTTAGGCAGAAAAACGTTTGAGATCTGGGCCGGGTACTGGCCGGAGCATGGCGACTTCTGGCCGGGCATTAACAAAGGAATGAAATACGTATTTTCCAAACACCTGAAAAAATCCGACCCACTGGTGACCGGCTGGAAAAACTCGGAAGTAATTAAAAGCCTTGCCGATCTTAAAAAGCTAAAAAACTCAAAGGGAGCCGACATCCAGGTTTGGGGCAGCAGCGAGCTTGTTCAGCTATTGCTCAGGAACGACCTTGTAGATGAGCTTCGCCTAAAGATCCATCCCCTCACCTTGGGCAAAGGAAAAAAGTTGTTTGGTAACGGAACGATCCCTGCGTCATTTAAATTGGCATCGAGCACTATTACTCTCAGCGGCGTGATCATTGCCACCTATAAGCGGGCCGGTAAGGTTAAAACAGGTACCGCCGGAGTATAGAAAAAATACGTAAACAGCATACAGATAAAGAATGACAGACAAAACGAATGCAGAGGGAGCTTTGGACAGCGGCCCTTTTTACCATGGCACCAAGGCCGATCTCAAGGTCGGCGATCTGCTGAGGGCAGGATTCAACTCCAATTATCATCCTGAGGTTGTAATGAACCATATTTATTTCACGGCCCTGCCGAACGGGGCCGGACTTGCTGCTGCACTGGCACAGGGCGAAGGGCGCGAACGCGTTTACATTGTGGAACCTACCGGAAGCTATGAAAATGACCCGAACGTTACCGACAAAAAATTTCCCGGTAATCCTACCCGCTCCTACCGCAGCAAAGAGCCGTTGAGGATCGTGGGCGAGCTGACCGACTGGGTGAGACAAACCCCGGAGGAGATCAGGATCTGGCGCGAACGGATCGCTCATAACCGGGCAAACTCCAGGGGAGAGATCATTAATTGATCCCGGAAATATGCCATACAGTCCGGGATCGTTGGCACAAGTTTTTTCTCGAAAAAGGTATGCTAAAAAATACACTCATACTCTCTTTACTTTGCCTGTTACTCAGCTCCTGCTTTCTCTCCATGCACACCCGGAGAGAACCGGCACTCGTGAAAAACGTTAACATCGACGAAACGCTGAAGATCGCTGCGGACGAGATGCAAAAGAAAAGCGGCAGCCAGGGATTGGGGATCTGGGTACTGCGCGACCAGGTGGTAACGCCGGCACAGGCAAAAACGATTGCCGGCCTCTATCTGAGTCATATCGACAGCATGACGAGCGACTTCAATATCTGGCATTCTTCCTGGGCGATCGCTAACCTCTACAGGTTTGGCGACGATGCCGTGAAGGCCGAACTGGAAGCCGCGTACCAAAAAGCGAAAGTACAACCCGAACGGATCAAAGGCAACAGCAAAAAAATAGCGAACTCGCATATCAACGGGAAGCGGATCGTTACGGGCTTTATTCATGCCGGGGGAAGGGCTTATGCCAAAAGGCATCTTGTGGTTCCCGGCAACAGACGATATGTTCAGTCGTATGAAGAGTACCGCAAAAAAGAGAAAAAGAAATCCTGATCGCTTTCAATACACTTACATACTGCCTGCAGTTCCATGCAGCTCCAAAATTATAATGCCGAAGCATTAATTGGTATATGACATTTCCTTTTGTACTTTTAGTGAACTTCAGTGTATGATCAGTCCGCGCCCGCCTGTGGATTTCCTGTGAAGTTAAAAACACGTAGAATGAGGAACTTTCTTACAATAACGCTATTACTGCTCTCTTTCACATCAGCCTTGAGCCAGAGCAAAAAGCTACAGCAGAAGAGATTTGAAATACTCACAACCGACTATCTTAATCGTCCGGTTGACGGCGAGTTTCTAAAAACCGTATTTTCTCCTGCAGACAGTACCGTTCGCCTCAACACCGCCTACCAGTCTGTATTCAACAGTGATAAAACCAAATTTGTTATTTTCTTTCTCGAGCAATTTGCTCCGCGGGATTTCAAAGCTTTCCGCAAAAACAAAAAGGATAACAACATAAACATAGAAACCACCACAGACATTATGAAAGGAGGCAACCTTGACGATATAAACACATACGCATATATCGTTAACGGGGTTAAATACAATGATAAGTGGTACTATGAGAAAACCGGGGTTACATATTTTGCAGCAGGAACATTAAAAGAAGGCCGGCAGCAATACTTTAACAATCTTCAAAAATGGGACTTTTTCAGGAAAAGATCAACAGCGCTGAACGATGATTTTTGGGAATCAGTGTTATTTGAAAAGGTGCCGGCAAGCTTAAAAAATGACCCTTCATGGGCGCCATACGTAGGTACATATTCAGTTATAGCAAGGCAAATAAAAAGGGAAGAAGCCGAAGCAGCGCACAGAAAGGAGCTGGAGATCATGAATAAATACATCCGGCCACTTGCAGATAAATTAAAAATTCAGAACAACTACGAGATCGTTTCGACCAGCCAAATGTCAAAAGATTTCCTGCTGATCTATTCTTCCGCGTTCAATGTGATCTTGTGCCCGGTTAATGTTAAAGAGAAGGATAAGGACATGTACATTCGCTATTTTGTGCTGTTACCGCAAGATGATACGTTTAAGATCTACGAATGGACGTTTCTGAATCCCTCTGATTTTAAGAACTCTCATATCGGACCAAGCTTTATGGATCAAATCAATACCCTGACAACATGGAACTACACGTTTGTGAGGCTCGACGACATTACGTTCTGGAACAAGTACGTTCTACCCAGGTCCGGCGACACCTATAACTACTTAACGGAAGTAAAATGACCAGGATCTGGCAGGAACACAACAACAACCGCTAACGCATGTCCCAAACATTCGCAGATAAAGTTATCGACTTCAACCGCCATTTGCAGTATCCCGGTGAGCTGCCCGAAGGTTTCCAGGTGATCAACCCGTACCCGGAAAATCCCGAAACAATGGCGGTGATGCAGCAATTCTATCATAAGTATTATCACGATACGGCTCAGCGGAAATTCATTGTGGGCATTAACCCGAGCAGGCACGGCGCCGGTGTAACAGGTGTGCCCTTCACCGACACCAAGCGCCTGGAAAGCGTTTGCGGGATCAGGATGAGATCGGCACATACACATGAGATCTCCTCGGTGTTTATGTACGATATGATCGCTGAATACGGCGGAGCAAAAAAATTCTACAAAAAATTTTATATCAACTCACCTTTTCCCCTCGCCATAATCCGCGATAACGGCGCCGGCAAATGGGTAAATGCCAATTATTACGACGATCCTGCACTTTTTAAAATGGTGAAGGATTTCATGATCACTTCGCTGAAGAAACACATCAGCCTTGGTTTGGACACATCGGAAGTATATGTGCTCGGAAAGAGAAACGCAGGATTTATTCAAAAGCTGAACAAGGAAGCGAAGCTGTTTGACAAGTTAACAGTGCTTGAACATCCGCGGTATATCCAGCAATACAAGCTGAAGCAAAAGCAGGAGTATATCGACAGGTATATTCTAACGCTGAGCGGCGGGAAATAAGTCAGCCAAACAGGGCTTAGAACGTTATCACCAGCGAGAGCTTGTAAGCCACATTCTTGTCGGGCTCCGCTTCCGCATAAGGTCCGTAGCGCATGAACGCTCCGCCGCCAAGCCCGAGGTACACAATGTTGTAATAATTCACCTTGATAAGATTGTTGATCAGCAGGCCGCTTTCATAATATCCCTTTTCCATTGTTTTCAGTTCCAGGTTCCTGTGCTGCTCCGGGTGCGCGAGGCTGCCAAAGCCAACATTGGTGAACAGCACCAGCTGCGGCTGAAACTTCGGACGCTTGAAAAGCAGGGAACCGAAATCGTGTGAAAAGAACAGGTTCACATAGCGGTCGGAAACGAACTCATACAAGCCCATGGTTTGAAAAGTATTCTCCACATACAAATAGCTGTCGTTATTATTGCTGCCGTTCCCGTTGAATAAATACGAATAAGGCACATTGCCTTCAAGGTATCCGCCTTCCAGCAGCACCTTCGTTTTCCCCACATTTTTAATGAGAAAGGATTTCTCTATTCCCAGTGATACTTTGTTGTAATCGTAATTTGCGAAGGGAGATGTTCCTTTCAGCCCTTTGGAATATGCAAAATAAAGCACCGGGTACTTTGTCCCGTCCGAAAGCATTTGTCCGAAGGCCTGCACCATCTGCTCCTTGTACGCATAGCGCCCTTTGATCCTGATCTCCGCCGACCTGAAGCCGATGGAGGTTTGCGTGGAATCGGCCCTGTTTGGCAGAAAGATATAATCGTAGCGCGGAATGCGGAAGCTCTCATTATAGGCAACACTCGCGGTGAGATAATTAAAGGCCCTGAAATTAACCGAAACCTCTTTCTGCTCGATGTAATCCATCCGGTAGGTCATCGAGTTGCGGTTGAAATTGTACTTCGTATAAAAATACTGCGTCCTGCCGGGCTCCGTGATATCACGTGAATACAGCGCCTTTATATAATAATCCTTGCTGTCCTTCTGCAAATTAACGCGCGCGTCAAAGCCGAACTTCGTGATGGAATCCTTATAGCCATAGCCAACATAGCCTCCCGTGCTGAACCATTGCGAAAGCTTCCGGTTGGTGTGCAGGCCGATCCCTCCGCGAACAAGCTCGTAATCATTAAAGCCGAGGATCTTGTTCAGGTCGATGCTGATGATGGAAATAGGGATCTGCAGGGTGAACAGCGCTTCCATGATCTTTAAGGTCTGATCGAAATGCTGTTTCTTTCCAAGACTGTCGAGCACCACATACGTTTTCTGCTCGCGCGAGTCCAGCGTATCCGGACGGCGCGCCTGCCAGTACGCATCGTCCTTACCGGCTGCATCGGGCGACATCACAATTGTTTTTTCGCTGAACTCTCTTTTTTTCAAGGGCACGTCCAGCTGCACGTTGCTGATGTAGCTTTTGCCGGTGAGCTTCATGCCGACATACTTCGTCGGGTATTTTTTATAGCGCAGCTCGTAGTTCAGCTGTTCGGGGAACCACTGCTTTCCCTCCATGAATGCATACTGCTGCTGGACCTTTATCTCGATCAGCCCTTTGTCATAAGGCGTGGCGATCACATTCTGGATCGCATAGCCGTTCGAATTGATGTACAGCACGCCTTCAAGCCCGTCAAAATTTTTCCCTTTGAACGGCCGGTAGGAGATCACAAAAACAGAATCCTTTCCCTGGAACAAGGTATCTTCCAATACAAAAAAATATTTGCTGGTGCTGCCGCCGCTGATCGGGTTCAGGTATTCCTTGCCGAGAATTTTAAAATAGTCGTCGTAAAAGCTGAACGGCTGCAGGTCGGTTGCAGTGGTGGTAAAGCTCGGATCCTTAAATCCGGATACCTTTGTGCCGGTTACGGTTTCCTTCAGATTTTCGGGGTACAGGAATTTGCGCTCGGTCACCGCTTCCATCATGAGCAGGTGCGAGCTTTCGGAGAAGACCCGCAGCTGCGATTTCAGTGAATCAACCTTCGAGGAATCGTTTTTATCCTTCACCTCTTCCTTGTTGTACACGAGGTCCCAGTATGTTTTGCTGTAGGTATTGCATACATACGAGCCGATCTTATCGGGATTATTCCTGTCGCGGTTTTTGCTGGCAAGCTTAATGATGCGGTGCGCGGGGTTTTCGCCGGGCAGCACTTCTATTTCATTCAGCTCGTACGACTTTTTATGCAGGGCGATCACCACATTTTTCTCATTCCGCCAAACAGGGAATTCGAGCGCTTCATAGCCAACATAGCTGAATGTTAATTTGGAGAATTCGGTTGCGGAGCTGATCCTGAACTTCCCGTCGATATCCGTGGAAGCGCCGCCCTGCTGTCCGGGAATGCCAATGTTCACAAAGGCAAGCGGCTGCTTTTTATCGGCGTCAATTACTTTTCCCTCCACGGAATACTGGCCGTGTGCAAAAGATATGAATACAATAAGAAATAAGGCAAGGATTGTGTTCCGCACAAAAATGTTTTTTTGCGAATGTAAGGGTTTATTCTTTTTCTTTGATCCGCTCCTTCAGCACCTCTTTCAAATTCGGCCTCAGCCTGCTTTTATATACGGAAAGAGAATCTTCCTTGATCCTTCCCCTGCGCAGTGCCTTCTGCTCTTCCACCGGCAATGATGCGATGTGCATACATTCAGGTGTGCAGCAGCCATTCATTTTCTCCGCACATTTCGCGCACTGTATGAACAGCAAGTGACAATCGTCGTTCGCGCAGTTGACATGCTCGTCGCAGGGCTCGCCGCACTGGTGGCATTGTGCGATCACATCATCCGTGATGCGCTCTCCCACGCGCTCATCGAACACGAAATTTTTTCCTATGAATTTGGAAGGCAATCCTTCCGCCCTGATCTGCCTTACATAATCGATAATGCCGCCGTGCAGCTGGTTCACATCCTTAAAGCCATGGTGCTTTAAATAGGCGCTTGCCTTTTCACAGCGAACACCGCCGGTGCAGTACATGATGATCTTCTTCTCTTTTTTATCCTTCAGCTCCTCGATCACCATCGGCAGCTCCTCGCGGAACGTATCCGCATCCGGGCAAAGCGCGCCGGTGAACCTGCCAACCTCCGTTTCATAATGATTGCGCATATCCACGATCACGGTTTCAGGATCTTCCATGGCTGCGTTGAACTCTTTTGCATTCAAATGGTTTCCCACGTTGGTCACATCAAAAGCATTATCATCCAGTCCGTCGGCCACAATTTTCGGACGCACCTTCACGGCCAGCTTGTAAAACGATTTTCCGTCATCCTCCACAGCGATCTTCAATGGCACATTCTCAAAGCGCTTGTCGGCATAGAGCTGCTCCTTAAAGCGCTCCCAGTTCTCTTCGGGCACGCTCATCTGCGCATTGATGCCTTCATGGGCAACATAGATGCGGCCGAGGATCTGAAGATCATTCCATTGTTTGAATAAATTGTCGCGAAGCTCCGTGGGATTGTCGATGATCACATAGCGGTAAAACGAAACAGTGATCCGTTTGATCGTCTCTTCCTGTATCCGTTTTTTAAGCTCCTTTTTGTTAACTCTGTTATGCAAGAACATAGTGTCAGGGATTTTAGAATTTATGCAAAGATACGGATTTTAGGGTTTGTAAGCATCGTAACATTACATCGAGCACTCTGTCATCCCGAGCTTGCCCGAGGGATCTTATTCTGTGCAAGGCTTTTTGCCACAGATTCACAGATTTTTTTTCTGATCATTTACTGCACATTTATTCGCTTCGCGAATGATTCTACAGATTGTTCGCCCAACCGCCCCTCACACCCGACCAAAAATCTTTTTTGATTTTAATATTATTTCTTCTATCTTAATCCTCGATTTAACAGAACATGAACTCTACACTCGAACTCTCCGGGGAAAAACTCCAGCTCCGGATCGATGAGCTGACAGCGCAATCGCTCGAAATCTGCCGCAATGACCCTCACAAAGGGATCGAGCTGGCAACCGAAGCTATTTCGCTTGCCCTCAATACAGGCATGGATGCCGAACTCGCCCGCGGATACGCCTGCATAGGCGCCTGCCGCGTGTGGATCGGCGAATACGACCTCGCGCTGAAAGACCTTTTTGAAGCGCTCCCGGTGCTCCAGGCGAAGAACGACCGCAAATTCGGAGCTTCCGTTTTCTACCATATTTTCTGCGCATTTTATTTCCTGGCCGATTACGACAATGCCCTCAAATACGCTTACGATATGCTTGCGCATGCCGAGAAGGTAAAAGACCCGAATGCGGAAGCAAATGCGCTGAACGGGATCGGCACCGTGTATTACACAACCGGGGAGGACAAGAAGGCTGTTGACGTATTGACCCGCGGGCTTAAAGTGGTGGAAAAGCTCGACGATAAGCATCTCCTGGCAAGGATCCTCGACGGATTGGGCTCCGCATATTTCAACCTGAAAGACATCGAGCACTCGATCATTTATAAGAACAGGTGCCTTGAAACCGCCCATTCCATCGGCTTAAAGCAGGTGGAATCCTATGCGATCGACGGTTTGGCAAGGATCTACCTGTCCATCAACGACCTTAACAATACTGAAAAATATTTCAAGCAGAGCCTTGCTTTGCGCGAGGAGCTCGACTTTAAAGCCGGGATCTCCGAAACCAACCTGCAGCTGGGCGAGCTGTACCTCAAAAAACAGGAATGGGAAAAAGCCTGTTCGCACCTAAACAGCGCACTGGAAGTATCCGGCAGCATCAACGCGAAGGAAGTGATCTACAAGGCGCACGAGGCTTTGTCGCGCTACTACGAAAAACAGAACGATACGGCACAGTTCATCGTTCACTTTAAAAAGCATTACCAGTACAAGGAAGAGTTCTTCAGCGAAAAGAACAAGCAGAAGATGAAGAGCGCTGAAATGCAGTTCCGCATCAGCCGCATGGAAGAGGAGAAAGAGCTGCTGAGCTCCAAGAACAGGGAGCTGGAAGCATTGTCGAACGACCTTGCACGCCTGAGCGAGATCGGCAAAACCATTACCTCGCAGCTGAGCATCGAGAGCATCAACCGCACTGTTTACGAGATCATCAACAGCATGATGGATGCGCCCGGATTCGGGATCGGCGTGGTGAATGAAACAGGCAAAACGCTGATCTTCCCCGGATATATTGAAAAAGGCGAAGTGCTGGAATCATCGGGATACGACCTGTCGGATGAGAACCGCATGGCCTCGCTTTGCTTTAACCGAGAGATGGAGATCGTGATCAACGATTTTGAAGCGGAAGCGGGAAAATACATCAAGAAAAAAATGAAGCCCGTGGTTGGCGAATCGGTGAACTCGCTGATCTACCTGCCACTCCGGGTGAACGATAAAAAGATCGGCGTGATCACCGTGCAGAGCTTCAACAGCAATGCCTACAGCGAGTATCATGTGAACCTCGTGAAGAACCTTGCCATTTACTGCGGCATCGCCATCGGCAATGCAACCATGTATGAGCGCATGGAGGAGCAGGTAGCTGAGCGCACGCGCGAGGTGGTGAAGCAGAAGGAAGAGATCCAGCGCTCGCACGAGAACACACACCTGCTCGGGATCATCGGGCAGCAGATCATTTCGAGCACCGACTTCGATGCCATCTTCAAAAGCCTTCACGAAAGTGTAAGCAAATTAATGCCGGCAGATTGCTTCGGTGTGAGGATCTATGATCCAAACCGCGAAGAGATCGAATACCGCTACGAGATGGAGCGCGGCGAACGGCTGCTGCCGCTCACGGTTTCCATGAGCAACGAGGATAATTTCTCGGTATGGTGCGTGAAGAACCGCAAGGAAATTTTCATCAACGATAACCAGAACGAATACCAGCGCTATACAAAAAAGATAGTGGTGCCTTCCGGCGATATGCCGCATTCACTGCTCTTCTGCCCGATGGCGATCGGCGAGCGCATCGTGGGCGTGATCACCGTGCAGAGCTTTGAGAAGAACTCTTACGTGCCGCTGCACATCGATATTTTAAAGACCCTCGGAACGTACACAGCAATTGCGCTGGAGAATGCCAACCTCGTGGAGAACCTCGAGGTGAAGGTGAAGGAGCGCACCTCGGAAGTGGTGAAGCAGAAGGAGGTGATCGAGGAAAAGAACAAGCACATTACCGACAGCATCAAATATGCGAAGCGCATCCAGGAAGCGATCATTCCCGGTGAGGACATGGTAAAAGCCATGCTGAAAAACTCATTCGTGCTGTACAAGCCGAAAGACATTGTGAGCGGCGACTTCTACTGGATCGAGCGCAAAGGCAACAAGATCCTGTTTGCCGTGGTGGATTGCACAGGGCATGGCGTTCCGGGTGCGTTCATGAGCATCATCGGCTTCAACGGCCTCAACCAGATTGTGAACGAATACAACTATACCAAGCCTTCCGAGATCCTCACCCATCTCAATAAAATGATCAGCCATACGCTGCGCCAGCGCGTGGAGGATTCGGTGATCCGCGACGGTATGGACATGGCTTTCTGCTGCATCGACCTCGATACGAACAAGCTCGAGTTTGCCGGAGCGTTCAATCCCCTGTTCATTATCCGTAACAACGAGGTGCTGGAGATCCGCGGCGACAAGCAGCCGATCGGTAATTTCCTCGGGCAGGAAGATTATGAGTTCACCAACAAGGAGATCGACCTGCTGCCGAACGATAAGCTGTATCTCTTCTCCGATGGCTATGCCGACCAGTTTGGCGGCCCTAACGGGAAAAAGCTCAAATACAATTATTTCAGGAAGCTGCTGCTCGACAACCACGCCAAGCCGATGGAAGAGCAGAAGGAATCCATCGATGCCTTCTTTGAAAGCTGGCGCCATGGCTTCGAGCAGATCGACGACGTGTGCATTATCGGTGTTGGTATTTAAATCCCGATTTTTTTTGATTTTCAATATAATTGTTGATATTTAGCCTTTCAATAATAACTATGCAAACGGCTGAAAAAATATTGGTGATCGGCTCCTCCGGTCAGATCGGGACGGAGCTGGTGCAGGAGCTCAGGGAAATATACGGGATCGACGCAGTGATCGCTTCCGACGTAAAAGTCACGGAACAGGCCAAGGAAGGCCCTTTTGAAGTGATCGACGTGATGGATGCGCAGGGCCTGCTCACCATCGTAAAGCGGCATAAGGTCACGCAGGTTTACCTCCTCGCCGCACTCTTATCGGCCACAGCCGAAAAAATGCCCAAGTTCGCCTGGGACCTCAACATGCAGGGACTGTTCAACGTCCTCGACCTCGCAAAGGAAAAGATCATCCGCCAGGTATACTGGCCAAGCTCCATCGCCGTTTTCGGCCCCAATACCCCAAAAGTAAATACGCCGCAGTTCACCGTGATGGAGCCCAGCACCGTTTACGGGATCAGCAAGCAGGCCGGGGAACGCTGGTGCGAGTACTATTTTAAGAAATTCGGCGTGGATGTGCGCAGCCTTCGCTATCCCGGCCTTATCGGCTGGAAATCGGCACCCGGCGGCGGAACTACCGATTATGCCGTTCATATTTTCCATGAAGCCTTAAAATCAGGAAGTTACGAATGCTTTTTATCAGAAAACACCGTGCTCCCGATGATGTACATGCCCGACGCCATAAAAGCCACCATCGGCATTATGCAGGCCGATGCGGAAAAGGTAAAGATCCGCTCCAGCTATAACCTGTCCGGGTTCAGCTTTTCGCCGAAGGACATAGCGGAAGAGATCAGGAAATATATCCCCGGTTTTACCATCAGCTATGCGCCGGATTCGCGCCAGCAGATAGCCGACAGCTGGCCTCAAAGCATTGACTCACAGGAAGCTCAAAAGGATTGGGGATGGAAGCCGGAGTTCGACCTCGCAGGCATGACCGCCGATATGATAAAAAATTTAAAAAAATAGTGCCGGAACTGTAACTTTAGGCATAAGCCCGCGTAAAACGCAACCAGACGTTGATCGGTTTAATCGTCCGGTTGGTCTAAAAAGACGAAAAGATTGCAGTTAATTGTTATAATTTAGCTAAGATTAATACAAACTACCATACTCCAATGAGAAAAGCTGTTTTGATATTGTTGTTTATCACGTGCAAGATCGCCATTGCACAGTCGTTTGAACTGGCAGGTAAGGATACACTTAACTTTACCGACGCAAACGGCAAAAAACAAGGAAAATGGGTTATCAAGAACATCACCCTCCACAAGCCCTGCTACGCGGATGACCAGGTGGTTGAAGAAGGCAAATTTGTTGACAGCAAAAAAACAGGACCATGGAAAGAATACTACTGCAATAAGAACGTAAAAAGCGTTATCACCTACGAGAACAACCGCCCGAACGGATATGCCAAAATGTACCACGACAACGGCAAGATCAAGGAAGAAGGATTATGGAAGAACAACCGCTGGGTAGGAGATTACAAATTATATTATGATAACGGACAGGTTCAGCAGGCATTCAAATTCAATGCTTCCGGAAAGCGCGAAGGACCGCAGACCTACTACTACGAGAACGGACAGGTGATGATCGAAGGAAACTGGGCGGAAGGAAAAGAAGCCGGAGTTTTAAAAGAATACTACCCGAACGGCGATATCAAATCCATGAAAACATTCAATGATGGAAATATCGATGTGACAAAAACCACTACTTATGAGCCTAAAAAACCGATTCCGGTAATGAAGCCGGAAGAAAAGGTGGAAGCGCCTCCTGTTGTGATCGACAAGGTAAAGGACAAGCCGAACCAGTCGCAGGGAGCATTTAACGGCGAAGGCCAGTGGAAGCTTTACAATGCGAACAAGCAGGTTTCAAAAGACGGCTTCTTCGTGAAGAACAGGCTGATCGACGGTAAGGTTTATTACTATGATAATGACGGGATCCTGACGCGCATCGCGGTGTACAAAGGCGGTAAATACGTAGGCGACGCCGTGGTGGAAGAATAAGATTTCTTCCCTTATATCCTCAAAAACTTAATATCTTTGGACTTATGAAACTTTCATAAGTCCTTTTTTATTTATGCAGCAGGAACTCTTCATCTACAACACACTTTCACGTTCAAAGGAAAAATTCGAGCCCATCACCAAGGGCATGGTAGGATTGTATGTATGCGGGCCAACCGTATACAGCGATGTACACCTCGGCAATTGCCGCACATTCATCTCCTTCGACCTCATTTACCGCTACCTGCTGCACCTCGGCTTTAAAGTGCGCTATGTACGCAACGTTACCGATGCCGGCCACCTCGAAGGCGACCGCGACGAAGGCGACGATAAATTCGCGAAGAAGGCAAAGCTGGAACAGCTGGAGCCGATGGAGATCGTGCAGAAATACACGGTCGGCTTCCGCGATGTGATGCGTGAGTTCAACGCATTGCCGCCAAGCATTGAGCCTACGGCAACGGGACATATCTGCGAGCAGATCGAGATGGTGAAAGAGATCATTGAAAAAGGCTATGCTTACGAAGTGAACGGCACCGTTTATTTCGACGTGGAGAAATACAACAAGGAGTTCTCCTACGGACAACTTACCAACCGCAAGCTGGAAGAATTGCTGGAAGGCACACGCGAGCTGAGCGGGCAGGATGAGAAGCGCGGGCGCCTCGATTTCGCCTTATGGATCCAGGCGAAGCCGGAAACACTCATGAAATGGCCTTCTCCCTGGGGCTGGGGATTTCCCGGCTGGCACATCGAGTGCTCGGCCATGAGCAGCAAGTACCTCGGCGAAACGTTCGATATACACGGAGGCGGAATGGACCTCCAGGCAACACACCATACCAACGAGATCGCGCAATCGCAGGCATGCAACCACAAGGCGCCTGTGAATTACTGGATGCACACCAACATGCTTACCGTGAACGGCGTGCGCATGTCTAAGTCTGCAGGCAACGGATTTCTCCCGGGAGAATTATTTAGCGGCGATCATCCCCTGCTTGAAAAAGGCTACAGCCCTATGTCGGTACGCTTTTTCATGATGCAGACGCATTACCGCAGCACGCTCGATTTCTCAAATGAAGCGCTGCAGGCATCGGAGAAAGGATACGCGCGACTGATGAATGCAGTAAAAACCTTAGAGAGCTTAAAAACATCATCGAGCTCCACCTCCAACATCGCAGAGCTGAAGCAGAAATGCTACGATGCAATGAACGATGATTTCAATGCGCCGATCCTGGTGGCGAATTTATTTGAAGGAGCGCGCATCATCAATTCGGTGAACGATGGCAAGGAAACCATCACCGCGGACGATCTTCAGCTGCTGAAAAAGATCATGCACGACTTTGTGTTCGATGTGCTCGGACTGAAAGCGGAGAACGCGAATGCCGCACACGACAAGGCATTGCAGGGCGTAATGGAAGTGATCCTCGAGATCCGCAAAGAGGCGAAAGCCAAAAAAGATTTCGCAACATCGGATAAGCTGCGCGACGAGCTTGCCAAAAATAAAATCACAATCAAAGACACGAAAGATGGCGTTAACTGGTCAATCGAAGAATAGGTTCTTTGTTTTTGCGGCTTCCCTGCTCCTTATGTCATGCGGCAATGAAACAAACACTACGGCGCCGGACACAGCTTCTCCTGCGAACGCGCCCGAAGTAAAAAAAATCCCGGCACCTGATTTCAACGCCGATTCTGCGTATGCCCATATAAAGGCGCAGGTGGATTTCGGTTCGCGCGTACCGGGAACAGCAGCGCATGCAGCCTGTGCTGAATTCCTTTCTGCAAAATTAAAAGCGTACGGCTTCGAAGTGATCATCCCCACAGGGCAAACCGTAAAGACCTCCGACGGAAAACAATTTGCGTTAAAAAATATCATCGCGTCATATAAGCCCGAGCTGCAGAACAGGGTAATGCTCTGCTCCCATTGGGATACGCGGCCGGTCACCGAATCCGACACAAAAGATAAGGACAAGCCCGGCGATGGCGCCAATGACGGAGCCAGCGGCGTTGGTGTTGCACTCGAAGTAGCAAGACAGGTAAGCCTTTCACATCCCGATGTCGGCGTCGATATTATTTATTTTGATGTGGAGGATTACGGCGACAATGGCAATGAAGACAGCTGGTGCCTCGGATCGAAATACTGGGCCACCAACCTGCACAAGCGCGATTACGTGGCCAACTTCGGCATCCTGCTCGATATGGTGGGCGGACCGGATGCGGTATTTGTAAAGGAGGGCTACTCCGCGGAGATGGCGCCGCAGATCGTCGACAAAGTATGGAGCGCTGCGGAGCGACTCGGCTACGGAAAGTACTTTCAGCCGCAAACAGTGCGCTTTGTAGGCGCCGATGATCACGTGCCGGTGAACGAGCAGGCGCATATTCCCTGCATCGACATCATCCAGTATAACAAAGCGACCAACGGTTTCCCGGATTATCACCACACACACAAGGACAACATGGACGCCATCGATAAGAATACATTGAAGGCGGTGGGACAAACATTGCTGGAGGTGATCTACAACGAATGAAAAAGATCCTCATCATTCGTTTCAGCTCTATCGGCGACATCGTGCTTACCACGCCGGTAGTGCGCTGCCTGAAGCAGCAGCTGCCGGATGTTGAAATTCATTACCTCACAAAAAAATCGTTCAGGGGCATTTTAGAACACAACCCTTACATCAGCAGAGTCCACACCATCGATAAGGATGTAAGCGAGGTGATCGATGCACTGAAGCAAGAAAATTTCGATCACATCATCGACCTTCACAACAACCTGCGCTCCTCGCAGGTAAAGATGAAGCTGCGGAAACCTGCGGAAACATTCAGGAAAATGAACCTGCGGAAATGGCTCATCGTCAATTTCAAGCAGCGGAACATGATCCTGCCGCATGTGGTGAAGCGCTACCTCGAAACCGTTTCAGCGCTTGGCGTGAAGAACGATGAGAAGGGCCTCGATTATTTTATTCCCGCCGCAGATGAAGTTTCAATCGCTGTTCTGCCGCTCTCTCATCAGAACGGTTATATCGCCTTTGTGATCGGCGCAAAACATTATACGAAGCAGCTGCCTGTAGAAAAGATCATTTCCATTTGTAAAAAGATCAACCGGCCGATCGTGCTGCTGGGCGGCAAAGAGGATGCCGAACGCGCTGCGCTTATTGAGAACGCAGTTGGTACTATGATCTTCAATGCCTGCGGAAAATATAACCTGAACCAGTCGGCATCCTTTATCCGGCAATCGGCAAGAGTGATCTCACACGATACAGGGCTGATGCACGTTGCAGCCGCTTTCAAAAAAGAGATCACTTCCGTGTGGGGCAACACTGTTCCCGCATTCGGCTTCACGCCATACCTTCCTGCGGAAGGCTCTGCAATAGTGGAAGTGAACGACCTGCCATGCCGGCCCTGCTCCAAGATCGGTTATGAGAAATGTCCGCTCGGGCATTTCAAGTGCATGCGGGAGATCGACGAGAGCAGATTCTAAGCGCTTATATTTTTCGGATGCAACCAAAAGAAAGCGCTTGTCATCTAAGCAGAAGAATCCAATTATTTCAGCCACGGCACATCACATCAATTCTACTCTTATGAAACAACGAATCCTCACCCTGCTCCTGCTTGCCACTGTTTACATATCGAAAGGCCAGACCTGGGAAAAGCAATACCAGATGCCCGTGATCCCGACCTATTATATCCAGGTGATGGATTACGAGTTCGATACGCTGAACGGGGCACTGATAGTGGGTCACAACACATCGATATACAATCCGCAGTCGTTCATTGTGCGGATCGATGCGGCAGGCGATACCTTGTGGACCAGGTTCACCGACACTTCTTATCTGTCAACCTATTACCCCGATGCGGTAACTACGCTGTCGAACGGGAACTACCTGCTCGGAGCAGCGCGTCACACCTCCACAACACATAACTACGACCTGAACGAGATCGACCTGAACGGCAACAGCATCGCTCATACGTACATTCCGATACAAATGCCGTGGTTCGTTGGCGCGAGCATCGAGAAGGGTTTTTCCCACGACTATTTTATCAAGTACCAGAATGATTCGATGGTGAGCAGCAGCATGTGGATCTCGAGGTTCTTTATAGAAAGGCGCCAGAACAACGGAACATTGGTATGGCGGCAAATGTACGCCGATACAAGCGGTTCCGGCACAGTGCATATTTTTGATATTGTTCCCACACCCGATGGCGGCGTTATTTTTTCGTATGAGGAAAATTACATCACACCGGGCCTGATCCACCTGAGAAAGCTGGATGCTGCCGGCAATATTGTGTTTGACCAGGATCCGCTGGTGATGACAGGGGCGCTGGCAACCGAAAGCTACAACGTAGGGCCGTACATCTTCCCTGCCGATGATTCCACCTTCATTGCCTGCTATTCCATCTCCACCTATCCCGGCGCTCACCAGCGCTCCCATGTGCTGCGCCTGAGCAATTCAACAGGCGCAATGATCGATTCGGTTTCGGTGTACAATAAGATCCGGATCGACAAAGGAACGGCGACTTCCAACAACAAGCTGGTGTTTAATTATTTCAAATATGTAAATGCCACTTCCACCGTTACGGAACAGGGATACATCACATTCGACCATGACCTCAACTACAACGGCATGCACACGCTGCCGTTCACACCCGGCTACATTTTACCGAAGCTTGTCGCGAACAATGTGGGAGGTGCGTTCCTGTCGTACAATAATACCAGCTATCACTATTATGCAGCTAATTTCGACAGCTCCTATGTTACTTATCCTTCCGAGATCTCGGGCAGCGTGAGCGTTGACAACAACCATAACTGCCTGATGGATGCGGGAGATGTGTATACAGGCAACTCGCTGGTGAGGCTCGCGGATGCGGGGGGAACCGTGTTTTACGGAAGTGCCGCGTTTGGCACCTACAGCTTTCATGTTCCTTACGGCAACTATACGGTTACGCACGATGTGCAGCTGAATAAATTCGGAGAATGCCCTGCAGGTAATACCTACAGCTTCAACATCACTTCCGATACGAGCATCACCGCAAACTTTTACGACACGCTGGTTTCGGGCATCAACGATATGGAAGTGATGATCTCGCAAAGCTGCTTTGTACCGGGATTCAACTCCAACCTCGATGTGTATTATTTTAATGCGGGAACCGTTACCACCAGCACAACGCTGAAGGTGGTCCTCGACCCTTCGGTAACCTACCTCTCCTCCACACCTGCTCCGGCAAGCATCAGCGGCGATACGCTCTTCTATTCGGTAGGGCCGGTGTATTACGACAGCATCGGAATGGTGAGCGTTTCCCTGAACACGCCTGCCAGCATGCCGCTTGGATCCGTGCTTACCTTCTCTGCCGGCGTTCCCGAAGCGGGCGATGTTACTCCCGGCGACAATGCCGATACCCTGCAGAGCATTGTTTCGGGCGCATTCGACCCGAACGATAAAAATGTGAACCAGCCGTATTACATCTTTGGAAATGAAGAGATGGTGTACAAGGTAAGGTTCCAGAACACCGGCACGCTGGCCGCGCACAATGTGATCGTGAAGGATACGATCGACAGCGACCTTGATTTCAGCACCTTCAGGCTCCTGAGCAGCAGTCACCCGGTAAACGTAGTGTTTGAGCCGGGCAACGGGATCTCGTTTGAATTCATAAACATTATGCTGCCCGACAGCAATTCCAACGAGCCGGGAAGCCACGGAGAAATAGTGTATTCCATACAGCCGCGCACAGGCAGGCCGGTAGGCACTTCCATCAACAACAAGGCGTTCATTTATTTTGATTACAATGCCGCCGTGATCACCAACACCACCACCAATGTGATCGCCGGTGCAACGCTGGACATCACTAAAGCGGAGAACGAGGGTACAATAAGCCTGTTCCCGAATCCTGCACAGGATGAGATCAGCATTCTTGTTCCCGCGAAATACCGCGATTACAGGATCGAGCTGCTCGACATTGCAGGAAGGGTGGTGCTTGAAAGAGAGAAGGGTTCCGCCGGTACGGTGCAGCACATGGACGTATCAGCGCTCAACAACGGCATCTACCTGCTGAAAGTATCGGATAAGCAAAACTCCGAAGTGCGGAAGCTCATCATCAGTAAATAAAAAGAGTTAGCTGAACAGCGCCTTCAGCTCGGTTGCCTCCTCCGGCTTCATTTTTCCGGCAAGGATAAGGCTCAGCTGCTTTCTGCGCAGGGCGCCGGCATAGCGCTGCTTCTCTTCCTCCGTTTCCGGGATCAGCTCGGGAACAGGCAGGGGTGAGCCGTTCTGGTCGACAGCCACAAAGGTATAGATGGCTTCGTTGCATTTCTGCTTCACTCCGGTTACAGGATCTTCCACCCATACATCGATGAACACTTCCATGGAGGATGTGAACGCACGCGACACCTTGGCTTCGAGGGTAAGGAGACTTGCGTGATTAATGGGCATGTTGAACGATACGTTGTTAACGGAAGCGGTTACCACTACCCTGCGGCAATGGCGGTGTGCAGCAATGGAGGATACAATGTCCATCCACTGCAAAAGCTGTCCGCCGAATAAGTTCCCTAATGTGTTTGTATCATTCGGCAATACCATTTGTGTTTGTATGGTGAGCGATTCTTTCGCGGTTTTGGCTTTCATGGTGTTATAATTTCCGGCAAAGTTAGTTATTTTTTGCGGGAAGAGTTTATTTCACGCAGAGACGCGGAGATCGCAGAGATATTTGTTGTGGAGGTGTTTTTCTCGCAAAGACGCAAAGAACGCAAAGGGTTCGCGCAGAGGCTGGCTTCTTAAGAGTAAAGAAGATTCTTCACTCCGCTGCGCTGCGTTCAGAATGACAAAAAGAAGAATACCCTTTCATAGGCATATACTTTGTATGTTTGTAAAAAAAAGAACATGGAAGCATACTACGGTTATTTCAAAGCACTTCACATTGTATTTATCGTTACCTGGTTCGCCGGACTGTTTTACATTGTGCGCCTGTTCATTTATCATACGGAGGCGCAGACGAAGCCGGAGCCCGACAGGCACATCCTGCAGAAGCAGTTCAAGATCATGGAAAAGCGGCTCTGGTACGGGATCACCTGGCCGTCGATGTTCCTCACGCTGATCTTCGGTACCTGCATGCTGTATGTTAATCCCGCATTTCTGTCGCAGGCTTATTTTATCTTAAAGCTGTGCTTCGTGGGCGGACTCATCATTTATCATTTCCAGTGTCATATTTATTTCAAGCAGCTGCAGAACGATATTGTGAAATCAACTTCGTTCAAGCTGCGTATCTGGAATGAGCTGGCTACTATTTTCCTGTTCGCCATTGTATTCCTGATTGTATTGAAAAGCAATACAGGTTTTATCTGGGGAATGCTGGGGCTTGTGATATTCGCGGCAACGCTGATGCTTGCGATCAACCTGTATAAGAAAAGCAGGATGAAGGCGGAGCTTGCTGAAAAGGAAGCGGAAGAGAAAAAAATCGATTAATTCTTATACAGCCAGGCATTCGGCTGCAATTTGCGGAGGTTCTCCAGCTCGTTGTTCGCTTCTTTGCGGGTGTTGTAATCGCCGCAGCTCACTACATACAGGCCTTTGTTGTTTTGCCCGATGATGGCAGCGCTGATGTTCTGCTGCTGAAGCTGTGCTACAAACTTCACCGCGTTCTCTTCTACCTGGAAACAACCGGCTACGAGGTGAAAGCGGTTTGCAGGATCAACGGCAGTTTCTACAACCACTTTGGTGGTATCAGCTTTCACAGGCTCCACGAGTGCTTCCGTTACGGGCTCCGGCTGAGTGTTTTCAGCTATTGCAGTGGTAGTATCTTTCGGAATAGCGATCTTAACAGTCTTAGTAGTATCAACGGATGGCGCTGCTTTCGGCTTTACCACCTCCTTTGAGGAGAACGGATTGAGGTCGGAATAATTGATGTTCTTCAGCAGGTCCGTTTTCAACGGGATCCACACCAGTCCGAACACCAGCGGCAACGCAATCGCCAGCGCCACATACTTCTTTACATTTATCTTTTTACGCTCTGCAGGGATGGCATCGCGGTCCTTGAATTCTTTTTCAATGCGCTTTGTGATCGTGTCACGCTTAATGGCCGGCGACTGGAACTGGCTTAATCCGAAGGCATCCAGCAGGTGATTGGTTGTTGTATCGGGCTCGAACTGGATGTTGCGCTCCACATCGAGGAACAATGTTCCGACTTCTTCGATCTTCACTTTCGCGCCTTTTCTCAGCTGTTCGGTGGCATTGCCTACGAAGTGCTGAATGTACTTTAACGCTTCCGGGTAGGTGCTTTGCTCGGCCATCACAATGTGATTCGCGAGAAGGCCATCGTTGTTCTTTAAGTTCTTATTGAAAACAATGTTTTTGGAAGGAGGCGTGAAGGTATGCTGTACGGGGTGGATCTTTGCAGGCGCATAGTTCGCCACAAAGCCGCCAAGCTCCGGAACGATCACGCAATCGTGGCCGTTCAGCAATTCACTGATATGTTTATCTACCTTCTGCATGTAAAAATCGGGATTGTGAAATTACTAAATTTTCACAAAAAAGCGGTCAGTTTTTCGAGGTCCGCAGGCACATCTACCGCAACGCTCTCAAAATCAGTAATCTTAACTTTTAATTTATATCCATTCTCGATCCAGCGCAGCTGTTCCAATGCTTCCGCGAGCTCCAGCGGCGATTGCTTCAGCGACGTGATCTTCTCCAAAACCGCCGTGCGGTATGCATAAATGCCGATGTGCTTGTAAAAATCGAATGCCTTCAGCCATTCCGAAGCTTCTTTACCGCGAATGTGCGGAATGGTCTGCCTGCTGAAATAGATCGCCTCCGAATTCCCGTTCAGGAGCACCTTCGGCGTATTCACGTTAAAAAGCTCCTCATTGCTGCTCACTTTCTTTACCAGCGTGGCGATCTCCGTTCCCTCTTCAGAAAAACAGGAAGCCACGAGGTCGATCTGCTGCGGATGAATAAAGGGCTCATCCCCCTGGATATTGATCACCACATCCGCGGAAGCGCGAAATTTACGGATGGCCTCATAACAGCGGTCGGTTCCGCTTTGGTGCTCAGTGCCCGTCATTACGGCCTTTCCGCCAAAGTCCTCCACGTGCCGCAAAATGCGCTCATCGTCGGTAGCCACCACCACGTCCGCCAGCGAAGCCGATCTTTTTGCCTGTTCGTACACGCGGCGGATCATTGATTTTCCTCCAATATCCACCAATGGCTTGCCCGGAAAGCGGGTGCTTGCATAACGCGCCGGAATTATCCCGATGATCTCCATATAACTGTTCTATAGCACGAATTTAAGCATTTATCCGAACTCTTTTTTTGGTATGTTTGTAATTATGCAATTATTACGGGCCGCCCTCTGCCTTCTACTTCTTTTCGCCTTTGCAGGAGCCGATACCAGCTACAAAAGCGTATCGTGCAGGGAGATCGTGGAGCAGATGCTGGACAGCATTAAAAATGTGCGCACACAGCGCTATAACGTAAAATCCACGGAGCGAGTGGGTGATCACCTGCTCTTTGCCGAATCTAAAATAAAGATCAACTTCAACCCGAAAAAGATCTATTTCCACAACCCGCAGAAGAACATAGAAGTGTTGTGGGTATCGGGCTCCAATAACGGCGATGCCATTGTGCGCTCCGGCGCCATGCCGCTCATGAACTTTAACCTCGACCCTTACGGGAGCCTGATGCGCAAGGACCAGCACCATACGATCTTCGACCTTGGCTTTCCCTACATCGGCACCACCATTTCCAATACCATTGTGAAGGCGCCGAAGGAGTTCGACAAGCATTTCCAGTATGCGGGCAGCATTGTGTTCGACAGCCACGACTGCCACCAGGTGATCATCAATTATCCCGAATACAAATACATTGAATACATTACCCAGAAAGGGGAAACGGTGACGAGCATCTCCACGAAGCTGAATACGAGCGACTTTAAGATCCGCTACATCAACGATCTTTCGAGTTATTTCGGCGCGATCAAGGAAGGAAAGAAGCTGCTGATCCCGGTACCGTACGCCAACAAGGCGATCGTTTACATCGATAAAAGGTCGGCCCTGCCCTTGAGCATCAAGATCTACGACGACCACGGCCTGTTCGAGAGCTACGAATTTTACAATGTAGTGGTGAACAAAACTTTCGCATCCGACGAATTTTTAAAATCCTATAAAGATTACGGCTTTTAAACAATTTTAATTAAATTTAAATCAGGGTTAATTTAAAAATGAAAGTTACCTTTGCAACCCATTTTTAAGAGCATGAAATTGAATTTCCGACATATCTTATATCTAACGCTCATCATAGCAGGAGCGGGCATTTTTGCATCATTCAGCACGAAAAAAAGATCAGAGTCCGGCAACATGGACCTGATCAATAATATCTTTGACGCCGTGGCGAATGTAAAAACGCTGAAATACAGCCTGCAGTGCAACGAGCGCATCAAAGGGCGCATGCAGCATACCGAATCGAAGGTGAAGCTGCAGATCAAGCCCCGCAAGCTTTACCTGAACATCCGCGGCGTGGAAGTGCTGTGGGTGGAAGGCAGCAACAACGGCGATGCGTTGGTGAACCCGAACGCATTTCCCTACATGAACCTCAACCTCGATACGTACGGTTCGCTGATGCGCAAGGACCAGCATCATACCATCCACGAAATGGGCTATACTTACCTTGCCGATATTTTAAAGGACGGACTGCGCCGCGCGGGCGACAACATTGATAAATATTTTAAGGTGCTGGGCGAAGAGAAATACAACGGCCGCGACTGCTACAAGCTGTCCATCTCCTTCCCTGATTTTGCATGGAACAATTACACCGTGAAAAAAGGCGAGAACCTTACCACCATTGCAAGGAAGCTGCATGTGAGCGAGTACATGGTGCTGGAGAACAACCCGAAGCTGGGATCCTACAACGATGTGAAGGAAGGACAGGTGATCAAGGTTCCGAATGCGTATGCAAAGCTTACGCTGCTGCTGATCGACAAGGAATACATGCTGCCTGTGAACAACAAGGTGTTTGATGATAAAGGCTTATACGAGACCTACGAATATTACGACCTGCAGGTAAATCCAACCATTGCGCCGGAAGAGTTCACGAAGAACTTTAAGGGGTATCATTTTTAATCCTGGCGCGCATCAATGCGCCTCCAGCCAGTTATCACCGGTTCCCAATCCTATTTCCATCGGCACTTTCAGTGAAGGCATGGCATTGCGCATGCGGTTGGTAACGATCTCCTTCACCGCATCCACTTCTTCCTTCAGCACATCGAACACAAGCTCATCGTGCACCTGCAGCAGCATTTTCGATTGAATGTTCTGCGCTTTGAAATCGTTGTGAATGTTGATCATCGCGATCTTGATCATATCGGCCGCGCTGCCCTGGATCGGTGCATTGATCGCGTTGCGCTCGGCATATCCGCGAACGGTATGGTTGCTCGAGTTGATGTCGCGCAGGTACCGTCTTCTTCCCATGATGGTTTCCACGTATCCTTTTTCCCTTGCGGAATCAATGCTTTCGTCCATGTATTGCTTAATGCGCGGATACTTCTCAAAGTAGCTTTCGATGATGCCTGCCGCTTCCTTGCGCGGGATGTTCAGCCGTTCGGAAAGTCCGAAAGCGGAGATGCCGTAAATGATCCCGAAGTTCACCATCTTCGCGTTTCGGCGCATGTCGGAGGTGACATCGGATAATGGCACGTTATACACTTTGGCAGCTGTGGCGGCGTGGATGTCGAGCCCCGACTGGAATGCCTCGATCATGCCGGCATCGCCGCTGAGCTCGGCAATGATGCGCAATTCGATCTGCGAGTAATCGGCGGAGAGCAACGTGTAATTTTCATTGCGCGGGATGAACGCCTTGCGGATCTCACGTCCGCGCTCGGTGCGGATCGGGATGTTCTGCAGGTTGGGATTATCGGAGCTCAGTCGCCCTGTAACCGCCACCACCTGGTTGTAAGTGGTATGGATGCGGCCTGTACGCGGGTTCACCAGCTCGGGCAATGTATCCACATACGTATTTTTCAGTTTCACCAGCTCGCGGTAATCGAGGATCTTTCCAACGATGGGATGCTTGCCGGCTAATTTGGCGAGCACGTCCTCACCTGTTGCATACTGCCCGGTCTTTGTTTTTTTCGGCTTCTCGGTGATCTGCAGCACTTCGAATAAAACATCACCAACCTGCTTTGGTGATGAAACGTTGAACGGCGTTCCTGCCAGCTGCTGGATCTCCTGCTCCACAACGGCGATGTCCTTTTCCAGCGCAAGCGAAATATCCTTCAGCGCGGTTTTATCGAGCGCGATGCCTTCCGCTTCCATTGCTGCAAGCACCGGAACAAGCGGGATCTCGATCTCCTCGAATAATTTTGTAGTATGCGCTTCCTGCAACAGGGGCGCAAATTTATCTTTCAGCTGCAAGGTAATATCGGCATCCTCACCCGCATATTCCTTGATGTCATCCAGCGGAACCGCACGCATGCTGATCTGCCCTTTTCCCTTTTTCCCGATCAGCGTTTCGATCGATACGGGTGAATAGCCAAGGTATGTTTCGGCGAGCACATTCATGTTATGGCGCATCTCGGGCTGAATGAGGAAGTGCGCGATCATGGTATCGAATAATTTTCCTTTGATCTCCACACCGTACCATTTCAGAACCGAAAGATCGTACTTGATGTTCTGCCCGATCTTCATGCTGTTCTCATTTTCAAACACAGGCCTGAACTCGTTCACGATCTCCTGCGCTTCACTGTAATTTTCCGGCACAGGCACATAATACGCTTCACCGGTTTTCCAGGCGAATGACATCCCCACCAGTTCCACGTTGTTCGCATCGAGGCCGGTTGTTTCGGTATCGAAGCAGATGGCAGATTGCTGGCTCAATGCCGCGATCAGCTCCGCTCTTTTTTCCTTCGTATCGATCATGTGATACGTGTGCGCCGTCTCCTTTATTGTTTTATAAACTTTGGGTGCTGCAGGTTCTCCTGCATCTTCCGCAGCGGTTTGCACTGCCGTTTCATCTCCACCCCCAAACATATCCATTTGTGAGGCGTCTGTTTTCTTTGCTTTTGGAGTGGCGGTTTTTTCCGCAGGAGGCGCGCTTGTTGTTAAGGTTTCACCCAGCACCTGCTCTGCCAGCCTTCTGAACTCGAGCTCCATGAAGAGGTCGCGCAAGACTTCCTTGTTCGGCTCATCCATAAGCAGCGCACGCTCATCCCATTCGATCGGCACATCGCAAATGATGGTGGCAAGCCATTTCGACTGGATAGCCTTCTCCTTGTTCTGCTCCACTTTTTCCTTCAGCTTGCCTTTGAGCTTATCGGTGTTCGCCAATAAATTTTCGATGCTTCCAAAATCCTTAATGAGCTGGATCGCCGTCTTTTCGCCAACTCCGGGGATTCCCGGGATGTTGTCTACCTTGTCGCCCATAAGCCCGAGAATGTCGATCAGCTCCGCAACGTTGCGGATCTCCCATTTTTTGCAGACCTCCGGAACACCCATGATCTCAACGCCGTTGCCTAATCGGGCAGGCTTGTAAATAAAAATATTCTCGGAAACGAGCTGCCCGTAATCCTTGTCGGGCGTCATCATGTAAACGGTATAACCGTGCTGCTCGGCTTTCTTCGCCAGCGTGCCGATCACGTCATCCGCTTCGTAGCCGGGCTTGCCGATCACCGGGATGTGAAAGCCTTCGATGATCTTAATGATGTATGGAATGGCAAGCGCGAGGTCTTCGGGCATCTCTTCGCGGTTTGCTTTGTAGGCTTCAAATTCGGTATGGCGCACGGTAGGCTCCGCAGTATCGAACACCACGGCAATGTGCGTAGGCTTCTCTTTTTTCAGCACTTCAACAAGCGTATTTGTAAAGCCAAGTATTGCGGAGGTATTCAGTCCTTTGGAGTTAACGCGGTGATTATTGCTGAATGCAAAGTAAGCGCGGTAGATCAGCGCATAGGCATCCAGCAGGAATAATTTCTTAGGGTTCTCGCTCATAAATTTTCTCTGTTTTTCAAAGCTTAAAATTAACCGAAAAAAGGATGTGCAGCTGATTTATATATCAACAAAAAAGCCATTTCCCGCATGGAAAATGGCTTCTTTTTTAATCCGGTTTATCTCTTAGTTGGAAGCGGTTTTGTTATAGGCGTTCACCACCTCCACAATATTCTCGTAATCGTATTTCTTTTCCTCGATGGCTTTCACGATCTCTTCATTATCGGCCATTGCATCGGTCATTTGCTTTTTGAACTTGCTGGATTTCACTTTCACGAATTCCCCGCCGGCTTTTTCCATGTAATAATCCGACTTTACCTTGATGTCGTTCATCTGCATTACTTCGATCTGCGATTCATACAGGTTTACCGCGCCTTTGGAAATGATCTTTACGAATACCTGCTCGCCTTCAACGTTGCGGGAAACGAAGATAATTCCGTCCACACAGTATTCCTTGATCTTGGCAGGCGTGAAGCTTTTTACTTCCGCACCTTCCTTTTTACGGAAGGATGCTTTGGTAAAATTGTCGAACTCGCGCTTCAGGTTCCTTTTGACCTCACCTTTCAGCGAATCGCCGTTCAGGAGGATCACATAGCCCGGGAAGTATTTTACCTGTGCGATCGCCTTTGTATTAAAAGCCATAATTGCAGCTACCACCACTACAGTTACAGAGAAAATGCTTTTTATTTTCATTCAAATTGTTGTTTTAGTTTTAAAGAAGTTCAAATTAACTGGAAATATTTAACATAAAAAACAGCAGGTTAAAAACTATGCTCAATTGTTAATAACTTGTTAATTACCAAGCTGTATTTCCCTTCACTGCTCAAATCTTTCAGCAGAAATTGGATTCCTTTTTGTAAATTTGCATACCAATCCGCTACTTTTGAAAGGCTACCGCTTCTATCTTCTCCTCCTCACTTCACTCTGCATTACGGCCTGCAACAAATGCTCCGACAAGCAGAAACCTGTTGTGCTGGTTGAAAAGCCGGAAATGGTGGATGAGGAAGTGAACAAGCTTCTCAACGAAAAACTCATTGATTACGATACCTCGGAAGTAATTGTAATTTCGGGCGACACGCTCGTGGCCGCGAAATTTGTTGCTGATTTTTATACCCAAAATGAATTTAAGGTGACCTGGACCGACAAAGGCGAACTCACCAAACAGGGAACTGCGATGTTCTCGATCCTCGAGCATGCGGATGATTACGGACTGCTGCGCGAAGATTATCATTTCGGGAAGATCAATGTGCTGCTGAAAACGGCACGCGACAGCGCCAGCAAAAAATTCGACGCGGTGAAGCTCTGCGAAGCCGACCTTTTTCTCACCGATGCTTTCTTCAAATTTACCGTGCATGCTGCAACCGGACGCTTCAATGCCGACAGTCTCACCACCGAATGGCACCCGGAAAAGCTGGACACGAACCTTACCCTGATCCTGCGGAATGCGCTGCAGAAAGACAAGCTCCGTGCGGCGATCGAATCATTAGAGCCGAAGAACGAGCAGTATCGCCGGCTGAAGATCGCTCTGAAAAATTACAAGGAGGAGTTCAAAGGCATTGAATGGGACAGCCTCGCCAGCCGCGACTCGGATTCCACCACCTTTAACGAACGGCTGAAGCAGCGCCTCATCGCCAGCCACGATTATTCGGATGCATACAGCGGAAACGATTCCATGCGACTGATGAAATCACTGAAAGATTTTCAGTGCAAGCACAACCTCGTAGAGGACGGCAAGATCGGGAAGCTCACCTTCAAAGCGCTGCAGCAAACGAAGGAAGATGTGATCAGACAGATCGAGATGAACCTGGAGCGCTGGCGCTGGACCGATATGCCGCATGAAGAGCAATATGTTTGGGTGAACATCCCAAAATTTGAAATGCACGTGATGGAAGAGGACACGATGGTGATGCGTTCGCGCGTGATCGTTGGCGCGCCGAAAACACGCACACCGCTTTTGAAAAGCACGATCCGCTATTTCATCATCTACCCCTACTGGACTGTTCCTTTCAGCATCATCACGAAGGAGATCCTTCCGCAGCTAAAGCGGGATACCTCTTACCTGCGCCGGAAGAATTTCGAGGTGCTCGACAGGAACGGCTATGTGATCGACACGATGATCAACTGGAA